>Ga0316204_10009953_pt1 | contig 12450 bp, 8 predicted proteins | sample 6monrhotite_MG_2_FD_205661 | JGI IMG/M metagenome (GOLD analysis project Ga0316204, IMG submission 205661) | Microbial mat bacterial communities from mineral coupon in-situ incubated in ocean water Damariscotta River, Maine, United States -... | ecosystem: Environmental > Aquatic > Marine >...
AACTGGCGAGGACCTTGAAATCGCTTCCCAGGTACTTGTTGATGGTTTTGGCCTTTGCAGGCGATTCGACGACGACGACGTGCATGTGGTTCCGATGCAAATTCTCAAATTTCAAGCAACGCCACGCAGTTACCAGGGTGGCGTTCCAGGCGTCCCGCAAGCTCCATTTCCAGAAGCACCAGAGAAACCGTGGAAGGTGAGAATTGGCAGTTACGGACCAGTTCGTCAACAGTAACTGGTGATGGAGACAACATTTCTTGTATTTCGGCTCTTGCTGAAACAAGCTCAACATCACCGGGAAAGGGTAGAGATTGTTGTTGATAACCCAAGGGTTTCCGCGCCTGAAGACCATTGTCCATGTGGTTATTAAGGACATCTAAAACGTCATTTAGGTTTTGCACCAGATGAGCGCCTTGCTGGATCAATTTGTTGCAACCTTGTGCGCGTGGGTCGCTCGGCGCCCCCGGAACGGCGAACACTTCGCGATTTTGTTCCAGGGCCATGCGTGCGGTAATTAGCGATCCAGAGCGTAGGGAGGCTTCGACAACCACGGTGCCCCGCGCCAGTCCTGAAATGATGCGATTGCGACGGGGGAAATGGCGGGCTTTCGGTTGGGTGCCCAGTTCGACTTCCGAGACAATAGCCCCTTGGGTTTCGATCTCTTTATATAAGGCTTCGTTTTCTTGTGGATAGATGACGTCGACGCCGCCGCCCACCACAGCCACGGTTCCGGTCGCCAACGCCCCTTGATGGGCCGCCGCGTCCAAACCCCGCGCCAGTCCCGACGCCACCAGAAATCCGCCCTTGCCCAAGTCGGCGGCGATGCGCCGGGCAAAGTTGCGCCCGTTCAGCGATGCATTGCGCGCGCCGATCACCGCCACGGTGCGCTTTTTAAGCAGGTGAGGGTGGCCAAGCACGCTTAAAATAGGGGGAGCATCGTCAATATGGGCCAGCATCGGGGGGTAGTCGTCTTCGGCGCGGGACACGAACACGCCGCCTAACGCTTCCAACGCGTCCCACTCCCGTTCGACTTGGGCCTTGGGACAAGCTTTGAGAACCCGCTTAGCCCCACCGCATTTCGCCAAATCCGGCAACGCATCCAGCGCCGCCCCAGCACTGCCAAAGCGTTCCAAAAGTTTGTAAAACGTAATCGGCCCAACATTGTCAGAACGGATCAGCCGCAACCAATCTAACTTATCATTCTCAGACCCAGCCATAGATACCTCCTCTCGCAATGGTGGCGAGAGTGCGCTATCGCATGCGTGTGGTCAAGAGCTAGGTGGTTGTGGGGGGGGCGTTGGTTGTTTTCTTCGCGCCGATTTTGCTTTCGGTGCCCTTAAACAAACGACGGATGTTTTGGTGGTGCCTGGCCCAGACTAAGACGCACAAAATCCCTGCCAGCCAATGGTGCTGGGGTAGGGCGAATTGTAGCGATAGGGCGGGAGATGCGGCGAGGGCCAGCAGGGCGGCGAGCGAGCTGTATCGGAAAATTGCGGCACTCAATATCCACACGCCAATTGCCCCCAAGCCCACGGGCCAGGCGGTGGCGAGCAACACGCCTATGGTGGTGGCGACGCCTTTACCACCTTTGAATTTCAGCCATACAGGGAAGTTGTGTCCCATCACCGCCCAAAATCCGGCGGCGTATCCGGCAAACGGATCGTTGGTCAGCCATACGGTAATGCAGACGGCAATCGCGCCCTTACCGGAATCTAACAGCAACGTGAGAATGGCAGCGAGTTTGTTGCCGGTGCGCAGGACGTTGGTGGCGCCAATGTTGCCAGAACCAATGGACCGTAAATCACCAAGGCCAAACAGTTTGGCGATGACGATGCCAAACGGCACAGCGCCCAACAAATAGCCACCCAAGCCAGCTAAGCCGTGAATGATAAACGTTTCAGGCATCATTAATTACCAATCTCATAAACGGTGCGGCCATCAATGACGGTGCGCAGAACGCGGCCTTGCAACGGGCGGCCATCAAAGGGCGTGTTTTTGGCTTTGGAATGCAGCAATTCGTCTTTGACTTGCCACCCCACATTGGGATCGAACACAACCAAATCTGCAGCCGCCCCGCGTTTTAAGCTTCCGGCGGGAAGACCCAAAAGTTCGGCGGGGTGCCAGGTGATCAGGCTTAACGCTTGCAACAGGTCCAAATGACCGTTGTGCACCAGTTCCAAAGTTACACCCAACAGCGTTTCCATGCCCACGCCACCGCTGGCGGCATCGGCAAACGGCAGACGCTTTAAGTCTTCGCTTAAGGGGCAATGATCCGATGCGATGGCATCAATGGCGCCGTCTTGCAAGCCACGCACGATGGCTTCTCGGTCGGCTTCGGATCGTAACGGCGGCGATAGCTTCGCAAAGGTACGGTAATCGCCAACCGCCGTTTCATTCAAAGCAAAATACGGCGGCGCGGTGTCGCACGTGACCGTGAGGCCTTTATCTTTGGCACGGCGGATTAAATCGACGCTCTGGGCCGTGGAAATATGGGCAAAGTGCAAACGTCCGCCCGTCATTTCAGCCAAACGGAGGTCGCGTTCAATGATAATGATTTCGGCTTCGGGCGGGATTCCGGAGAGGCCCAAGCGGGTCGCAGTTTCGCCTTCGTTCATGACGCCATCGGCAGCCAGGGTCGAATCTTCGGGGTGTTGAACGATCATCAACCCAAAGGTCGCGCAATAGGCTAAGGCTTGGGCCATGGTGCGGGAATTTTTAACGGCCACTTTTCCGTCGGTAAACGCCACCGCGCCACTTTCGGCCAACATGCCCATTTCCGCCAGCTCTTCACCCCTTAGTCCTTTGGTGATAGCGCCATAGGGATAAACCTTGACCCGGCCCGCTTTGCGCGCGGTGCGGGCTACGGATTCAACAACCGTGGGGTCGTCAATGACCGGGGTTGTGCCAGGCAGGCACACCGCCGTGGTCACCCCGCCTGCAACGGCAGAAATGCCGGTCGCATTTAAATTCCGACCGCTCATATGGACCCGCATATCGACCAAGCCAGGGGCCAAACATTGACCTTTGCAATCAATGACCTTGGCATCTTCGGGGACGGAGTCGTTAAATAATCCGGCCTTGGCATCCAAGATCAGTTCGCCTTCGGTCAACACGCCGCCCATGGCGTCGAGGCCAGAAGCTGGGTCCAACAAGCGGGCATTGACGTAAGCGATGCGGTCATGGGGCTTTAAGAACTTTATGCTCACGCGCCTAGCTCCCGGTCTAAGTTTCGACACAGCACTTCTAAGCACGCCATGCGCACCGCGACGCCCATTTCGACTTGTTCGCGAATGGCACTGCGGCCAATGTCGTCGGCCACGTCGGAAGCGATTTCGACGCCTCGGTTCATGGGACCTGGATGCATGATCAAAGCGTCGGGCTTGGCTGCCTGTAACTTGTCGTTATCAAGGCCATAAAAATGGTAATATTCGCGCACGGTCGGGAAAAAGCTGCTTTTCATGCGTTCGGTTTGCAAACGCAGCATCATCACGATGTCGCAATCTTTCAAACCGGCCTTCATGTCGTGAAAGACTTCCGCACCCAGCCGCTCAGATTCGGCGGGCAGCAATGTTTTGGGGGCGATCAGGCGCACCCGAGCCCCCATGGTGTTGAGCAAATGAATGTTCGAACGCGCCACCCGAGAATGTAAAATGTCACCGCAAATCGCCACTTGCAGACCATCTAACTGGCCCCGGCGGCGGCGAATGGTTAGGGCGTCAAGCAAGGCTTGGGTCGGGTGTTCGTGTCGCCCGTCGCCCGCGTTAATGACCGCGCAGTTGACCTTTTCCGACAGCAACTTAACCGCACCGCTAGACCCATGGCGCACCACCAACACATCGGGGTGCATGGCGTTTAGGGTCATCGCCGTGTCGATCAGGGTTTCGCCTTTTTTAATGGAGCTGGTCGAAACCGACATATTAATGACTTCGGCGCCCAACCGTTTGCCCGCCAACTCAAACGAGGTGCGGGTGCGGGTCGAATTCTCGAAAAACAAATTCATGATGGTGCGACCGCGCAAGGTTTCGAGCATCATCCCACGAGTGCGGTTGATCTCAACATATTCGTCGGCACGATCTAAAAACAGGGAAATATCAACAGGCGATAGACCCTCAATGCCCAGTAAATGAGGCAAAGGAAAAACCGAAGGATCAAAAGCGTTTGCTGACATGGGGGGACTATAGCCTCGCGCGAATACGGGCGCAAGCGGCGGTTAACATTGGGGGAAAGGCGCATGAGCGAAAGGCTTAGTTTTAGATATTTGTTCTTATAGTGGTAAAAAAAAGGAATAATATCTTGACATTTACCCGCTTTTGTTCCATGTTTGTTCCCATATTTTGAGCCCGGTGCTGATCCCAAGAACTGTGGAGGTGCCCCCAATGAACAAACAGACCTGAAAAGAGAGACCGAGGTTATGTCTATGATTTTGAAATTACAAAAGGATCTGGCGGCGAATGTGAATACCAATCCGCAAGATGTATTCGCGGCGAAGGCTTTTTTGCAAGACCAAGGTCATTATACAGCCCCCGAATGGGGCCTCAGCGAATTTCCTGACCGGGCGCTGTTTGACGCCATCAAAGCCTTTCAAAAATCCAACGGTCTGCGCGTTGACGGCGTGATGAACCCCGAAGGCGAAACCGAGGCGGCAACACAATCCATCCAAGCTGCGGCATTGAACCTACAATCCTTAGGGAGAAATGGCGACACCATCTTGGCCCACATCACCCCTGATGAAGCCAAAATGCTGAAAGCGAACGGCGGTGCGGGGACCCTTAATCCCAAGACGGGCTTAATGGAGTTTTATGGTACTTATGCCAACAATCGTGCCCGAGATAAGGCGGAAAGAGACTCAAGTGCAAATCGCTCAGACACTTCGTCCTCAACCAACAATAATAATGGTAACAGCGGTAAGAAAGAAAGTTTCAGTTTCTTAGGTAGCTTAAAAGAAGATTTGGGGAATTTATTCAGCGGAAACTGGACCGGCCCCGCGAGTGCGTATGATACGCGCAATGCAGATGCCCGGGCCGTTGAAAATGGCGGCAAACGTGAAGATTATTTACGTGGGGGGTATTATGGGCCAGGCGGTGGAGGCTATAGCGCATCGGCACTTCATGCCGCTGGGGTCAGAGCACAAGCAAAAGCCGACCGCGAAAGAACGAGACAAGCCCAGCGAGCTCAAAACAAAGAAAGCCGCGCAGATCAATACTCAGCCTTGGCAAAAACAGACGAAGACCCAAACCTCGACACCAAAAGCACCCAAGCACGGCCAAACCGATCAGCCTCGCTTTACGGCCCCCCAGAAGCAGGTCAACGTGAAATTGTTGGCCCTCATCAGGCCGCCTCTGCACCGCAAAGCTCGCCAACTCAGGCCCCAAAAACAGCCGCAGCAAAACAAACAGCCACCCCCGGCGTTGACCCCAGTTGGGTAAGCTCTTCAGACCCCTCGGTCCAAGCGCAAAACGTGAGAAATACCAACGCACGCAGGGCACAGGAACAAGAAGACGCCAAAGCCAAACAAAGGATGGATGCCGAGATTGCCAATCAAAGAACAAAGGTCGCCACCAGAGCCCCCGACCGAACCTTCACCGACGCCCAACTTAAGGGGGCCGCTCAAGCTGAGCTCAGTCGGAAAAGTGCCAGCGCCAGCATTCAAGCCCAAGCCAGCGCTGCAAAAGCCGCCGGCGCAAAAGCAAACGCTGCGAAGGCCGCACAAACAAAACAAGCCCGCGCCGTGATCAATCTATTGGCCCCGACGGTTATCAAGGCCCTAACCGCCAAACCCGTGGCACCGGTTGCGGGGGCACCGATTTCAGACGCGGCCATAGGGGATGCAACACAAGCCCTGAAAGCCGCCGTTAAGTCTATCGACCCTAACAAGACATTTTCATTCAACGAACTGAAGGAAGGCAGCGTAAACATTCTCTCCGGCAATGGCAAAACAAGCGCTGTTCAAGATTACTTGGCGAGCAACAAAGCCGGACAGACCTTGGAAAGTTGGAGGTCCCAGCCAAGTATGATTGGTGAGGGTGTTCAGGTCGCAGACAACGTATTTGTAGACGGGCTAAATTCAGCCGTTAAAGTAGGCCGCGAGCTTCTTGATGGAACATGGGCGAAACGGCGAGCAGCACAAGCAAATGAAAAAGAACGAAAGCAAATGGCACGTGATCGCTATTTAGCTACACATCCATTAAGAAACAACTTACTAGCCCCCCAAAATAATCCAAATGGAGTTCCTGCTAGTGTTAAAGCTGGTCTGGATGCTTTGGAAGCAAAGGCAGCAACTCGTGGTGGGCAAACTCTTTCTCTGAGCGGTAATGCTGTAAAAAATCCTGGGCTTGGGAATACGATGTCTATTTTGGGCACAGGCCTGGAGCAGTATGGCAAAAAACTAGAAACAGATTTCTTAAATCGTAACTACAGTCCGAAAGGCAAAAAATGAGCGAGCATTGGCTTATCGGTTATTGCACCTCATTTTTTTCGCCTTATAATTGTTTTTATTGTGCGTGGGCCCAACAGCCCATTGTTTTGAAGTCGATGTATTTACGAAAGCCGGAATTCATGATGAGCAGGCTCGCTTCCGTTTGTCGCATAATTTGCGTGACGATATTGGTAATCGTGTTTTGTCACCCTTTGTCCGCAGGCGAGCTAAATGGACGCTGGGTATCTGTTGATCATCTTCCAAACTGCTTAGCCTGGCTACCTGATGACTGGCGACCCGAAACAAAAAGAGAAAAGTCATCGACAGAGGCGTCGACATGGACGGGAACCTGTTCAGAAAATCGCGTCCATGGACAAGGCATTTTCGACTTTCATGATGTGGAACAACATATGCGTTTCGAAGGCATATTTGCGCATGGAAAGTTACAAGGCAAAGGCATGATGGAAGGTAATTCATCTGTTGAAAATACAATTAACAATTTGAAATACCGAGGAGAATTTAAAAACAGCGCCATGCATGGACAGGGTGTTTTGGAAGGAGATTACCCAGTCAACAATGAAATCAAGCACATAAAGTATCATGGATTATTCGAAAATGGCCTTATGCATGGCGAAGGTCAAGTGGTAATTCCTAACATATCCATTTTAACCGGACATTTTGAAAAAGGGATTTTTAGTGGGCAAGGGTCAATGGAAATTGTTGGCTTCGCTACGTTCAAAGGAGTGTTCAAGCATTGGACAACTCTCACACAAGGCACTATTTTGTACCAAAATGGTGATCATTATGAAGGCCAATTACAGAACTATATTGAACATGGCAAAGGCACAAAGCAATTTGCCAATGGAAACCGCCACGAAGGTCATTTTATTAAGGGGTTTTTATCTGGAATCGGGCTCATAGAAAATTCAGATGGAACCCGTTTTGAAGGGGCGTTCAAAGAGGGTGAGTTGTCTGGACAAGGGACTGTCACAAACTCCTTTGGAGTACGTTATGAAGGAGAATTCTATAAAGGGCTCTTATCTGGAATCGGGCTCATAAAATATCCTGACGGAACTCGTTTTGAAGGGCAATTTAAAGAGGGTGAATTATCTGGACGAGGAACTGTCACAACCTCCTTTGGCGCGCGTTATGAAGGACAGTTCAAAAACGGGGACATCATTGGCATTGGCACTAAAATATTTCCTGACGGATTTCGCTATGAAGGTGAATTCCTTAACAATCTCTTTCATGGCAAAGGAACATTGACAAGACCAGATGGCACAACAGATTACGAAGGTGAATTTTCTAAAGGTCTACGGAAAGGCCGAGGTGTTTTGTTTGTGAAAAACAGCCCCTTCTACAAAGGGCAGTTTTCTAATGGAAAAATGAATGGACACGGTACGGCTTATTTACCAAATGGCGACACATGCGAGGGAGAATGGGAAAATGACGCTTTGGTTGGTATCGGCAAGGGGGGCATAAATGGAAAAGAGTTTCCTTGCATCCCAGACGAAGGCTCAATTTTTGTTTTCATAACGAATCCCTGAACGCGTTCATCTTTATTCCACCGGAATAAAGATGCTACTCGACATTTCCCGCAACCTTTTCACACCACTATCCAAAAGGGTTCCACGGCCCAAAACACCAAATTTCTTCAAGCCATCGCGCAGGTTTCTGTGGCCGCGATCTGTGAGGACGGTCAAGGCTTGGCGCGCGAAGTGTGCCACCGCTTTTGGTGGGTTCCAGACATATTACAAATTAAATAAATTTATTCACGTCAATCACTTGGTTAAGTTTTAACGGACCAAAGATTGCTCTGTTTTATTGTACGCTCACTGAAATGTGAACCCGCTTGATGAACGGGTTCAGTTTCGTAAATTTTCTGCATTTCAGCGCATGTTTAGGATCAAGCCGAACCCTAATACAGTCCGCCCGTTCCCGTTGATGGGGAATCGGTGCCGCCTTCAATGGCGGCGGGGGAGCCTGACAGTTGTTCGCCCAGAACTTGTGAGGTTCCTGTGGGGACGGTGCCGGGTTTGAAGGCTTCTAAAATCCATTTTTTATCACCGCCGTGGGCTGGAAGTCCCGTGGTGGGATTGACGCGCACCAGCAAGATTCCGGGGGGGATACGAAACGGAATGGGCGGTGTATTTTCCAGCGCGCCCTTCATGAAGTCGGTAAAAATTGGCAACGCCACCGAGGCTCCTTGTTCGTTTTTGCCCAAGGACCGAGGTTCGTCAAATCCGGTAAAGACGCCCACGGTTAAATCCGGAGAAAAGCCGATGAACCAGGCATCGCGACCGTCATTGGTGGTGCCCGTTTTGCCCGCCAGCGGTTTGCCAACGGCCAAGGCGCGGCGTCCAGTGCCGTGTTGCACGGTGCCTTCCAACAACGATACCATTTGATAGGCACTGGTGGGGTCGGTGAGCTGGGGGCGAAGATCGGGAATTTCTGGCACGGCTTGTCCGGTCCAGGTCACCGCGTCGCAGGCCGGACACGGGCGTTGGTCATGACGAAAAATGGTGACGCCGTTGCGATCTTGAATGCGATCAATAAAGGTCGGTGTGATGTCTTTGCCGCCGTTGACCAACTTCCCATAAGCTGCCGTCAGATTCAGCAACGTGGTTTCCCCAGCCCCCAAACTCATTGCCAATTGTTGCGGCAGGTTTTTAATGACGCCGAACTTAGAGGCATATTCAGAAATTTTTTCCATACCAATGGTTTCGGCCAAACGCACGGTCATCAAGTTGCGTGACTTTTCAATGCCAAGCCGCATGGTCGAAGGGCCATAGAATTTATTGGTGTAGTTGGCCGGACGCCACTTGGGCAGACCCTTGCCTTGGTCAATGACAAACGGTGCATCTAAGATCAGCGTCGATGGGGTAAAGCCGGAATCCAGGGCCGCCAAATAGACGAACGGTTTAAAGGCCGAACCCGGTTGACGCTTGGCTTGGGTTGCCCGGTTGAACTGGCTGGCCTCATAATCAAAACCACCCGACATCGCCAACACTCGCCCAGTGTGAGGATTCAACGCCACGATGGCCCCTTGAATGGCGGGAATTTGACGTAGGCTAAAGGTGTTTTGGGGGTAGTCAACAACCGCCAAGTTTTTCTTTTTCTTGGACCCGGTGGTGTAGGTGCGCACCGCTTCAACGGCCACCACATCGCCGCGTTTTAACACGTCGGCTGGTTTGCGAATTCGGTCGCCCCGCTTTTCGCCCTTCAGCCACGCGCGCGCCCATTTGAGCTCCCGCAACGGCAGGGTTGCAGGGCCAAGGCCTTGTACGATGATCTGTGCTTCGGTTTCATTGATGGCCGTCACCAGCGCCAATTTCCACGGACCTAAGCCTTTGGGCGGGACCATGGTTTCTAACTGTTTGACCCAAGAATTAGTCTCTGCTGTAGGCTCGACAAGGGTGGTGAACGGACCCCGCCAGCCATGACGGCGATCATAGGAAATCAAACCATCACGTAAGGTTTTAGAGGCTAGGTTTTGCAGGCGTGGGTCAAGGGTCGTCTGCACGCTCATGCCCCCGGTGTATAAAGCGTCGTCACCGTAGCGGGCGGCCAATTCACGGCGGACTTCTTCGGCAAAAAAATCAGCGGAAACAAATTCGGTGCCGGACCCGCTTACCACTGTCAAAGGTTCCGCCTTTGCTATGCGTGCGTCGAGATCAGAGATGCGTCCATCATCAACCATGCGGCCAATGACCCAATTGCGGCGCTCAAGGGCAGCTTCTTTTTTGCGTATCGGATGATAGTTGGCTGGGGCTTTTAACAACGCCGCCAAATACGCAGATTGGGCAATGCTCAACTCATCCAACGGCTTGTCGAAATAGTTCAAAGCCGCCGCCGCGACCCCAAATGATCCATAGCCCAGATAGACTTCGTTTAAGTACAGTTCCAAAATGCGGTCTTTGCTAAACGCGCGTTCCATGCGAAAGGCTAAAATAGCTTCTTTGATCTTGCGTTCGTAAGACACTTCATTGGTCAGCAAGAAGTTTTTGGCTACCTGTTGGGTCAACGTGCTGGCCCCCACGGGGCGACGACCAGACCCGATGTTTTTGACGTTGGTGACCAAGGCGCGCACCAACGACAAAAAATCGACCCCGGAATGGCTATAGAAATTTTTATCTTCAGCCGCCAACACCGCATAAATCATTTGCCGGGGCATGGCGCGGATGGGCACAAATACCCGACGTTCCGTGGCGTATTCAGCTAACAAATGTCCATCCCCCGCATGTACGCGGGTCATTACGGCCGGTTCATAGTCGGCAAGCTGTTGATAATCAGGCAAGTCTTGGCCGTAGTGCAAAAACACATACGTTATGCCAGCGGCCGCAGTTATGCCGCCAAGCAGCCCCAGGCTCAGAAAAATCCAGATTATTTTCATCAGCGTGCGCATGGATTGGGGAGATTCTCTTCAGTTTCTTGGTGTTGTTTTACCATATGTCTTAGCGCAAAGGTATGGCCCCAAGGGGGCGGGGGCAAGGGAGAATGCAAAAAATTAACGCAAGCTGGCTTCCTCGACATCGGCAAAGTGCCTGTCTACGCCGCGCGTGATGGCTGAGGCCAAGCCTTTGCGATATTTTTTGCTCAGCAAGTTGCGTTCATCCTGGCGATTGGACAAAAAGCCCGCCTCGACCAAAACGGAGGGCATGTCGGGCGCTTTCAGCACCGCAAACCCGGCAAAACGATGGGTGTTGCGCAACAATCGAACTTCGCGCCGCAACGCATTTACAATGTCTTTGGCGACCATGGCCGATTGGTTCATCGTTTCACGTTGGGCCAAATCCAACAAAATATTGGTCACGTCCGTACTTTCGGCGCTCAGATCAATGCCCGCTATTAAGTCTGATTTGTTTTCCTTAGCCGCCAGTTTTCCGGCTTCTTTATCGGAGGCTGTTTCCGATAAGGTGTAAATCGATAGGCCGCGTGTTTTCGGATTGGGGACGGAATCCGCGTGGACAGAGATGAACAATTCAGCCCCAGCATCGCGGGCAATGGACACCCGGTCGCGCAAGCGATGAAAGATGTCTCGGTCGCGCGTCATAATGACTTTATAGCGTCCGGTGGATTCTAAGGTTCTTTTGAGATCTAGGCCCAAAGCCAAAGTCACGTTCTTTTCATAGGTTTTGTTATAGCCGATGGTGCCGGGATCAATGCCGCCGTGTCCGGGATCAATGGCGATCAAACGTTTGCCGGGAACGTTTGGCTTGCGTGGCGGGATCGGCGGAACACGCAATTGGCTTTGCATTTGGCCGGGCGATAGGCTTGGTGATTGTGCCGGGGTCCGGGATTGGCCTTGAGCCTTCACGGATGCTAGGTCTGTGGCTTTGGATGAACTAGCGACCAGGGCGGCCAAGTCTTTGCGGTCCTGGGCCCGCTTGGCGGCGAGGGCTTCCAAGAATTCGGTTTCAGAGGTTGGGCCTAAGTCCAGCACCAAACGCCAATGCTTGCCTTCGATTGGTTTGAGCAGGAAGCTTTTGTGGACATTGACGGGGCCTTTGACGTCTAAAACCATGCGCGATGTACCCGGTGTAAACAGGCCGTAGCGCATGCGTTCCAATAACCCCTTGTTTTCCGGTAGAGTCTTAGGGTCGATGGTCCAGTCCACTTCCGGTAAATTTAAAACCACGCGGTAGGGTTCGGGCAGGGTGAAAACGTCAAACTTAACGGCACTGTCGAGCTCTAAAACAATTCGCGTGCGGTCCCCATGTTGACCAATGCGGACGTCAGAAACGTGCGCCCCGGCCGCAAAAACTTTGCTCGGCACGGCAACAAAGCTCACCATAGCAAAGATCAAAAGGACCCAAAGGTGAGGGGATGGAAGTATTTTAAGCGTTCGTATCATCGTCGGTGACAGGCTCCGGTCGTTCGAAATGCCTTGATTTCAGGGCTTCCCTCTGAATCTACACTGGCAATCGTTAAGTTTTACTGCCCCTCATGTACAATATAAATCAATTAGACGATTGTGAAACTTATTTACTACCGTTATGTTAACAATGTTCAATAGCGGAATTGGAAATATCCTG
>Ga0316204_10009954_pt1 | contig 12448 bp, 8 predicted proteins | sample 6monrhotite_MG_2_FD_205661 | JGI IMG/M metagenome (GOLD analysis project Ga0316204, IMG submission 205661) | Microbial mat bacterial communities from mineral coupon in-situ incubated in ocean water Damariscotta River, Maine, United States -... | ecosystem: Environmental > Aquatic > Marine >...
CTGTCCCCCGTCGCCGTCGATATCGACGATGGCGGTCATATCCAGGCCGTTGAACTTGAACGCCAGGTCATCGGTGAAGATGGCCGCCCCGCTGCCAGTGGCGAACGGGTCACCTTGCCCGCGCGCGCCCTGCTGATCGCCGCGGGCACGCAACCCAACACCGTAATCGCGCGCGAACGTCCCGGTGCGTTCCAACTGGACGGAAAATATTTTCAGACCATTGATGAAGACGGCAACCCGGTCAGCCCGGAATGGTCGGCCAAGCCCGAAGTGACCCAGGTTACCATGCAACTTCGGGACGACGACCGCGCCATCACCTTCTTCGGTGATTTGCATCCGTCGTTCGCCGGTAACGTGGTCAAGGCATTTGGCAGCGCCAAACGGGGCTACCCCGTGGTCAATCGATTGCTGAACAAACGCCCGCCATCGACCAAATCAGGAAGCGACCTGGTCGCCGAGTTGGACCATGGATTGCGGGCCCGTGTCGTCGAAGTTATTCGCCTGACCCCGACCATCGTCGAAATCATCCTGCACGCACCGCTGGCGGCCAAGGCCTTTAAACCCGGTCAATTTTTCCGCCTGCAAAATTTTGAAGCCAACGCCAAACGTGCCCAGGATACCGTGTTGGGCATGGAAGGCATGGCGCTGACCGGCGCCTGGGTTGATTTGGACAAAGGCCTTGTATCGACCATCGTTTTGGAAATGGGTGGATCTTCCAGCCTGTGCGACCAGCTGGAACCGGGCGAACATGTGATCCTGATGGGGCCAACCGGGGCGCCGACGGAAACGCCATCTGGTGAAACCGTGGTGTTGGCCGGGGGCGGTCTGGGCAATGCGGTGTTGTTTTCCATCGGCCAGGCACTGCGTCAGGCGGGATCAAAAGTGCTGTACTTCGCCGCTTACAAATCGGCCATCGATCGCTACCACGTGCAAAACATTGAAAATGCCGCCGACACGGTGATCTGGTGTTGCGACCAGGACCCCGGCTTTACACCCGGACGTGCAGGCGACAAAACCTTCGTCGGCAATATTGTGCAAGCCATGTGTGCCTATGCCACGGGCGACCTGGGCGACGCGCCCATATCCTTGAAAGAAGCCGACCGGATCATCGTTATCGGGTCGGACATGATGATGAAGGCCGTGGCCCAATCCCGTCATACGGTTTTGAAAGAACACCTGAAACCCGACCACATCGCACTGGGGTCCATCAACTCGCCCATGCAATGCATGATGAAGGAAATTTGCGCCCAGTGCCTGCAACTGCACAAGGACCCGAAAACCGGCAAGGAATCGGTGGTGTTTTCCTGCTTCAATCAGGACCAGACATTGGACAACGTGGTGTTTCCGGCCCTGCGCCAGCGGCTGGGTCAAAACGCCGTGCAGGAAAAACTGACGGCCCGGTGGATCGCCCACTGCCTTGATAAATGATGGGGCCGGGTCAACTTCCCCGCTGAACGATCCCGGTTCCCACATCGATCCGGTCACTGGGGTGCAGGATCACCCGGTCACCGGCCTTCAGGCCGTCCAGTATTTCGGATTCCCGCCCCCCCATGTGTCCCAGCCGAACAGACCGAAGCGCGGCAACGCCGCCATCGTCAACGAACACCGCCCACTCGCCACCATCACGAAACAAGGCACCGATGGGTGCCTTCAGGACATCGCCCGATGACCAGACGATGATTTGCGTATCGAGCCTGTAGCCGTGTCCAAGCTGGTGCCAGTCTTCAACCGGGCTGACAATATCGATCATCACGTTGACCCGCTGTTCTTCGATTCCCAACGCCGAAACCTTGGTGTAGCCATAGGGTTCGATCCGCCGGACCTTGCCTTCAAGCGATTCAGGCCCGCCCCAGTCATCGAAGATCACACGGTCACCGGGGGATACCCGCACCGCATCCGAAGACAGCAAATCGGTGACAATTTCAAGGTCTGCCGGATCGCCAATTTCGACCAGTGGTGTGCCGGCGGTGATCACTTTCTGGCTTTCCTGAAGGATCCGCAAAATGCTGCCCGACACCGGTGCCTTGACGGCAATGCAACAACTGTCGCGGGACGCATTACCCGCGCCGGGTTCAATCAACATGGCGCGGGCGCGTTGCAATTCGAAGTTCCTGACCCGCAGGGCTGCCAGCGCTGTTTCAAGCGATGCCTGATGTTTTTTAGCCAGCAATACCGATCTGTCCAGGCTGCTTTGCGACACATGCCCGCTTTCGGCCAGTTTACGCGCACGGACCAGTTCTTCTTCGGCAAAGACAAGTTCGGCCCGGGCGCCGGACACTTCGGCCTGCGCCAGTTGGCGCGCCGCTTCGCCCGATTTTATGCGGGCTTCGACTTCCGAACGGGCCCGGATATCAAGGAATTCGGGATCGGTCGGCTCGATGGTGGCGATCACGGTTTGGCCTTGCACAACAGGGTCCCCGGCGTGCTGTTCGATGCGCAGCAATCGGCCCCCGACAGGTGCTGACAGCGTGTAGACTTCCCTGACCTGGGTGCGGCCTTCTTCTTCGATGCCCACAGCCAGCGCGCCGCGCCCGATAACGGCTAAATCGACCGGCACCGGTTGCGGCCTGAGCAAAACATAAAACACCGCAGCCAAACCCAACAGGGTCGCCAGATAAAAAAAGTTGCGTCCGAGATTGCGATTTTTCATGATTTATTCCCTCGTCTTCAGCACGGCGATCAGGTCAAGCCGGTTGATCCGGCGGCCAACAATAAGTCCCGAAATCACGGCGGCGACGGCAACAACAAGCATCGCCTGCGCATAGGTGGCTTGCGTGATTACCAACGGGATACGATACAGTTCGGTGTCCAGTCCCAACGCCATTAACCAGGCCAGACCGTACCCCAGGACGCAGCCGATGGGCAGGGCGATCAGGGCGATCAGCGCCAGTTCACCCAACAGAATGTACGCGGCCTCGCCCCGGGTGAAGCCCATAATGCGAAGACTGGCCAGTTCGCGCCCCCGTTCCGACAGGGTTACACGAGCCGCGTTGTAGACAACCCCGAAGGCGATCAGGGTACCGAAAAAGACATAAATGAAGATCATGATGTTCAGGGATTCGTCAATGGTGCGGCGGAATGTGGCCAGGGATTCCTTTTGCAATGAAACACCGGCAACGGCGGGGGTCTCCTTCAGGGCCTTGTAAAGGTCATCCCCGACGGCTTCGTCCATCTTCAGATAGATTCCGGACAAAAAGCGCCCCTCGCCCATGAAGCGGTTAAGGGCCGCTATATCCATGAACGCCGTCAGCCCGAAATATCCTTTGCTGACACTTACCACAGGAAGGGTTGCCACGGACCGCCGACCCGACAAGGCCCGCACAGTCACGTTGTCGCCCGCGCCACAGCCGAGAACAGCCGCCAGTTTGTCCGACAAAACAAGGCCTTCCGGCGGCGCGTAAATCTGCTCATCCTCGGTATTAAGAATTCGGTTCAGTTCGGACTTTTCATCAAGCCCGATCAGCGACAGACGCCGTGACCGTGAACCACATTCAAACTTGACCGGGACAACGCGAAAGCCTTCTGCCGCGACCACACCCTGCAACTGCCGTGCTTCGATCAGCACGCGCGATGGCAAGGGTTCATGAAAGCTGACGGTCGCGTCCTGACGCCAGGATTGAAAGAACTGTACCTCGAGCATATACGCGATGGAATCGAATGTGAAAAGCGAGCCGATCATGACCGCCACGGACATGGCGATACCCACCGTCGTCAAGGCTGTGCGAACGGGCCAGCGCATCAGATGACGAAAGATCATGCGGGTCGGTTGATCCACCAGGTGTTCCGGGATCAGGCCGCTGAAAATCGTTTTGCGATAAGTGGTCGGAGCTGGCGGTGCCATGGCGACGGCCGGGTCCAGTCTGACGGCGCTGCTTACTGCATTGGCCGAACCAAGCAATCCCGCCGTCAGGCTGACCAGGCCGGACGCCGCCAGAACCTGCGGATCAAAACGATAGTACAGGAACGGGAAATGGTAATATTGCGTGTACATTTCGGTGACTTGCCGACCCAGCCAATCGCCCAGAACAAACCCCAACAGCGTTCCAATCACAACCAGGGCCGCGGCGAAGGACATATAGTGCAAACCGATTTCCGTGTTGCTATAGCCGAACGCCTTGAACACACCGATCTGTTCGCGTTCGGTGCCGATCAACCGAGTCACCACGATGTTCAACAAAAAGGCCGCGACACCCAGGAAAATAATCGGCCCGACACTACCGAAATTAATCAGTTGATCCAGTTCACTGGTCAAAAAGGAATTCGACAGCTGGTCTTTCCGTCCATAGGCGCCAATGCCGCCGTAGGGCTCCAGCAGGCGATCCAGTTGTTCGATCACCTGTGGCTGCGATGCACCGCGCACCAGCGTTACGCTTAAATCATTGAAAGCCCCATCCAGGTCGAAGGCCGCGGCCAGCGCTTTGCGGTTCACCCAGATCACCCCGAAACGCCGATCATCGGGCATCAATTCACCCGGCGGGATGGCGTAGACGTATTCCGGCGACAACACCGTACCGACCACCCTTAAGGGGCGTTTTGTCCCGTTGATGATGGCCGACAAGGTATCGCCAATTGCAAGGCGGTTTGCCGTGGCAAACGTTTCAACCAGCAATACTTCTTCGGTGTGCCCGGTTTGGGGCCAGCGACCGGTTCGCAGGACAATCTTGTTCAAGCCGTTTTCCAAATCGGCGGAAAGCGATAGCAGTTTGCCGGTAACGGGTTCAACCACACCCGGCACATCCAGTGTGACACTGGCGACGATCCGCGTTTCCACACCCGAAATACCTTCGATATGGGCGATCTTGCGGGCCAGTCGTTCGGGTGCCCGTTTAACACTGGCGAAGATGTCGGCGAAACGATAGCGTTCGTAATAGGCATCCCGGGTATCGATCAGCGACCCCAGTGTCCCATACGACATCACCGCCAGCGCCACCCCGGCACCGATGACCAGGGCAATGGCCAGCACCTGACCTTTCAGGCGCCACAGGTCACGCAGCACCTTTTTTTCCAGGACTCCAAGGCCGAATGTTGCAAAAACGCCTGTCATCTGCTGACCTACCACTCCAGATCTTTAGCCCGTAGTTTTTGCTCGTTTTCAATATTCGCGACGATCGCGCCATCGACGAACCGGATCACCCGGTCGGCCATCTGCGCGATAGATGCATTGTGGGTAATCACCGCCGTTGTCGTGCCCAGTTCTGAATTCACTGTTTCAATGACATCCATGACCACGGTGCCGGTCTTACTATCCAGCGCCCCGGTCGGTTCGTCGCACAGCAACACATCGGGACGTTTGGCGATGGCGCGTGCAATGGCCACACGCTGTTGTTCGCCGCCCGAAAGTTGCGCCGGAAAATGTTCCATGCGGTTACCCAGGCCGACCATTTCCAGGGCCTCGCCCGGGGTCATGGGGTTGGGCGCAATTTCGGTCACCAAAGCGACGTTTTCCAGCGCCGTCAAACTGGGGATCAGGTTATAAAACTGGAAGACAAAACCCATGTGATCGCGCCGAAACAGCGTCAGGTCACGGTCGGTCATGCCGCTTAAGGCACGCCCGCGAAAAGAAACCTCGCCAGCGGTCGGGCGATCAATGCCACCAATGATGTTCAACAAGGTAGATTTGCCACTGCCCGACGGGCCCAGCAGGACCGCCAGTTCGCCTTCGAACAGGTCAAGTCCAACGCCGCGAAGGGCGTGCACATCCACATCACCGGTGTGGTAGACTTTGGTGATATCGCGGACCCGGAATACAGCCGGTTTTTCCGCAAGTAAGGTGTCACGGTTCTCGTTCACGGGGGCTTGCTCCCTTGATTGGGTGATCACGGAAACATTATACACCAATTATTACCCCAAACTTGCTTTATTCGCTCTTGGCTCCCATCTTCAAAGTCCTTACAAATAGTCTCGTCAAACCATTATTCAGAAAGCCCCATATTGTGAGCAACGACAAACTGACTGTCGATCAGACCCAGGCCCTTGAGCTGTTGAGCGACCTGATCGGACGCGCAAAAAAATGTGGTGCGCAAGCCGCCGATGCCATCTACATCAACGGCATTTCGCTTTCGCTGTCCCAACGCCTGGGCAAACCCGAACATCTGGAACGGTCCGAAGGTGCGGATATCGGATTGCGGGTGCTGATCGGCAAGCGTCAGGCCATGGTGTCGTCTTCGGATTATTCAGCCGAAGCCCTTGATGAACTTTGCCAGCGTGCCGTTGCCATGGCCAAGGTGGTACCGGAAGACCCCTATTGCGGCCTGGCCGAGCCCGAGCAACTGGCGCAATCCGTGCCCGATATCGATTCCTACGATCCTGTTGAACCGACCGCCGAACACCTGGCGGACCTGGCCAAACGAGCCGAAGAAGCGGCCTTGGCGGTTGACGGCGTCAGCAATTCCGAAGGCGGTTCGGCGTCCTGGGGTATGAACACCGTGGCGCTGGCCGCGTCGAACGGATTTTCCCGCAGCTATTCCAATTCCCGTCATTCCCTGAGCGCTTCGGTGCTGGCCGGTGAAGGTACCGGCATGGAGCGGGATTACGATTATGCCTCTACCGTCTATGGCGAAGACCTGCGGTCCCCTGAAGATATCGGCCGCAGCGCCGGGGAAAAGGCGGTACAGCGCCTGAACCCCCGCAAAACCAAAACAGCGGCCGTGCCGGTCATCTTCGACCCCCGCGTGTCCGGTGGCATGGTTGGCCATCTGAGCAGCGCCATCAATGGCGCCGCCATCGCCCGCGGCACGTCGTTCTTGAAAGATAAAATGGGCGAACGATTGTTTCCCAAGACGATCAACATCTTCGATGATCCACACCGCAAACGGGGCCTTAAATCGCGCCCGTTTGATGCCGAAGGAATCGCCACGCAAAAACGCGCGCTGATCGAAAACGGCGAACTGAAAACCTGGGTCATGGACCTGCGGTCGGCCCGGCAACTGGGGCTGGACAGCACCGGCAACGCTGGCCGGGGAACATCGTCGCCCCCCTCGCCATCGTCGAGCAACCTGTACATGGCGGCGGGAGCCTTGAGCCCGGCTGAATTGATGGCCGACATCAAAGAAGGCCTTTACGTCACCGAACTGATCGGTTTTGGTGTCAATGGCGTGACCGGCGACTATTCCCGCGGGGCCAGTGGCTTTTGGATCGAAAACGGGAAGATTTCATATCCGGTGAACGAAGTCACCATCGCCGGCAACCTGATCGATATGTTCGCAGAAATTACCGCAGCCAATGATCTGGTCTTCCGTTACGGGACAGACGCGCCGACCATCCGTATTGATGGCATGACCCTGGCCGGTGCTTAAGGGAAATCCTTAACCGACAAGAACCAGCGTGCTATGGTCCGTTTCCGTATATCGGGGGATTAATCCGTCTTGAATAACCGGTCGCTATCTAAAGACTTCCATCACCATTCAACCTATTCGTTGATGGCCCGTCTGGTGCGCGAAAGCATTCGCCCCTATGTCTGGTGGATCGCCGGAGCTGTCTTCTTCATGCTGATTGTATCAGCGGTGACGGGCATATCCGCCTGGTTGATGGAACCGGTGGTCGATGAAATATTCATCGCCAAAGACAAAGACGCCCTGAAATGGATCAGCACCGCCGTGATTGTCGTCTTTGCCACCAAGGGGTTGGCCAATTACGCCCAGGCGACGATGATCAGTCGGGTTGGCCTGAAAATTATTGCCGATAGCCAGAACCGCTTGTACGCGCATCTGGCACGCATGGACCTGGGCTTCTTTCATGACAATCCGACGGGCACCCTGATCGCGCGTTTCACCGTCGACATCGCGATGATGCGCAACGTCGTTTCCAACGCCCTGACCAGCCTGGGCAAGGACCTGATGAGCCTGATCGCCCTGGTCTCGGTGATGTTCTACCAGAACTGGGAACTGGCGATCATATCGTTGTTTGTGTTCCCCATCGCGATTTTGCCCATATCCCGCCTGGGCAAACGCATGCGCAAGGTAACGGCGAATACCCAGGCGGAAACCGGCCTGTTCATGACCTTGCTTGAACAGACCTTCCAAGGCATTCGCATGGTCAAGTCCTATGGCATGGAAGATTATGAAAAAGGCCGGATCGGCGGCCTGATTGATAAAATATATCGCCTGACGTTCAAGTCAGCCCGGATCAGGGCCTTGTCGAGCCCGATTATGGAAACCCTGGGCGGCGTCGCCGTGGCCGTTGTCATTGCCTATGGCGGCATGCAGGTGATCGGCGAATCGATCAAACCGGGTGCCTTTTTCTCGTTCATTACCGCCCTGTTGATGGCCTACGAACCCATGAAACGGCTGGCCAATTTAAACGCCAACGTTCAGGAAGGCCTGGCCGGGGCGGCACGCATGTTCGACCTGTTGGACATCGAACCCCATATCCTGGATCACGCCGACGCCCGTGTGCTGGGCAAAGCCAAGGGCGACATCGCGCTGGAAAATGTCAGTTTTTCCTACAACGCGGACGCCCCGGCACTAAACGCGATCGATCTGGTCGTACCGGCGGGGAAACGCATCGCCCTCGTCGGCCCGTCGGGAGCCGGGAAATCGACGATCCTGAACCTGATCCCGCGTTTTTACGACATCGCCGGCGGAACCATCACCGTTGACGGTATCGATGTGCGCCAACTGACCATGGCATCCCTGCATGCCAACATCGCCCTGGTCAGCCAGGAAATCACGCTTTTTGACGACACAATTCGCGCCAACATCGCCTATGGCCGGGCCGACGCGACCGAACAGGAAATATTCGACGCCGCCCGGAATGCCGCCGCCCACGACTTTATCCGCGCCCTGCCCCACGGCTATGACACCGTCGTCGGGGAACAGGGGATCCGGCTGTCGGGCGGCCAACGCCAGCGACTGGCCATTGCCCGGGCGATGCTGAAGAACGCACCGATCTTGCTGCTGGATGAAGCGACTTCGGCGCTGGACACCGAATCAGAACGGCAAGTGCAAACAGCGCTGGACGGCTTGATGAAAGGGCGCACAACCCTGGTCATCGCCCATCGGTTATCGACCGTGGTCGATGCCGACCTGATCTATGTGATCGACAAGGGCCGTGTCATCGAAAGCGGCAGTCATGCCGAATTGCTGGACCGGGAAGGGGCCTATGCCCACCTGTATGCCCTGCAATTCGCCGATGAAGGCTCGTCTATCCCGGCCATAGACACCGCAGAGGTGTAGGCGTGAAGCTCAGCAAGCGCATATTCAATAGCGACGCAATGCGTTACTTGGTGTGCTTTGTGGCCGCATCGTACATTCGCTTTGTTTACCTGACCAGCCGATGGACCGTTGTTGGTGGCGGCATTCCACAGGAATTCTGGGATAACGACCGGCCCTTCATCATGTGTTTCTGGCATGGCCGATTGTTCATGTTGCCCTATGGCTGGAACCGCAAAAAGAAGATTCACATTCTGGCCTCGATCCACCGCGATGGCCGCCTGATTTCGGGAACCGTCGCCCAGTTTGGCATCAAGACCATCGCCGGGTCGACCAGCAAGGGCGGCATGATCGCCCTGCGCGCCATGATCCGCAAGTTGAAGGGCGGCGAATGGGTCGGCATTTCGCCCGATGGACCGCGCGGGCCGCGCATGCGGGCAACCGATGGCATCATCACATTGGCGCGCATGACCAAGATGCCGATCATCCCCCTGACCTACAGCATTCGCCGCCGCAAGGTACTGGGCTCGTGGGATCGCTTTATGGTCGCGCTACCGTTCAGTCGCGGCACATTCGTCTGGGGTGATCCGATCACGGTCCCCCATACGTCCGATAAAGACGTTCTGGAAAAGTCCCGCCTTGAAGTCGAACAGGCCATGAATGCGGTATGCGACGAAGCCGACAGGCTGTGCGGTCACGACCCGATTGAACCGGCGGACGCGCCATGATGCTGTCGCTATACAAAGGCTTGACCGTCCTGGGCGGACCCCTGATTTCCTTATATCTGTCCCGGCGCCTGGCCAGGGGCAAGGAAGATGCCGATCGCTTCAGCGAACGCCTGGGGCACCCCGGACAGGCCCGGCCCATGGGTCAACTGGTTTGGTTGCATGGTGCCAGCGTTGGCGAAGCCATGTCGTTGTTGCCGCTGATCGAACGCCTGGGAAAAGACTGGCCCCGGTGGACCGTTCTGGTCACCACCGGCACCGTCACATCGGCCAGGTTGATGCATGAACGATTGCCCGAACAAGCCCTGCATCACTACATGCCCGTCGACCGCCCCGCTTATGTGAAGCGGTTCTTGGATCATTGGCGACCGGATCTGGCGCTGTGGGTGGAATCAGAATTTTGGCCCAACATGATCCGTGCCGTATTTGAACGCAAAATCCGGCTGGTCCTGATCAATGGGCGGGTTTCGCCCAAATCCTTCAAGACCTGGCAGCGCCTGCCCGGAATGATCGGAACCCTGCTGTCGGCATTTTCCTTGTGTCTGGGTCAAACCGAAACCGATGCCCACCGCCTTGCTACACTTGGCGCGAGGAATGCCAAATGCGTCGGAAATTTGAAATTCGCGGCTGCCGCCTTGCCCGTCGATGACGATGAACTAAACCGCCTTAAGGATCTTCTGGGCGACAGACCGCGCTGGCTTGCCGCCAGCACCCATGCCGGCGAAGAAGCCCTGATCGGCCGTACCGTGCTATCGTTGAAAAACGCCAACCCCGGTATGCTGGGCATCATCGTGCCCCGCCACCCCGAACGCGGCCCTGAAATTGCCGCCGAATTGACCGAGCTGGGCATCAACGTTGCCTGTCGCTCGTTGGGCCAGACGATCACCACCGACACCGATATTTATGTTGCCGACACGCTGGGTGAACTGGGCCTGTTTTACCGGCTGTGTCCGATCACCCTGATCGGCAAGTCGATCATTGGCAAAGGCGGACAGAACCCGTTGGAACCGGCGCGGCTGGGCTCGGCCGTGATCATGGGTCCGCGCATGGACAATTTCGAAGACATCACCGCAACCCTGACAGAAGCCGAAGCCTGCGTCCGCATTTCCAGCGAAGACGATCTGGGCCCTGCGGTGTCCAGGCTGTTGAACGATGCCACAAAACGAAATCGCCTGATCACCGCCGCGACCGAAGTCGCCGCCACCCAGGACGGTGTGCTGGATGCCGTGACGAGCGAAATATCGCCCTACCTGATGGCAGGAGACGATCATGCGCGCACCTGACTTCTGGCAAACGAACAAAGGCGGCTTGACCAGCCTGGCGCTGGCTCCTTTGGGTTGGCTTTATGGTGCCGCAGGGGCCACCATTTGGGCTATGGCGCGACCGTGGAAGGCACCCGTCCCGGTTATCTGCATCGGCAATCTTGTCGCCGGTGGCGCGGGCAAAACACCCGTCGCCCTTGATCTTGCACAAAGGCTTTTGCAGCGAGGCAAGGCCGTGCACTTCTTAAGTCGCGGGTATGGCGGCAGCGAGACAGGACCTTTGCGCGTAGACCCCGCCTTGCACACCAGCGACAAGGTCGGCGATGAACCGCTACTGCTGGTAAGGCTGGCCCCGACGTGGGTCGCCGCCGACCGTGTGGCAGGGTGCCGAGCCGCCGCCAACGCCGGGGCGGAAATGATCATCATGGATGACGGGTTTCAGAACCCTGCTGTGGTCAAGGACCTGTCGGTGATCGTCGTCGATGGTGGTTATGGGTTTGGCAATGGCCGGGTCATGCCGGCGGGACCGTTGCGCGAACCCTTGGCAACCGGCCTGAAGCGGGCCAACGCCGTGGTTGTGGTCGGTGGCGACGGCGGGGTCGATTTACCACACAACCACCCGCCCGTGATTAAGGCCCGACTTGTCGCCACGGAAGACAGCCAAGAACTTAAGGGCCAAGCCGTCGTCGCCTTTGCCGGCATCGGCAGGCCAGGCAAATTTTTCGAAACCCTGCGCGCCACAGGTTGTGACATACGCGCCGCCCATGCTTTTGCCGATCATCATCCCTACAGCGCCGCCGATCTTGACCGGTTGCGGCATCAGGCTGAAAATGAAAGTGCCCGGCTGGTGACCACCGAAAAGGATGCCGTTCGCCTGTCAGGGAAGGATCGCGAAGGTATTGCCACCGTTGCCATAACCCTGGCCTGGGATGACGAAACGGCGATTGGTGGCCTGTTGGAAAAGGCTCTCAAATTATGACGATGGCAACTTTTCGGCGGCGTTATGTGTCCTATCCCCTGCAAGGAATGATGGGCTATATATTCGTTGTCCTGGCTCGCCTGTTGCCCTTGAAATTCGCGTCGAACCTGGGCGGGCGCCTGGGCCGCTGGATCGGTCCCCGCATTGGCATTACCAGGCGGGCACGGCGCAACCTTGGTTTGGCTTTTCCAGAAAAAACACCCCGGCAAATCGAACACATTGTCGAAGGCATGTGGGAAAATCTGGGCCGCTTTGTCTTCGAATACCCGCTTTTGGATCGCATCGACATGCAGCGCGATGTGGAAATTGTCGGCGGCGAACACATCGACGCCC
>Ga0316204_10009955_pt1 | contig 12445 bp, 17 predicted proteins | sample 6monrhotite_MG_2_FD_205661 | JGI IMG/M metagenome (GOLD analysis project Ga0316204, IMG submission 205661) | Microbial mat bacterial communities from mineral coupon in-situ incubated in ocean water Damariscotta River, Maine, United States -... | ecosystem: Environmental > Aquatic > Marine >...
TCCGTATTTTACGAGCAGCGGACGTAGCTAGATAGGTATAACGACTTTGAGCAACTGGATTAAAAATGGTTAGTCTCAGCTATAAGTGAACATTGTGGCTATTCCATTTGAATCCATGACCTTCTTTGTTACTTTTATGTGACTAGAAGGTAAAAAAAGTGGAATACGAATTAATCTTAAAAAACATTAGTCGTTTTATAGATCTCAATCAGGAAGAGCAAGACTTATATATTTCTTTTTTAAAGAAGAAGAAATTGAAGAAAAAAGAATTCCTGCTTAGACAAGGAGAAACAGTAAGGTTCAATTACTTTACTACCAAAGGTTGCTTAAAAATCTATAATATAGACGAAAAGGGTAATGAGCATATTTCGATGTTTTCAATTAGAGATTGGTGGTCAGGCGATTTGGCGGGCTTTATTACTCAACAACCTTCAAAGTATTTCATTCAGGCACTTGAAGACTCTGAAGTTTTACAGATGTCAAAAGAAAACTATGATTTACTGTTTGAGAAAATCCCAAAGTTTGAGCGTTTTTATAGAATCTTATATCAACGTTCATTGGTCTCTTATATTCAGCAATCTGATCAGAATATTTCACTCAGTGCCGAAGATCGCTATCGGAACTTCCTCAAAAAGTATCCTTCTTTGATTAACCGAATTTCTCAGAAAAACATCGCTGCCTATTTAGGCGTTACCCCTGAATTTTTAAGCATAATGCGAAAAAAATTATCATCGATGTAAAATCTTAATGTACATTATTTTTCTACACTTCAAAGAGTTTGTTCTTTGAAGCATGAAAAAAGCACAAGCAATTTTAGTCCTATCATTTTTGATGTTTAGTCAAAAAATGATCGCACAATTTTCGCAGCTAGAATTGGCTTCAGGAATTGCTAAAACTGATTTTACTTCCTTTTCAATCCGACCCATTGATGATGAAAAAACAGTTTCAATTTCGACTTTGGCCTTTTTCCAAAAATTTCATGAGGAAGAAAATACAATCTATGATGAGCTAGGAGTACAAACCGCTGCATTTTGGAATTTTAGCAAGAACAATTCAATCGGTCCATCCCTTTATTATAATAGTGTTTCGGGTTTTTCTGAAAGGCTTTCCTTCCTATTTTCTACCAAAACAAAAAACTTTTCCTTCACAGCAATTCCTTCCATCGCTCATATGGAATCGACCAAATTCATTAATGGTGAGGTGTTTGTTCAAATTCAATGGGTTCAACCCATTAAGAATGAATGGAATGCATTGTTGAGTGCCACAATGCTAACCCATTGGGATCAATTTTCTACACATTCAAGAAGCTTTCAGCAACTAAGGTTAGGTCTTTCCTATAAAACATCTCAATTCGGTTTCGCTACTGACTTTGATCAGTATGGTAAAACACCTAAAACTGAAACCTCGATAGGTCTTTTTGTGAGAAAAACGTTCACTAATTAATCATCATAAATCAATACGAAATGAAGAAAATAACAAATAGAATATTCAATACAGATAGCAATAACATTGGGCAATCTATTGCTCGCTTTACTTTAGGAGTAGTGCTCTTTCCTCATGGAGCTCAGAAAATGTTGGGCCTGTTTGGCGGTTATGGATTTACAGCAACCGTAGACGCTTTGACTACTCAAATGCAATTGCCTTGGTTAATTGCCTGCTTAGTCATTGTAACCGAATTTTTGGGCTCTATTTTCTTAATAATTGGATTTGCTAGTAGACTTTGGTCACTCGCATTCTTAATTCTCTTTACCGGAATCATCTTCACTGCACAAATTGAACATGGTTTTTTCATGAATTGGTTTGGTGCTCAAGAAGGCGAAGGAATTGAGTATTCTCTTTTAATACTTGGCTTGGCCATCTCAACCTTAATTAATGGGGGTGGGAAATTTTCCATAGATCATCAAATAATAAAAACCTTAAATAAATCATAAAATGAAACAATTAATCGCATTAGGAGCAAGTAGCAGTAAAAGTTCAATTAATAAAACACTAGCCATTTATACTGCTAGTAAAGTGAAAAATTCCAAAGTAGAAGTAGTCGATTTAAACGATTATGAATTACCGCTATATGGAGTTGATTATGAAACTGAAAATGGAATTCCTGAGAAGGTAATAAAGTTAAATGGTATTCTAGAATCAATTGATGGATTAGTAATTTCTTTAGCAGAGCATAATGGTTCTTATGCAGTAGCTTTCAAGAACACATTAGATTGGCTATCGAGAATAGATATTAAAGTATGGAAAGACAAACCCATGTTGTTATTGGCTACTTCTCCTGGTGGCAGAGGAGGTAAAATAGTTCTTGAATCGGCTAAGACTACTTTCCCATTTCTAGGGGGTAATGTAGTTGCCCATTTTTCATTGCCCAATTTCTATGATAATTTCAAAGAGAATGGTATTTTAGATAATGTATTAAAAACTGAGTTGATGGAACAGATTCAATTATTCGAAGGGCATTTGAACAATTAATAATTTCTACCTTTTAACTCGAAGCTTATGTTTTCTATTTTTAAGTCTCATTTGATCATAACGCTAAAATGAAATACTTCTCCATAAATCTATACAGGAAAATGCTCAACTGCGCCATTGCAGAAGGAGTGCCAAGGGAGGAGTTTAATCAATTGCCAACACCCATTGATTCGATAGGAGACTTACAAGTCATCTCAGCAGAGGAGTTTTTGAGTTTACATGAATTGTTAGCAGAACTCATTGGTCCGGGTTTTGCTGTGAGGGTGGGACAGCAAATGGTAATCGATGACTATGGGGTATTAGGACTCTCTTGGAGAACTTGTTCAAAGGTTGGAGAAATTTTTGAACGAAGTGAACGTTATTTCAAATTGCTCTCTAATACCTTTATGTGGAACATTCAAGAAAAGGGAATTTATTCTGAAGTTTTCCTAAATCGAGAAGCCAATCGCAGAGGGATGGAACTATCTACTGAAGCAAGTTTATCTGCTACGGTAGTTGTGCTGCAGGCCATGTCTGATCAAAAAATCTTTCCTACCAAAGTTAGCTTCAAACATGGTCCACCGAAAGATCTGAGCAGTCATGAGAAGGCGTTTCAATGTGAGATACTATTCCACCAACCGCATTATTCCATCACTTATAAGACAGAAGACCTGAATCTGAGAACGGCAAAAGCAGACCAAAGTATCAACCAATTTTTGGTGCAACGAGTAGAAGAGGAAACTGAAGGAATACAATTACCAGCTGATCGAATTTACATTGATGTGAAACAACTGATTCAAGATGCTTTACCAAGTGGTATTCCAAGCTTTGCTCAAATTAGTGAGCACATGGGCATGAGTCAACGTACCCTAGGAAGGCGTTTGGCAGATCATGACTTAACCTTTAGAGATCTCATCCGACAGACCCAAGAAGAGGTATCTTCTCATTTATTGCGACGAACTTCAAGGAGTATTGCTGAGATTGCTTTTGAAACGGGCTTTTCAGAGCAAAGTGCTTTCAATCGTGCCTTTAAGCGATGGACCAATCAATCTCCTTTAGAGTTTAGAAAATCAAACTAAAATTGCTGTTGGCGTTAACTGTCAAAGCATTGGCAGAAAGTGTCAAGTTTAAGGCTTGAAGCAGAGTGAATTTTACCTCGTCATTCAAAACGAAGTAAAATGAAAACTCAACTAAAAATTACCCCCTTGATGATCTTGCTGATCATCTTCATTGCAAAAACTGTTTTTGCTAGTAGTTCTGAAAATCATCTTCCGAATAGCAATCCTCTCACAGGAAATGAAGAGCTTCAAAAAGAGGCACTCAAAATTTTAGAACTGAAGTGCAATGTTTGCCATAAGAAGCAGAACCCCTTCATGGTTTTCAAGGAGAAGAACATGGAGAAAAAAGCCCCCAAGATTAATCAGATGGTATTCATCGAGCGAAGAATGCCAAAGGGAGATGAAATCAAACTCAGCAAAGAAGAATACACCCAATTGAAAAATTGGTTAGCCTCACTTAGCATTTATTAATTCTTAAACCACAAACAAGATGGAAATCACATTCAAATCAGTCGTTTTATTCAGCACACTGATCATAACAGGATTATCTGCAGGCTTCTTTTATGCATGGCAAGTCAGCGTAATACCAGGAACCTTAAAAGTTAGTGATCAAGTGTACTTGCAGACCATGCAATCGATCAATATGGAGATTTTAAACCCTTCCTTCTTCTTCATCTTTTTTGGAACTTTTATCCTCCTGAGCATTGGAAGCGTCTATGAGTTTAACGCCAATCTAACCGCTTTTTGGTTCATTCTTTTAGCAACTGTCAGCTACCTATTAGGAACCTTAGGGATAACCATTTTTGGGAATGTTCCTTTAAATGATCAGTTAGAAGCTCTCAATCTGAATACATTAAGTGAAACTGATTTATTGAACTTCAGAACGCATTTTGAAGGAAAGTGGAATCGCCTTCATTTCATCAGGACTGTATTCTCCATACTCTCCTTTGTATTACTCGCATTAGCACTCTATTTCGATAAAACAAAGTCACTCAATTAAAATCAATATATAATTTTTAAATCTTAAACAAATGAAAGAGAATATTTTAGTAATCGGAGGAACCGGTAAAACCGGACGCCGAGTAGTCAACAATTTAACACAACAAGGACATAACGTTCGAATAGGAACAAGAAGTCAAAGCCCTGCATTTGATTGGGAAAACCCAAGCACCTTTTCTCAAACTTTGAAAGGTATGGACAGAGCCTACATCGTATACTATCCTGATTTAGCAGTGCCGGGCTCTAAAGAAGCAATAACAGCTTTAACTGAAGCAGCCTTAAAAGAAGGTTTGGAAAAGGTAGTATTACTTTCAGGTAAAGGAGAAACAGAGGCTGAAGCTTGTGAAGAGATCGTAGCCAACTCAGGATTGAATTATACTTTAGTTAGAGCTTCTTGGTTCAATCAAAACTTTAGTGAAGGAGCTTTCTTAGAATTCGTATTGAATGGTACTGTCGCTCTTCCTATGCCTGAAGCAGAGATTCCTTTTGTAGATGCGGATGATATTGCCGATGTAGTTTCCAAAGTATTAGTGGATGATAGTTACAATGGGCAAACCATTACAGTAACCGGTCCTGAAAAATTGAGATTCAGGGAATTGGTAGAAAAAATGGCTCAGGGAATCGGTAGAGATATTCGTTACATCCCTATTACCATTGAAGAGTTTAAAGAAGGCATGAAAACTGCCGGTTTACCGGATTTTTATGTATGGTTATTTGGTTATTTGTTCCAAGAGGTATTGGGCAATCCTGAAAACCAAGAAATATCTCATGATGTTGAGAAAGTCTTGGGAAGAATAGCAACAAGCTTTGATGAGTATGTGGCAAAAACAGTGGATACAGGAATTTGGAATCAGAACGTTCCTCAGACTGTTTAATTATAGAAAATAAAGAGGGTAGAGGGGCAGTACTTACTGCCCCTTTTTTTTGTTCATTATTGGATTATATATGCTTATTTTGACTTTTTATTTGTCCCAAATTTGTCTCAACTAATAGTATGTTTTCTTTAAGTGTCTGGTAATTAAGATATAATAGATTACTTCACATTTTGTATTGGGAAGTAATAAAAACTAATCGTTTCCTTCTTTTATTAACTGATACACTTCTATTTCCTCTTGTTTACCTCTTAGGTCTAGTTTGCCAACTGATTTAAAATGGTAATTCTCTATGCTGGAGAGATGACTTAGCAATTTTGCTGAAATAAGCAAATCAGTCATGTATTTACTGCATAAATCTTGGATTCTAGCCGTGGTATTTAAAACATCTCCGGTATAAAAAATCTCCTTTTTTAAAGCACCGATCTCACCCGTTGTAACTTTTCCAGCATGAAGTCCACCTTTAAATGCAGGAAATACACCGTACTTATTTATGAACTTATCTTTCTTTGCCTCCAAATCTTTCCTCATAGAGAAAAAGCAATGAATACAATTGCTTGCACTTAGCCCATCCTTCATGTTCCATGTAATGACCACTTCATCGCCGATGTATTGATAGACCTCCCCTTTATGATCAATAATCGAGTTGGATAAGCTAGCGTAATAATCCTGCAAAAAACGGAAGTTGAGTTGATGACCCAATTTTTCAGCAATTGTCGTGGAAGACATCATATCCAGAAAGAGAAAGATTCTTTCTTCTTCTTTAGGTTCTTGATATTTTCCTGTCAGCATGTTAATGAACATACGATGTCCAATATTTTCACTTATACCTGCATATATCAGGCTTAACAGTAGGCTAAAGGCAATGCCTGTTATTGTACTTATAAAGCCTATACTTCCAATAAATCGAATTAATCTATGCCAATTATCAGGATCGATAACGCTCTTATTCTGTTCAATAGCAGATGCTATTGGATAAAGAATTAAAATTGCTATGAACAGCACTAAAACGTATAGGACAAATTTGAAAAGCAATTTTTTCCCAAAACTTTTATTGATAAAAACACGCTCCAGCCAAACGACTTCTATTAACCCAATACAGAGACCAATAAACGAAGAAGCGGCACTTGCAAAAATGAAGACTGGAAGCGTCATTGATAGTAGAATATCAGGATCTTGATTGACATTTCCAGTTGCCATGGCTTCAATAGCTATGTTGTACCAACCGGCAATCAACCAAATCACTCCAAAAGGAATAACCCTTAAAATATTTCTTTTTGTTTTTGGGGACATGATTGAATAATAATTTTGGCGCTTCGACTAATATACAAAAGAGGATTTGAAAAACACTGGTTTGCCGACTATATGAAAACTTACATTTTGTATTGGCAAACAAGAAAAATAAACACTAATGCTTGCTGAGACAACTAGCATTTATACAGAAGTTAGGCACAATGTGATTTAACATCAAGAAAAAAGGGAGTATTAACTCCCTTTTTTAATTTGAAATATTTCTATTCTTTATGCATACACTTTACGGTTGTATATGTATGAAGCAATTACAAATATTAAAGCAACAACAGCACCCATGTATCCTCCATCTCCAGCATTAATATGAGCTGAAATCGCTAGCAAGAAAGTAAAAGTAAAACCTGCATAAGCCCATTCTTTTAGGGTTTTAGATTTATTGCTCCAAATGGCTATCAAGCCCAAAATTTTAGCAATTCCTAAAGGGTAAATAATGTATCCTGGAAAGGACAAGGCTTCAAACATTTCAGCTGCTATTTCGTGAATGAAAAAATACATACCTGCACTCAACAACATATTTGCTGTTAGTAAGCCAGTGGTTACCCTATAAATAATTAAATCTCTCTTTTTCATATTATTTTCTATTTAAGTTCTAGTACTAAATTTTCTCTCTTTTTTCTAATTTTTGCTTCCTTTGAATGTACATCCTCATTAGATCTATATCCTATTGGAAGAATTACCACAGGCATTAAATTTTGTGATTTAAGACCGAGAATATCCTGAAATTGAATGGCATCAAATCCTTCCATGGGACAGGTGTCTATTCGCATTTCAGCTGCCACAGTTAGCACTGTTCCCAAAGCAATGTAGGCTTGATTCTTCCCCCATTGAATCCTTGCGCTGGCATCCATTGAGGAAATATACCCTTTCATTGATTCTGCATAGGCAATCAAAGATTCTTTTCCATTACCTCTTACTTCAGCTGCTCGTTTGATGTATTTGTTGACTGTATTCTCCCCAATATCCGTTTCAACTGAAAAAACGATTAGGTGTGATGCATCATTCACTTGTGGTTGACCATAAGTATGCGGAGCAAGTTGTGATTTTAAATTCCCCTCTTCCACTATTACTACTTTGAAAGGTTGGAGTCCACCAGATGTGGCTGCAAGATTGGCGGCTTCCAATAGATGTTCAAGGTCCTCTTGAATTACTTTTTTCAGAGGGTCAAACTTTTTAATTGCTGCCCTCCATTTTAATGATTCTATTACATTCATAATTTAATTGTTTAGTATTTATTTTTAATTATCATAATTTTATTACCAGGCCTTTATTTACCACGGTAAGTATTAAGGTAAATTTTTTTAACTTCTAATTCTTTTAAGTATTTCGGTCATAAAAATTGCTTCTTCTTTGGTAAATGAATCCATGTAATCACTCAATTCTCCTTCATGTTCAATATCAATTTTGGCTAATAATTTTAGTCCTTTATCGGTAATTTTAATGTATACCTCTCTTCTATCTTTGGCACTTCGATCTCGTTCTATCAATGTCTTTGTCACCAACTTGTCAGCCAAACGTGTGATGTTTGGAGATTTATGAATAAGTAATTCATTTACTTTATTCATCGTCATCCAGTCATTAGCAGATCGCAAAACTCTTAAGATGTTAAACTGCTGAGTTGAAATTCCATAAGGCTTTAAAAAATTAGTGTAGCGGTTTCCAATCCACGCTGAAGTTCTACTAAGGTCTGCAACAAACTGCAACTTTTCTGATATCAAACTACTATTCTTTATTTTTTTTGCCATCGACTTCTAACTTAAGCGGAGCAAATATAGAAAAATATTTACTACCATGGTAACTATTGTTCGGGTAATATAATTTATGTCTTGCAATAGGCTAAAAAACAGCAATTTAGGTTACAATTAATTCAACCCCTCCAGCTATACTTCGTCACGCTTAGCTTCTGTAATATCACTAAATGAGGGAGAACCCTCGCTAATACTACCCGCACCCTTTTTGTTGATTTTGAAAGTAACATCCTTTGTTGTGCTAAATAGCAGCACAGATGAAAAAGACGTTCTGAGGTGTGATTTTATGACCGTAAAAGCCTCTTCTAAGCTAAGTTCATCTTCCTTATCATCTGTCTCTCTTGATCTGTAGCGCAATTTTAGCAATACCTTAAAGCCGTCTTCAGAATAGACAGGTCTGAGAAATATATTTCTCAAGTTAGGCTTGCCAATGGTTTTTGCCATAGTTAACTTGGCAAAGCGGCCTTCTTGGGCACTTTCTTTTACCTGTTCCCAGAAAAGAACAAAGACATCTTGGTAAGACATAAACTAAAGCTTGATGAGGAATTTTTTTTCAAAACTAACACTAATCCTTAGATTCATAAATTCCAATCTAACCTTATTACTCAAGTTTTAGAAAATAGGCAATGAAGAATAGCTAGAAACTCACTTTTTATATTGAGAAATAAATTCACATCAGGTCGACGTGTTTTCAGAGGATATAAATGCTTAACTTTCAGAAGAATCTTAATTGTATCATAAGGTCATATGATACAGGGCTCTCTTCAACATTTCATTTTAATAGGGTAATTTTTAAAGAATGCATTTGTATATCAAATACATGGTTAGTCTGCGTTGCAAGATGACGGTTAAAGAGGAACTCAAAAAAATGGACCTGCATTATGTTTTTGTGGACTTAGGAATGATAGAAATTTTAGAAGATATCAGCCAGAAGCAAAGAAGTCAATTAAAAGAAAACCTCTTAAGCTACGGGTTAGAACTATTAGATGATAAAAAGAGTATCCTAATTGAAAAAATTAAGACAGTGATTGTAGAAATGATCCATTATTCAGATGAATTTCCGAAGGGGAATTATTCTGATTATATCAGCGAAAAGCTAGACTATGATTATACCTACTTATCTAATATTTTCTCAGAAGTGAAAGGGGTTACTATACAGCAATTTATCATTATCCACAAAATAGAAAAAGTAAAGGAATTGTTGTTGTATGAAGAATTAAACCTTACTCAAATTTCACAAAAACTTCATTATAGTAGTGTAGCTCACCTATCAAATCAATTTAAAAAAGTGACTGGGCTAACACCTACCTTTTATAAACAATTGAAGGAGAAAAGGACACAGAATTTGGAAAATGTGTGATTTATGTAACATCCACACCAAAGTATGTAACACTAACAGTATGGAAAGTGCTGAATTTTGTGATCTAATATGACAGGAATGAATTTCGCTTTTTTTGATATAACCCCACTTAAAAATTTCATTATATTGCTTTGTAGAATTGCGTCTATCTCTTTAATAATAGGCAGTGTAAAGCATTCTAAGCAATTGCTGTTATTGCAATCGAATGCAAAACAAGGGTGATGCAGCAAACCTTTTTAGTTATAATTCTGTTTGCTGTAAACTATTTTGCAGTTGGTTTAGTTCGTGCAGAGATTCGTTCTCAACACATTAATAAATACCACTACGATTATTACGATCAGCATCCAAAAGCGTCTGGCGAGAAACTTTGGCACAACTTTAAAAGTGTGATTTTCGAAGGATTAACAGTTGTTACTTCGGTTATTCTATCGGTCGTAGAAACCTACTTTTTTGTTTTCTAAGGTTTTATTTAAATAGATCAAAACCATAGAAAAATTACCTGTGATATATGTAAGGTTTATAGTTTAAGCTGTAATGCTTTTTCTGAGTATTGGGTTCATCTTTAAATCAAATTATAAGCATAAAGCAAGTCAATTGATTTAAACTAAAATAAGAGCTATGTCAAAGGAAAAGGATGGAGGAAAAAAGTCTGCAAAGAAGACTGCAGTAAAAAGTCTCAAAGAAAAAAGAGCTGACAAAGCAGCTAAACGGAAAGAGAAAAAAAGTCAGGATTAATAAAAATAAAGGTATGAGGCCACAAGCTATTGTATACAGCGAAAATGAATTTGGAAAGATTGATGGAAAAGTAGCCAATGGTTTGGTAAGATATTCTGATAAGTATGAGATCGTTGCTGTTATAGATAGCACGAAAGCTGGTTTAGATGCTGGAGAATTTCTTGATAGTAAAGAAAATGGGATTCTAGTATTTAAAAGTGTGGATGAGGCACTGAATAAATTGCAATACACACCTAAGTTTTTTATATATGGAATTGCTCCCTTAGCATCCTTTATTGATAAGGCTCAAAGAGAGGTGATTATTCTTGCCATGAAGAAGGGGATGAATATCATTAATGGATTAGCAGAATTCTTTACTGATGATAAGGAGTTGGTTGAAATTGCGATGAATTATAATGTAGAAATACATGATATTAGGAAACCTCCATTAAGAAAAGACCTTCATCAATTTACAGGTGAAATTAGAAACGTTACTACTCCAATTATTACTGTAATGGGAACAGATTGTGCAGTAGGGAAAAGAACTACAGCCGTGAAATTAGTTCAAGCATTAAAAAAAGAAGGATTAAAGGCAGTTTTTATCACTACTGGTCAAACGGGTTTATTGCAAGGGTCTAAATATGGAATAGCTATTGATGTTTTAACATCAGGATTTGCAACAGGTGAAGTGGAAAATGCTATAATGGAAGCAGAAAAAGAGTCACCCGATATTATAGTAGTTGAAGGGCAAGGAGCTTTGAGTCATCCGGCCTTTACTTCTTCAAGTGCTATTATTAGAGGGTCTATGCCAAAAGCTATTATTGTTCAACATCCACCTAAAAGAAAAAGGCGTTGTGATTTCCCAAAAATTCCAATGCCAACTTTAGAAAGTGAGATTCAGCTCATCGAAGTTTTTTCTGGAGCAAAAGTGATTGGAATTGCATTGAATCATGAAGGAATGTCTGATAAAGAAGTAGATCAAACCATTGGGTTGTATGAAGGTAAATACAAACTACCAGCCACCGATGTTTTGAAGCATGGGTGTAAGAAATTGATTCATAAATTGTATGAAACCTTCCCTGAATTAATTAATATAAAACCGCTTTTATGGCAAACCCAAGATTAGAAATTAATCTTGAAAAGGTTGCTACCAACATTAGGATTCTCAAGGAGTTTTATAAAACAAAAGGCATTGATATTTGCGCCGTAACCAAAGTGGTTTGTGGAAATCTTGAGATTGCTGAAGTTTTGGTAGAAAATGGTATCACTCTTTTAGCAGATTCTAAAGTGTTGAATCTTAAAAAAATGAGCAAAGGAAGAATTAATGCTCAGTTTCTTTTAATTGGAACTCCCAAGCTTTCTGAGGCTAAAGAGATTGTTAAATATGCAAAGGTTAGCCTCAACTCAGAATTAGAAGTAATGCGCCGATTATCTTACTTCGCATTAAAAAGGAAAACGATTCATCAGGTCATTTTAATGGTAGAATTAGGGGATCTTAGAGAAGGGATTTTACCTGAAAATATTGAAGGCATAGTGAAAGAGATTTTAACACTGAAAGGAATAGAATTAATTGGCTTAGGGACCAATCTTGCTTGCTTTGGAGGGATTCAACCAACGCAAGAAAAAATGGATGAATTGACTTTTATCTCAGAGGCAATTGAAAAAAAAATTGATTTAAAGTTAAGGTGCATTTCGGGAGGAAATTCTGCGAACTATGATTGGTTTAATTCTACCACTAATGTTGGAAGAATTAATCAATTGCGCATTGGTGAATCTATTTTCTTAGGATGTGATCCATTGGATAGAAACCCTATCTTAAAGTTAAATAGGAACGTATTTACTTTGGTAGCTGAAGTTACGGAGGTAAAAGTTAAACCTTCTGTTCCTTATGGTAAGAAAGGGCAAAATGCTTTTGGACATACTGAAGTATTTAAGGAT
>Ga0316204_10009956_pt1 | contig 12443 bp, 10 predicted proteins | sample 6monrhotite_MG_2_FD_205661 | JGI IMG/M metagenome (GOLD analysis project Ga0316204, IMG submission 205661) | Microbial mat bacterial communities from mineral coupon in-situ incubated in ocean water Damariscotta River, Maine, United States -... | ecosystem: Environmental > Aquatic > Marine >...
TGGGACTGAACACCTTATGTATCTCGGCCCTGCTATAGATGCCCCATCGCCGATCCCGGCCAGGACCGGCGATGGGGTGGGGTACAGCGCTAAACACCTTGTGGCCTGACCACGTTTTCTAGCAGGCTGATCCCGCCTCTCCTCACCGTCTCGAACAGTTGACGGCGGCCCGTTCTGCGGGACCGCGAAGCATAAGGAAGAGAGAGTGACATGATAGCTGAGACAATCGTTGTTGGAATAGATGTATCGCGCGACTGGCTGGACGGGTTCTGCCTTCCGGGCCAGCAGAGGTTTCGGCACCCCAATACAGAAGAAGGTCATACTGCGCTTGTCGCGATGATCCGACAGATGCCCGGTCAGGTCAAAGTTGGTTTTGAGGCTACGGGTGGGCAGGAATGGGTGCTCTGGACTGTGCTTGATGCTGCAGAAATCGTAGCCGTTCAGTTGCCGCCGGCACAGATTAAAGCCTTCGCGCTATCCCGGGGCACGCGGGCGAAGACAGATCGGATCGATGCGGAACTCATCGCACGGTTCATGGCATTCAGACCTGAGGTTGGGCGAGAGCTGCCAAATGAGAATCTGCGTGTTCTCAGAACCTTGACGACACGGAGAGGGCAGCTTGTTGATATGCGCAAGCGGCTCAAAGCCCAGATCGGCGCGCGCAAGAAACAGGCAGTTTCTGCCGATGTTGAGGTCATGGATGATGATCTTCAAGACGTGCTCGATGCACAGATCAATACCATCGAACGGCGGATCGAAAACGTTATCGCCCAGGTGGAGTCTCTTGCCGCAAAGGCGAAGCTTCTGCGATCAATCCCAGGAATTGGTCCAGTCTCGTCGGCTATGCTGATCGCCGAATTGCCCGAACTCGGCCGAATGACATCAGGCGAAGCCGCTGCCATGACCGGGTTAGCGCCTGTCCCACATGACAGCGGGACGATGCGAGGCAGGAGGGCGATTGCGGGCGGACGACGGTCTCTGCGACACGTGCTGTTCCAGGCCGCGCTCGCAGCCGCCTGCCACAACCCAGTTCTCAAGCCAGTCGCAAAGCGACTCAAGGAGCGTGGAAAGCCGCACAAACTCATCATCATCGCAATCGCACGAAGGCTGATCACAATCGCTAACGCCATCATCAAAACCGGCACACCTTGGCAGGTTCAGCCCAACGAATAGACACAGTTGCTAGTTATGCTGCGTGGACTCGCTTCTTAACCACTCCAAACCGAGGTTTCAGTGTCTCTTGTAGTGAGTGTAGAGTTTCTGTTGCCATCCGAATTGTCTCTGCTTGCTCAGCTAAATTTGGAGGTATATCTCCAAATAGGCCCAAGGATTCACGTATTACTATTTCCAAATAGATAGCGTCAGGGTCGCATAAGTCGATACCAAATATCTTGCAGTACCGAATCGAAGCCTGCTCACACACGGCGTCAGGCCCATCAAAGTTTTTGATACTTCTTACCAAGTCGGTGATTATGGTTGCAGCGCGTCGGGCATCAACATTCATAGGGGAATACGCACTAAGTGTACGCAATAACCTTTCAAATACCGCTTCACAAGATGCATCCCCATTATTCGAGACGGAACCTTCTGGCCGCGCCACGCCGGGGCAAGGGTGAATCGATATGGCGCTCAAAATTGAAAGCCGTTTCAGCTCAAATAGCTTCATTTCCAACTTCGCGAGCCAGTACTCAGCAGGTTCGAGATTTTGTTCCCTTGTTGATGTTACCTCTTCGATAACCGAATCGAAGTATCTGCCCAACTCTATTCTGCTAATCAAGATGTGCCTCATTTATGGCGTCTGGTAAGGCAGTGATACACAAAGAGTCTAAACAAATGGGTGCGCCAATTTGGAATTGTTGCTTACGGCTATGTTGCACAAATCCTCTGATGGCCGAGATTCCCCTTTCACGGACGGACTTATCCTACAGCTTCAGTGACGGGTAGGTAATCCCCCCCGAAAGCAAGGGGCTGCAAAAGTAGAATTTTCTCGGCCAGATGAACGGGGAGAATTCGAATGAAGACAAGCAGATGCACTGAGGCACAGATCATCGCGATCCTGCGCCAAGCCGAAGGCGGTGTGCCGGTGGCCGAGCTGTGCCGTGAACACGGGATGAGCAATGCGTCGTTCTACAGGTGGCGGGCGAAGTATGGCGGGATGGATGCGTCCATGGTCAGCCAGATGAAGGCGATCGAGGACGAGAACCGCCGCCTGAAGCGGATGTATGCGGGCCTAAGCATGCAAAACGATCTGCTCAAGGAAGCCCTTGGAAAAAAGTAGTTCGGCCATCTCAGCGCCGCGAGATGGCCGAAACGGCGGTGGAACGACGGGGCGTCAGCATTGCACTGGCATGCCGGGCCTTTGGCGTCAGCGAGACCTGCTATCGTTATAGTCCAAAGCTGAAGGACGAGAACGAGGTGATCGCCGACCTGCTAATGGGGCTGCCATCAGGGAAACATGTGCGGACACCACCAAGACCATCGGGCATCTGAACGCTCTTCAGGAGCGGTATTGTGGACTGCTCAAGGAGAAATCCAAGTCCGTGTCGGCCCTGACTATCGCGGACCATCTTTTTGAGCGTCCGGTGATCTCGATCACGGATGCATCGAAGCTTTGCGGCACCAGCTACCAATCGGCGAAGAAAAACGTCGAGCAACTGGTTCGGCCTAGCGTACTCCAACAGGTCCGGGGATACGAGAACCCCAAACTCTACTGGGCCAAGGAGGTCATCGACATCTCTGACGGGCGGGGTGCTCAATAAGGTACGGCTTCGAGATACCAGATTCTGCGCAAAGGTATCGCAATGAAATACCCTGATCTAAGCAAGTCGGCTCATGCACTTCGTCAAGAAACAAAGGTGATTCAGCATGACCGAAAGGGCTCAAACGCCTTCGGGAGGCAGGGGCCGGAGGTTCGAATCCTCTCACTCCGACCAATAGACCTTCCAAAATCCCTGCGATCACTGGGCGGCGCTGACGTTGCAAGGGCTTATCAAGCCCGCGCGCGCAATGCCAATCACCGGACCGACATCGCTGAAAGCGGCGCGCACGCCCGGCGTTGCATGCGGGCGTGCGGGGGAATTCCAAGGGCTTTCGGGCATCACCAGGTCGCGACGGTATGCACGCGCGCTCAGCTCACGTGACCATCGGCCATTATTGCCCGGGGATGCGCCGGGGACCGGGCAATGCCGGCCCCCGTTTTTCCGCCGTCTGGGGTATCAAGACCCCAAACCAAGCTGGCGTTTGCGGTCAGCGGCCCATTTCATGATGATCGTATCGAAGCTGAGCGCCATCAGGGACACGCATATGCCCAGCACGAAGTTGGTGCCCAGATTGGTGCCCGCCAGCGTGCGCTGCAATTCCTGCCCCAAATCCTGCGTGCCGATGAAGGCCGCAATAATGACCATGAAAAAGGCGAACATGATGGCCTGGTTCACCCCGACAACCATGGTCGGAAATGCCAACGGCAGTTCCACGTTCAGCAGGCGTTGCCAGCGGGTCGCGCCGGACATGTCGGCGGCCTCGGTGATCTCCAACGGGACGGTGCGCAACCCTTCGATCGTATACCGCACCAATGGCACGGTCGCGAAGATCAGGATCGAGAAGACGACAGCGATGTCGGTGATCCCAAACAGCATGATGGCCGGCAACAGGTAGACGAAACTGGGGAAGGTCTGCGCCGTATCACATGCGATCAGCACCCGGCGCGCCGCGGTTTCGTTACGCGCGGCCAGAACGGCGAGTGGCAGGCCGATGACCGCAGCCATGATCACCGCTGAAAGGACGGAATACAGCGTGATGATTGCCCGGTCCCACCACCCGGTCAATGCGACCAAGGCAAAGAACGACGCGGCAATCAGCGCCTGTTTGCGCCCACCCAGCCACAAGCCCAAGGCCGCAATCAGCAAGATCACAGCAGGTGTCGGCAGGCTAAGCAGTGCATTCCGAAACGGGATCAACACCATGGTGTTGAAGAATACCCGCATCGCCCCGGTTGTGCTGCGCACCCAATCCAGCGCCAGGAAATCACGCATCACGCCATCAATCTCTCGGCCCATGGACAGGCTTTGACGGCGTCCGATCTCTGCCAGAATGGGGAAGAAAGTTGCGAGGATGTAGAAAACCGTGAAGGCGAACAGCGCGAGAAGGGCAAGCCGGTGTTGCTGCCACCAGGGTGTATTGCGCTCGAAATGCACGGGTTGCTTCGCGACCCATGCTTTTGACAGCCGGTCCAATGTCACGGCCAGCAGCACAATCGTCACACCCACTTCGAAGCTGCGGCCAAGACGAAAGCTGCCCATCATCTCCAACAGTTTCGCGCCCAGCCCGGGCATGCCGATGAAGGCGGTCAAAACGACCATCGCCAGGCACAGCATGATCACCTGGTTGACGCCAACCAGCAATTCGGTGCGCGCCGACGGAATGTAGACATGGCGCAGCATTTGCAGCCGGGTGCAGCCGCTCATCTTGCCGGATTCGACAACTTCGGGCGATACTTTTTGCAGGCCAAGAATGGTCATCAAGACCATCGGCGGTGTGGCGAAGATCACCGTGGCAACGGCGCCGGCCGTCGGACCAACCTTGAAAAAGATCACGGCGGGCAGAAGGTAGGTAAAGAATGGCAGGGTTTGCAGCACCGCCAAGGCGGGTTTGATGGCCCGCTCGAACGCAGGATACTTCCAGGCTGTGATACCCAAAGACAGGCCAAGGACAAAGGCCACCGGTGCCGCCACAATCAGCACGGAAACCGTCTGCATGGCGATTTCCCACTGTCCGACCAGCGCGGTCCACAAGAAGGTGCCACCAGCCAGCAGCGCCAGCCGCCAGCCCCCCAGCCAATAGCCCAACACCGCAACCACAGAGGCAATCGCCGCCCAGGGGATCGGCCCCAGGTAAGGCCAGCGCCGGCGTCCGAACAACAGGTTGCCGGTGACATCCAGCACCCATTCCAGCCCTTCCGTCAGAAACCGGGTCAGCGCCAGCAGCCCCAGATCGTCTTTGACGAAGTTGAAAACTGCATCCAGCCAATCCGCAAAGGGCGGAACCAGCGCATCGGGCAGACGGTGCAAGACCTCAGGAAGCAGACCGCTGTATTGCGCAAGGGTCAGCACGAGCGCGCCGCCAAGGCAGATCAGGGCCGCCCGCGTTCCGTCCATAGCGCCAAGGACAGGGGCCTTGGACGAGGAGGTGTCCGCGCTGCTCATCGTTGGCCCAACAAGACGTCCAGCGCGGCAGATTTCTGCATCGCGCCCAGCAAGGTGCCGTTTTCGACCACTGGAAAGGCGTCGCGTGGGTCGGTGATCAACAGCCGTGCGAGTTCATGAACCGAGGCTGCGCCGTCAATGGGGGCGCCGTCCGCGGTCACCCCAGCGTCCGCCAGGTAGCGCGCGTGAACGACGCGGGCCTTGTCGATGTCTTCGGTGAACTTGCGCACGTATTCCGTGGCCGGGTTCAGCACGATCTGATCCGGCGTATCGCATTGTTCGACTGCGCCATCTTTCATGATGGCGATCCGGTCGGCGAGGCGCAGCGCCTCGTCAAAATCATGGGTGATGAAGACGATTGTTTTGCCCAGCATCCCCTGAAGGCGCAGAAATTCGTCCTGCATTTCGCGGCGGATCAACGGGTCCAGCGCGCTGAAAGGTTCATCCAGAAACCAGATGTCGGGTTCGATCGCCAGGCTGCGGGCAATGCCGACGCGTTGCTGCTGGCCACCGGACAATTCGCGCGGGAAATAGTCCTCGCGCCCTTCCAGCCCGACCAGATTGATCACCTCCATCGCGCGCTCGCGGCGGGTGTGACGGTCCTGGCCACGCATTTCCAGTGGAAAGGCGACATTCTGCAACACGGTGCGGTGCGGCAGCAGTCCGAAGGATTGAAAGACCATACCCATCTTGCTGCGCCGCAATTCGATCAGCTCGCGTTCGGGAAGGCGTCCGATATCGGTGCCCTCGACCTCGATCACGCCGCTGGTTATTTCGTGCAAACGCGAAAAACACCGGACAAGCGTGGATTTGCCAGAGCCCGAAAGCCCCATGATGACCAGCATCTCGCCACGCTGAACCGTCAGCGAAACATCGCGCACCCCGGCGATATAGCCGTCGGCGCGGATATCCTCAAAGCTGCGGCCTTCAGGCAAGGTTTTCAGATAGGCTTTCGGGTTTTGCCCGAAAACTTTCCAGACGTTCTGACAGGAAATTACCGGTGATCGTGTGGTCATGCCACCCTCGCTAAAAAATGCCCCGTCCGGATTGACCAAACGGGGCACACATTCATTCAGTGATGAAGATCAGGATCCGTTGACCCAAGGCTGCCATACATCGGCGTTCGCATCCAGCCAGATTTCGGCGGCTTCAGCGGGCTCATAATCGTCAACATCGACAAGACGCGCCATTTCAGCGATCTGAGCATTGGTGAAGGACACCCGCTCAAGCACCGCGTAAGCATCAGGCCAGTTGGCCTGCATTCCGTCCCAAGCGGCGATTTTCAGGTAGCCGTTGGCCGGGTTACCGCAGTCGTAGGGCATGTCTGGGTTCGGACCCAGCGACGGGTCGGAATCGCAGCCGACTTCCCATTCCGGGAATTCGACGAACGCACCGGGCCAGACGGCTTCGGCGAAGTTCGGCGTCCAGTTGAACAACACGATCGGGCGTTGATCGACTTCGGCAGAAGCGATTTCTGCCCACAGCGCCGCCGCAGAACCTGCGTTCACAACCACGAAGTCCATGCCCAGCGATTCGACACGCTCTTGACCATGCTTGAGCCAGTCCACCGGACCGTCCAGATAACGGCCGAGTTCACCGGTTTCGGCCGTCGCAAACAGCGCGGCACAGTCGTTCAGGGCTTGCCAATCGGGCAGGCCGGGGCACGCCTCGGCGGTCCAGCTGGGATACCACCAGTCTTCGCGTGTCACGGCAGCATGCGTGGCGACGTCAACAATGCCGCCGGCTTCCATGGCCGCGTTGAAGGATGCGCCGAACGCGCCTTCCCAGACTTCCAATTCCAGCGTGACATCGCCCATACGGATCGATTCGTAGACGGCCTGGCTGTCTGTCGTGACAAATTCGACGTGGCTGCCCATGCCCTCAAAAATCTGGCCCACAACGTTCGACATCACGATCTGTGATGACCAGTTATGAATTGGAATGATGATCGGATCGTCGCTGTCGGCGGCGGCGCCCATTGGTGCCAAAGCGCACAGACTTGTGACCAGCGCGGTTGTCAGTTTTTTCATGCGTATTCCTCCCTAGTGCCGTTGGTTTTTGGCGGATGCGCCATGACCATTGGCTTGTGTCCGGATCGACCCGGATCATATGCAGACCCCCGCAAGCAGCGAATCTATTCGTAGCCGCAGGGTCCGCGGGTAAGGTTGCCGGAATTTTCCTGTAGATCAAGAAATATTCCTGAAAGTGGTGGCGTTTTTTACGCGAGCAAAGTTGTCTGGTCGGAGATTCGCGCATGAGATGTCCGAAATGATCCCGACTTTGTCCGAAAACAGCGGGACTTTTGTCCGATTTCAGCCGAGATTTTGGATAAAGGAGGCCCGGTCATGACCTATTCAGGATTTCGCGTCATCAAGGAGGCGTTGACCGGTCATCGGGGGTGGCGTGCTGCATGGCGGACACCCACGCCGAAGTCCGAGTATGACATTGTGATTATTGGTGGTGGTGGGCATGGCCTGGCAACCGCACATTACCTGGCAAAAGAGTTTGGCCAGCACCGGATTGCGGTGATCGAAAAGGGGTGGATCGGTGGCGGCAATGTTGGCCGGAACACCACGATCATCCGGTCGAATTACTTGCTGGACGGCAATGAACCGTTTTACGAAATGTCCTTGAAGCTGTGGGAAGGGCTGGAGCAGGATCTGAACTATAACGCGATGGTCAGCCAACGCGGCATCCTGAACCTGATCCATTCTGACGCGCAGCGTGACGCCTTCACCCGGCGCGGCAATGCGATGATCTTGAATGGTGCCGATGCCGACATGCTGAGCACAGCGCAAATCCAGAAGCGTTACCCGTTCCTGAACGTCAACAACGCGCGGTTTCCGATCAAGGGTGGTTTGGCCCAACACCGGGGCGGCACGGTGCGCCATGACGCGGTGGCCTGGGGCTATGCACGCGCCGCCGACCGGCGCGGAGTGGACATCATTCAAAATTGCGAGGTTATGGGCTTCCGCATCGAAAACGGCACCTGCCTGGGCGTTGAAACTTCCCGCGGGTTCATTGGCGCCAAGAAAGTGGCCAGCTGCGTTGCCGGATCGTCGGGCCGGCTGATGGCCAAGGCGGGCATGCGCCTGCCGATTGAAACCCATGTCTTGCAGGCTTTCGTGTCCGAGGGGCTCAAGCCCGTGCTGCCGGGGGTCATCACATTTGGTGCCGGGCATTTCTATTGCAGCCAGTCCGACAAGGGCGGGCTGGTGTTTGGCGGCGACATCGACGGCTACAATTCCTATGCGCAGCGCGGCAACCTGCCGGTGGTCGAGGACGTTTGTGAAGGCGGCATGGCGATCTTTCCGATGCTGGGCCGGGTGCGTTTGCTGCGCATGTGGGGCGGGGTGATGGACATGTCGATGGATGGCTCTCCGATCATCGACCGAACCCATATCGACGGGCTCTATTTCAACGGCGGCTGGTGTTATGGCGGGTTCAAGGCAACACCGGCAAGTGGCTATGCCTATGCGCATTTGCTGGCCACGGATCGCCCGCACAAGACCGCCACTGCCTACCGTTTTGACCGGTTCGAAAAGGGCCGGATGATTGACGAAAAAGGGATGGGCAATCAGCCCAATTTGCACTGATGATCATCAATCACCCCCTTCTGGGCCCGCGTGACGCGTCCGAATTCACCTATCTGGGCGCCGCCGCAATGATCCACCGGCCAGACTGGCAAGCCGATGATGCGCTGGCGCAGTTCACCGCCTATGGCTACCTGCGCGACAACCCAGCAGGCGTGCACCGAGAGCTGTGGTTCCACGAAGGTGGCGACCGTTCATGGCTGGTCGTGACGCGCGACACCACCACCCACGCGATCACCGATGTGCAGCTTGCCCGTGACGTGGCCCGGGCCGAGGGGCGTTCAACATGAGCCAGAGCAACCGATTGAGCGGCGGGCAGATTGACCGCAGCAAAACGCTGAATTTTCAGTTCGACGGCAAGGCGTTCACCGGTCATCCCGGCGATACGCTGGCCTCGGCGCTGCTGGCCAATGACGTGCGGCTGATGGGTCGGTCGTTCAAATACCACCGCCCACGTGGCCCCCTGACCGCCGGGTCCGAGGAACCCAACGCGCTGGTTGAATTGCGCAGCGGTGCACGGCAAGAGCCCAACACCCGTGCCACCACCGCCGAGTTGTTCGACGGGTTGCAGGCGAACTCTCAAAACCGCTGGCCATCGCTGAAATTCGACGCGCTGGCGATCAATGACCGCCTGTCACCGTTCCTGACCGCCGGGTTTTATTACAAGACCTTCATGTGGCCTGCGGCGTTTTGGGAAAAGCTTTATGAGCCGATAATTCGCCGCGCGGCGGGTCTGGGATCCGTGTCGTTCGAGCCCGACCCAGACAGCTATGACAAGGGGTTTTTGCACTGTGATCTGCTGATCATCGGCGCAGGGCCGGCAGGGCTGTCCGCTGCATTGACGGCGGGCCGGGCCGGGGCGCGGGTGATCCTGGCGGATGAGGATTTCGCCCTGGGCGGTCGATTGAACGCGGAAACGGTTCACGTTGGTGCGCAAAGTGGCCGCGACTGGGCGGCGATGGCCGTGGCTGAACTGGCCAGTCTGCAGACCGTGCGGATCCTGTCCCGTACCACCATCATGGGCGCGTTCGATCACGGGATCTACGGCGCGGTGGAGCGGATCAGCGACCATCTGGCCGAACCCCTGCCGGGCAAGCCGCGCCAGATCCTGTGGCGGATCTATTCCAAGCGCGCGATCTTGTGCGGCGGCGCGACTGAGCGTCCGATTGCCTTCAACAACAACGACCGGCCGGGCATCATGCTGGCCGGGGCGGTGCGCACTTATGCCAACCGCTGGGCGGCGGCAGCGGCGCGCAAAGTGGCCGTTTTCACCAACAACGATGACGGCCACCGCACGGCCACGGATCTGCTGGCCAAAGGGGTCGAGGTTGCGGCGGTGGTCGACATTCGTGCCGATGCCACCAGCTTTGGTGCCTATGAAACCCTTGCCGGGGCCCATGTCAGCAACAGCCGGGGCCGGTTGGGCCTGACGGGCGTCAGTGTCATGCTGGCAGATGGCGGCACCACGATGCTGGACTGCGGCGCGCTGGCCGTGTCCGGCGGCTGGAACCCCAATGTGCACATGACCTGCCACCAACGGGGTCGTCCGATCTGGAATGACGCGCTGGCGGCATTTGTTCCGGATCTGAACGGCGTGTCCGGCCTGCGCGTTGCGGGGGCGGCGGCGGGGGACATGTCCACGCACGGCGCGCTGACCGGCGGGCAAGACCAGGCGATTGCCGCGCTGGCCGATTTGGGGCTGACCGCCACCCCCGCAGACCTGCCCGAAGCCGAAGATGCCCCCGTGCGCCTGACGCCGTTCTGGACCGTTCCGGGGGCCGCGCGGGCGTGGATCGACCAGCAAAACGATGTCACCGTGAAGGACATCAAACTGGCGCATCAGGAAAACTTCGTGTCGGTCGAACACCTGAAACGTTACACCACGCTGGGCATGGCCACGGATCAGGGCAAGACCTCGAACATGGGCGGCCTGGCGATCATGGCGGAGCTGGCAGGCAAGCCGATCCCCGAGGTTGGCACAACCATCTTCCGCCCGCCCTATACCCCCACGGCGATGGGTGTGTTCGCAGGGCGTTCGCGCGATACCGAGTTCCGGCCGACCCGCAAGACCCCGTCGCATACCTGGGCCGAGGAACAGGGCGCGGTGTTTGTCGAGGTTGGCATGTGGCTGCGCGCGCAATGGTTCCCGCAACCCGGCGAAACCCATTGGCGGCAAAGCGTTGACCGAGAGGTTCTGGCGACGCGCAGGTCTGTCGGGGTGTGCGACGTGACCACGCTGGGCAAGGTGGACGTGCAGGGAACGGATGCGGCGACGTTCCTGAACAAGGTCTATTGCAATGCCTTCGCCAAGCTGGCCGTGGGCAAGACCCGCTATGGCTTGATGCTGCGCGAAGACGGGATCGCCATGGATGACGGCACCGCCGCCCGCCTGGCCGAGGATCATTTCGTCATCACCACGACCACGGCAAATGCGGTGCCGGTGTATCGGCACATGGAATTCGTGCGCCAATGCCTGTTCCCCGATCTGGACGTGCAGCTTATTTCAACCACGGAAGCCTGGGCGCAATACGCGGTGGCCGGACCGAAGTCGCGCGACCTGTTGCAAAAGATCGTGGATCCGGACTTCGACATCTCCAACGACGGCTTTCCGTTCATGGCCTGCGGTGAGATCACCGTATGCGGCGGGCTGCGCGCGCGTTTGTTCCGGATCTCCTTTTCCGGCGAACTGGCGTTCGAAATTGCCGTGCCGACCCGCTACGGCGACGCGCTGATGCGCAAGATCATGGATGCGGGCGCTGAGTTCGGCGTTGTGCCTTACGGGACCGAGGCGCTGGGCGTCATGCGGATCGAAAAGGGCCACGCGGCAGGCAATGAGTTGAACGGCACATCCACCGCGCTGAACCTTGGCATGGGGCGGATGGTGTCAAAAAAGAAGGATTCGATCGGCTCTACCCTATCCGAACGCGAAGGGCTGAATGAACCGGATGCGCTGAAACTCGTGGGCTTCAAACCCGTCGATCCCGCGAACCCGGTTCCCGCAGGCGCCCACCTGATGACCAAGGGCGATCCGGTGGATGCCGCGCATGATCAGGGCTACGTGACCTCGGCGTGTTATTCACCCAACCTGGGGCATTCCATCGGCATCGGGTTCCTGAAATCCGGCGACACGCGCATGGGTGAAATCATCCGCCTTGTCAGCCCTTTGACCGGCGTGGATCATGACGTTGAAGTCGTCAGCGCCCATTTCATCGACCCAGAGGGGGAGCGGCTTCGTGCATGATCTGCAACCATTGACCGCCTTGGGCGGCGCAACCGCGCGGTCGGATATCGTTGGAGTGGTGACCCTGACGGAACGGCCAGACATCGCGCTGGCCTCTGTGACGGCGCGGCGCGGCCATGAAAAGGCCTGCCGCGCGCATCTGACGGACGTGATCGGCGCGGTGCCGGGGCCGGGGAACGTGCAGTTGCACGATTCAGAGGCCGGGTTCTGGATGGGCCCCGATAGCTGGATGATCGGCGCGCCCTTCGCCAGCCATGAGGATCTGGCGGATCAATTGGCGTGTCGCTTTGGTGCGACCGCCTCGATCACCGAACAAACCGACGCTTGGGTCTGCTTTGACCTGCAGGGCGCGGCGATGGAAGACGTGATGGAATTGCTTTGCGCCATCGATATTCGCGCCATGCAAAC
>Ga0316204_10009957_pt1 | contig 12440 bp, 12 predicted proteins | sample 6monrhotite_MG_2_FD_205661 | JGI IMG/M metagenome (GOLD analysis project Ga0316204, IMG submission 205661) | Microbial mat bacterial communities from mineral coupon in-situ incubated in ocean water Damariscotta River, Maine, United States -... | ecosystem: Environmental > Aquatic > Marine >...
TGTTCAGTAAAACAATTGCCATGCCCAATTTTGCCGCGAAAGGGGCGCTTTTAAGTAGTTTCCAGGTGTTTTCCATTGCGACGCCCTTACTTCGGATGCCGAAGCTTTGGATTGGCAATAATTGCCAATACGTCAGCCAGCAAGTTCAACAAAACATAGGTGGAAGCAAAAATCATCACACTGGCCTGAACCACGGGGAGATCACGCTTGGACACTGAATCAACCAAAAGCTGGCCAAGCCCGGGGTAAACGAAAACAACTTCGACCACGACCACACCCACCACCAGATAAGCAAGGTTCAGAACCACAACATTAATCACCGGGGAAAGCGCGTTGGGAAAAGCATGTCGCGCAATAATACGCGAGCGTTTAATTCCCTTCAGGGTCGCCATCTCGATATAGGGGCTTGCCAGCACATTCAGGATGGCGGCACGTGTCATCCGCATCATGTGGGCGATCACCACCAGAGTCAGGGTCAGGGCAGGCAAGGCAACGGCGTACAACTGATCCCAGAAGCCCATATCCCCGCTCATCTTGGAAATGCTCGGGAAAACATGGTATTCGACGGCGAGAAACAGGATCAGGATATAGGCGACAAAAAATTCAGGGAAGGAAATCGCACTCAACGTCGACATGGAAATGGCCTTATCGAACCAGCTTTCCCGATAAAGTGCCGATAGCATGCCGAGGGTAATTGAAATGGGAATCGAAACCACGGCCGCGACAGAGGCAAGGAACAAGGTATTGCCAAGGCGCGATGACAACAGGTCCGATATTTCCCGTCCACTGGCCAGTGAGTTCCCAAGGTCCCCTTGCAGCAGGTTCCCGATCCATGTCAGGTACCGGACGTACGCGGGCAGGTCGAGGCCAAGCTCACGCCGGAACGCGGCGACGGTCTCCGGCGTCGCGGCCTGACCAAGGATGGCCTCGGCCAGATCTCCCGGTAACATTTCGACACCCAGAAAAATCAAAAGGGTGATGCAAAATAACGTCACGACCCCAAACGCCAGTCGCTTGGTGACCATGGCACCCAAACTATTCATGACAAACTCCGATCTTCATACTACCGGCATTCCCCTGCCAAATATGGGGGTTATTCGACCGTCAACATCATCACTGACCATGTGCGATTTACTGATGTTCAATCCGTGCACGCTCTGGGTGCACGGCCCCCCATTATTCCCAACTCGCCGACGGTTTTTCCACCGGTCCTTCTGGCGCTCGTAACGTCGTGCAACATCAAACCATAAACAAAAATTCGCCTTTTGGCCGACATCACACAAACAGTGGAACATGATTCCAAAACGAATTACAAGTCTTGCAATTCAACGAAAACTCCTGTCGCAAACAACGCGAGAGGGGACACCCGGCCATTTCGCGCCAACGCGCGCTGCCGCGAAATGGTCGAGTGTCCCATTTGCGATGTTACAAACCAGATATTCAACCTATCCCCAATGCTCTCTAGGTTAACCATGGGGAACAGATTTAAATTTTGCTGCTCAGTCGACGCCCGACGCATGACTTTTTCGCATGCGCTAGCGCGACAGGGCAAATGTAACAGGGGTTTACCATGAACATGCTTTCCAATCTCGGCACCGAGCAGTTGCAGGAAAAAGACAACCACTTCATTCATCCTTGGGAAAGCATGAAGGGGCTCGGAAGTAACAAACGAACAATCGTCAAGCGTGCCGATGGCATCTACTACTATGATACCGATGGAAAACGCTACATTGACGGCCCCGGCGGCATGTGGTGCGTGAACATCGGCTACGGTCGCGTAGAAATGGCGGATGCCATTCGTGATCAGGCACTTGCTATGCCCTATTGCTCGCCCTGGTCCGAAGCCAATGAACCGGCTGCCTTGTTGGCGGCAAAAATCGCGGAAATTTCGCCGGGTGACCTGAACAACGTCTTCCTGACCAATTCTGGATCAACAGCCGTAGACACGGCTTTACGTTTCGTGATGTTTTTCAATAACGTGCTGGGTCGACCGGAAAAGAAACACATTATTTCCCGCCACAGCGCCTACCACGGATCAACTTACCTGAGTTCATCCGCCGCGGGTAAGGAGCGTGACAAGAGCTTCATGGACACCGACACAGAGATATTCCACCACATCTCTGACCCGAAACCCTATGCTCGCCCCGACGGGATGAGCATGGAGGGTTGGCTCGAGTTTCTGGTCAAGGAATTCGAAGACAAAATTCTGGAACTGGGCGCAAACAACGTTGCCGCTTTCATCGGCGAGCCTCTACTTGCCTCGGGCGGCGTTTCCATTCCCCCAAAAGGCTATCACCAGCGGTTCCATGAGGTATGCCGCAAGCATGATGTGCTCTACATTTCCGATGAAGTGGTCACCGCATGGGGTCGACTGGGTCACTGGTTCGCTTCGGAAGATGTCTACGGTATTGTTCCGGACATCATCACCACAGCCAAAGGCCTGACATCGGGCTACCAGCCTCTCGGCGCGTGCCTGATCTCGGATCGGTTAATCAAGCAGATCTCCGGAGACGATGTACCTGATTCGTACTTTTCCAACGGCTACACCTATTCTGGCCACCCCGTCGCCTGTGCCGCCGCGCTGAAAAACATTGAGATCATCGAACGGGATGGCATTCTCGAACATGCCCGTACGGTCGGCCCTCACCTGCAGGCACGGCTTCAGGGTATGAAAGATATCCCCATCGTCGGTGACGTCCGGGGCGAAGGCCTGTTGGGTTGCATCGAGTGCGATATTACCAACGGCGAAGGCGAAGGCGATGCCCTGACCCTCGACCATGAGATCGGCAAACGGATTGATGAACACTGCCATGCCATGGGTCTATTGGTGCGCCCGCTCATTAACATGTGTGTGTTTTCACCGCCCTGCATCATCACGATCGATCAGATCGATGAGATGATGGACATCATGCATAAAGGCGTCGAAATGACCATGGAAGACGTCCGCAAGGAAGGAATCTGGAAAGGCTAGACCTTCCACTGCCATGGTCTTGAACAACATTGACCGTCAGGCGATCGCCTGACGGTCTTTTCGTTTCATTTGGTCGAAAAAAAATCGGCCCTGAAAAGGACCGATCAAGGAAAAAAGAGAGGGGAAAAATAACTAAAACATTGTTTCGTCAGAACTCAGAGGACACGATCTGTTCGCCCTGTTCATGTCAGGATCATGCCCCGTTGCGGACAACAGGGAAGTGACCGTGATCACACGATTGTATTTATTTTCCAGACCTCCCGACACACCACAAAAACCCTCCCACCGACAGCAAGGGATGTTGACACACGCCAACTACCGACCCATCTTTAGGTTGATCGGCAGCGCCCTCGGGGTTGCCGGAATCGGGTGCTTCATCGTGAAGGCCACTTAACGGGAGCCGCCAAGGCTTGCTCGCTCAGATCAGGAGGAGACCCGCCATGTCCCGGGCAACCGGTTTCAACAGCCCCCTTTTGTTGGGGTTTGACCATCTCGAACGCATGTTGGACCGCGTCTCCAAGACGTCGGCTGAAGGTTATCCTCCCTACAACATCGAACAGACCGGTGAATACGAGTTGCGGATCACGCTTGCCGTCGCCGGTTTTTCCATGGACGACCTGCAGGTAACCGTCGAAGACAACCAGTTGGTCATCCGGGGCCGAAACAGCGATGAGGATCCCGAACGCCTGTTTCTTTACCGGGGCATCGCCGCAAGGCAGTTCCAGCGCAGCTTCCTGCTCGCCGAGGGCATCGAGATTGAAGGCGCATCCCTCGATAACGGACTGCTGCATGTTGATTTGGAGCAACACATTCCGGAACCCGAAGTTCGAACCATTGAGATCACCAAAGCGGGTAGCAAAAAACCCGAAGCCGCCCGTAAAACCATCGACGTGAAACCAGACAGCTAGTCGAAACACGTCACTGGCGGGTCGAAGACCGGACGCCGAATTCTACGAGATGAATGCTCCAAAAGGAGGCTCATATGATTTATGACAACGACAATCCCATCACCCCAAAACCCGTTCACGCCATGCGTTTGTCCGCTCAGGACTTCGCCCTTTGGGGCGCAGAATACGTGGCGTACATAAAACCTATCGAACTACGTGACAACAAAGGGCGACTAACCGGCCATACAGCCTATGGCATTCACGCTGCGGACGGCCGCCCTGTCGGTATGGCCGAGAGCCGTGATCTGGCTATTGCCGCCGTGGTTCAGGAAGGGCTGGAAGCCGCCAGCGTTCACTAGAGCCCGTACAGGACAGGTACAAACGCCGTCCCCGCACCGGACCAGCGTCGGCATGGTTGTCGTTGATATCAGATTGACTTAGATACTGTTCAGGCTGCGCGGTTTTCGGCGGAGTCCGTCAACAGGGCGTATAAAGCGTCGGCACTGCTCGTTCCACGCAATTTCTCACACGTTCCCTTGTCCCGCAGCAGACGGGAGACACGCGCCAGCGCCTTGAGGTGATCCGCTCCGGCGGATTCCGGTGCCAGCAACAGGAAGACCAAATCAACCGGCTGGTCGTCGATTGCCTGAAAATCCACTGGATCTTCCAGACGGGCAAATACACCATACAAACGCTCAAGTGTCGGAAGCTTCCCGTGGGGGATTGCAATGCCATTTCCGACACCGGTTGTGCCGAGACGCTCGCGCTCCATCAACACATCAAAAATCGCCCGTTCATGCTGCCCCGTAATGCCTGATGCTCGATCAGCCAAGTCCTGGAGAGCTTGCTTCTTGCTGGTCGCGCGAAGCGCACCGACCACACTTTCCGGGGTAATGAGATCGATGATCTCCATGACTGCTCCTTAGACTATCCATTGGTGTCCAGCCCTGAGGCCGGATGCCGGACAACCGGCAGGTTACCCTGCCTGTTCCGGGTCAATCCATCCGATGTTACCGTCTTCGCGGTGATACACCACGTTCAAACGGCCGCTGGTTGAGTTGCGGAACATGTGAACCGGCGCATGGGCCAAATCCATTCTCATCACCGCCTCGCCAACGCTGAGGGTAGCAATTTCTGTGCCCATCTCGGCGATGATGGCGGGATCGCCTTCCTCCGCCACTTCGATATCTTCTTGTTCGGGCTTCAGAACGTATTGCTGAGCCGCCAGGAAATCATCATTGGGGCGTGCCTTATGATGATTCTTCAGCCGTCGCTTATAGCGCCGTAGCTGCTTGGCGATCCGTTCCAACGCACCGTCAAACGCTCCATACGCATCGTTGCCTGAAGCGCCTGCCTGAACAGTCATTGCGCGCAGCGGATGAACCATGATCTCCACATGAAAACCGTGCGTGGTTTCCCGGGAAATAGTAACGCTTCCATCCAGTGCTTTATCAAAATACTTGCCGACTCCGGCCTGCAAGTGTTCTTCGATGTGACCGCGTAACGCGTCGCCAACATCGACATTGTGTCCCTTAACGGATACTTCCATGGGTTAAGCCGTACCGCGAGTAATGAAATGGATATTATGAACATGATTCCGAATAGTTAAACCCGAGAACCAATATGCCTCCTTAAACCAGCTGGAGAAAATCGAGTTACCGACACAATCCAACCCGTCTCCGGATGCAGAGGCCCGGAAACTAGTTTCACGCCTCGGGTAAGTCAATAGCATGATTTAGACATTTTTTCAGGGTATCGTTATCCCAGTGCCTGTGCCCGTTTTTTACCTCTCTATTTTGGAGGCATTTTCTCACGTCGGCGCTGAACAGATGAGCCTAAGCCCAATGATTCCCGATACTTGGCAACCGTCCGACGGGCAACGTCCATTCCATCACCCTTCAGGGTTTCCATAATCTTGTCGTCCGAGAGGATTTTCTTCGGATCCTCGGAATCAATTAAACTTTTGATTTTGTGCCGTACGGATTCGGCAGAAATCGCATCACCGCCCGTTGAGCTCGCAATCGAGGACGTAAAGAAGTATTTCAGTTCGAATATCCCCCGGGGGGTCGAAATGTATTTATTCGATGTAACCCGGCTGACCGTACTCTCATGCATCTCAATCACATCAGCGATGTCCCTAAGCACCAAGGGTCGCAGATGTTGCACACCTTTCCTGAAGAATGCGTCCTGCTGGCGGACAATTTCTGTCGCCACTTTCAGAATTGTAGTCGCACGCTGGTGCAACGCCTTGACCAGCCAGCTTGCCGTCTGAAACTGCTCGTGGATGTAGTCTTTATCTGTTTTTTCCAACGGTGCTTTGGTGACTTCAGAGAAATAGTGATTATTGACCAGAACCTTGGGTAAATTTTCGCTGTTAAGTTCCAAATGCCAAACACCATTCGGTTGCGCGCGCATGAATACATCCGGCGTAACCGCTTGCACCAGATCATACTCGAAATCCAGTCCGGGCTTTGGATTCAGGCACCGCAATTCTTCGACCATATCGGCGACATCTTCCATATCCACGCCACACACCCTGCACAGCGCGGTGTACTCCCGCTTTGCAACGAGGTCTAGATTCTCCATCAACGCGGCCATGGCCGGGTCCAACCGATCCCGTTCCTGCAACTGAAGACACAGGCATTCGCTCAAGGTTCTGGCAAAAATACCCGTCGGGTCGAAACCCTGCACCTTCTCCAACGTTGCCTCGACACGTTCGTAGGGGCAGCCCAGCATGTCCGCGATTTCGGATAGCTCGCCAACGATATAACCCGCCTCATCGAGCATTCCGATCAGATGGTGGCCGATCATGCGATCAACAGGGTCGGCAACATCCATGTGTAATTGTTCTATTAGATGCTCCCGCATGGTTGGCTGTTCGGAAACGGTTTCCTCGATGCCGGGGAGGTCTCCATCGAAACCGCCACCGCCGCCCGAACTCCCCCCTGCGACGGGTACGGGCCTTAACTCATGTGCCGGTTGATCCGGCGAACTGGCATCGGCGGAGTTATTGTATGTATTGTCATAATCGACGTCGTAACCGGCTTCATCGGGAATTTCCACATCGCCCGGTTTCGCATCAAAATCTATGGGGTCAAGCTGCTCCTGATCCGAACCGCCCTGTTCATCTGAAGGGGCGCCCTGATTGGCGTCCAAGCCTCCATCGGAAGTCGCGCCGGTTCCATCGACGTTTTCATCCCGTTCCAACAACGGGTTCTCTTCCAGTTCCTGTTCTATATATCCCGTGAGCTCAAGGCTGGACATTTGCAGGAGCTTGATCGCTTGCTGCAATTGCGGTGTCATAACCAGAGACTGGGACTGGCGTTGATCGAGCCGGGGAGTTAGCGCCATGGCACAGCGTCCGATAGAGAATCCGACCAGCCTCTAGTCGCGTTCACGCAATAATTTGTTAGGGAACTAGAGGCTAAAGCGGTCACCGAGATACACCCGCCTGACGTCTTCATTTCCGACGATATCTTTGGGGGCGCCCTCCATCAACGTCATGCCATCGTGAATGATGTAGGCGCGGTCGATAACATCCAGCGTTTCCCGGACGTTATGATCCGTAATCAAAACGCCAATACCACGATCCTTGAGATGGCCCACCAGGTCCCGGATATCACCAACTGCGATCGGATCGATACCGGCAAAGGGCTCATCAAGCAGGATAAAATGCGGATTGGAGGCGAGTGAGCGAGCGATTTCGACCCGGCGCCGCTCCCCTCCGGACAAGGCAAGCGATGGCGTACGGCGCAGGTGTGTGATCGAGAACTCTGCCAGCAAGGCATCCAGCATGGCTTCGCGCCGGTCATGTTGCGGCTCGGAAACCTCAAGCACGGCCCGGATGTTGTTCTCGACAGTCAACCCGCGGAAGATCGACGCTTCTTGAGGCAGATAGCCGATGCCCAGTCGCGCCCTGCGATACATGGGCAGATCACTTATGTCCTGACCGTCCATGACAATACTGCCGTGGTCCGGCTGGATAAGCCCGGTAATCATATAAAAGCAGGTGGTTTTCCCGGCACCGTTAGGCCCGAGAAGCCCGACCACCTCTCCGCGTTGAACGGACAGGCTGACACCACGCACAACCGGGCGTTTCTTGAATCGTTTCCCAAGGTTGTCGGCAAACAATCCCGGACGGTCGTTGGATGCAATCAACTGTGGCGCGGAGTCTTCCCCGCCCGGAAACGCATCGTGGCTGTTATGTTGCTCAGTCATGCCTGTATCTTTTCCACGCATCTCGGATCTATTGCAAGTCCCGCGTCATATTTTCATTGCCCGGCAGAATTACTTTCCGGGAGTAAAACCCCTTGAACCCGTTGGCCGGATGGCTCTTCGCAGGCAAAAAATTTGCTTATGCCAGTGTTGAGGTTAACTTGCGCGCGACACCCGGTGAGGACGTTTTGCCCTCGGGTTATTTTCACCGCGCCGGTCAAGGTCGCAATACCCGTTCCGACCTGATAGACGCCCCGGTCCGCAGTTGCGGTCTCCTGAGCAGAAACAATGGTCACGTGGTCATAGGCATCGACCCGGTGGATATCCGTGCTGCCCCCGGCATCCCGGTTAAAATGCGCGACCAGGACCTCCGCTTTCAAAGTTTTGTCGCCGCGAACAGCGACCGCATCCCCCCGTGCAACAGCGATCTGTTTCACTTCCCAATATTCAATTTGATCACGCGCCGTAATGGTATCGGCACCGGCCACAAACCGCACGTCTTCGCCACGGATCACGAGCACGCCATTGATCACATCATAAATGGCGAGATCCCCGAACGCCGTTTCCGATGGAGAGCGGATTTCGACCGAGCCTTCGGCGTCCAAACGCCAAATTTCAGTATTGCCCGCTGTTTCCCGGTAATAGGCTTTCAGGACGTCGGAAACGACTTCAACCTCACCCCGCACAGCTTTGGCATTGCCACGGGCAATAAAAATATTTTGTTCCTGTTGCCATTCGATGCCGTCGTCGGCAAAGATTTCCACCGGACCACCGTTTTCTCCACCGCTGGCGATGTTCAGGCTTTGAGCATGGGCATCATGCCCCCCCCCCGTCACGGCCCACACCATCGCAAACGCCATGAAGACGGCGCCTGCCAATGTGAGAGACAATTTCCGGATCGTTAAGGAGACCATCAATTCCCTCCCATTGCGTCAGGGTACAAGCGCAAGGACGCTTTGCCGGTAAAATGAATGACCCGGTCTCTGTTGTTCATGCGGAACCCTTCTGATCGTAGCTCACCAATTGGTCCTTGCCCGACGACCGACGTGGTACTTTCGGCCGTACGCGATTCCAGATCAATACGAACGGCATCGGTCGTCATTTCATAGCCCTGATCGTGAAACATGTTAACCGAGCCAGAGAGATCGAGCAGCGACTCCGTCCGGCCGAATACACCTGTTTCTGCCGTCACAGCCAACCACGTACCATCGCCAAGAGTAATATCCGCCTTTGGCATTTCAAGCTCCACCCGTGTGGTGTCGAGGACCAGATTTCTCGCCAGATCCGCGGTTACGGAAAAAGGCTGTTGATCCGAATCCACACCAGTATACCGGGGATTGACCATGGTTGGCTCTTCCGAGCCATCCACTGAGCCGGTTGCGAATCCGATGGTTAACTGAATGGATTCTTTTTGAATGTATGGCCATGCGACCACGATCACGACGAGTACTAATGCCACAACAGGAAGGAAAAGTTTCAGAAGCCGAACACCACGGCTGTAGAAAGGACGTAAGCGACGGGCAGGTCCTATGTGCGACAGCCTGCTCATTCGCTGGGCATGGCGGCGTTCGTCATGCCCTTCTGCAACGGGAGGAACAGGCGACTGGTGTCCTGTTCCGGCATGTTCCGGTGTATCCACAAAGCCCTCAAATTCAGCCGAATTCACCAGCCACCCTCAGGCAATCCCCGCACGAAGACAATCATGAATGTGCAGGATGCCAACCGGGCGTTCCTCTTCAACGGCGAAGAGAGTGGTAATGATGTTTTCGTTCATAATGCGTAATGCGTCGACGGCCAGCGTCGCAGCGGTCACTGTTTTTGCTCCGGTCGTCATGACGTCACGGGCTTTGGCGCCCAGATCCGGGTTCGCGAACGCGCGGCGCAGGTCCCCATCGGTAAACACGCCAAGCAGCTTGCCGTCATCATCCACCACGCAGGCGCAGCCAAAGCTCTTTTCCGTCATAATCACAATCATCGACTGTAAGCTGGCATCGGCTGTAACCAGCGGCAGGGCAGCCCCTCCATGCATCAAGTCGCCGACCTGTAACAACTGCTTGCCCAACTTGCCCCCCGGATGGAAGACATGGAAATCATCCTGCGAAAAGCCCTTGCGTTCCAACAAAGCGACGGCAATTGCGTCGCCAAGACCGAGCATCATCGTTGTTGATGTGGTCGGGGCAAGTCCCATGGGGCAGGCTTCGTCAGCAACCGGATACACCAGAGCGACCCGCGCGGCGCGGGCCAGTGTACTGTCTGCCCGGCCGGTCACAGCAATGACCGGAATCGAGAACCGGGTCGCATAGGCAACCAGATCAGCCAACTCGGCGGTTTCACCGGAATTAGAGAGGGCAAAAATCGCATCCCCTTTTGTAATCATACCAAGATCGCCGTGGCTGGCCTCGGCCGGGTGGACAAAGATTGCCGGCGTGCCGGTAGAAGCCAGGCTGGCCGCAATCTTGTTTCCAATATGGCCACTCTTACCCATACCGGTTACGACAACGCGACCCGTGATGTTCGACAGGGTATCCAGAGCCTCGACAAACTCATCACCAAGGCTCTGCGCAAGCGCCAAAAGCGCCGAGGCTTCGTTGCCCAGCACGCGTCGGCCTGAATCAACATCCTGGACATAAGACCGTTTGTCCGCATCCGGTTCTTGTTCTGCTGCACTCATACTATCTGGGTATCCCTTTTGCGGTCAGTCTGTGCTTTCACACCTACCGGCGGCATGGGTTCAAGAAGGGAAATCTATAAACGTCACAGGTTCATAAAAGTATGCGTTCCCATTGCCGATAGGTCAACGCAGCCCTGCGTCGGGTTCGCGATTTCCACCTCAATGATGGAAAATATCTTCCTCGCTCCAACCCGTGAGGTCCAGTTCCGCCCTGACGGGCAGAAAGGCAAAGCAAGCGGCCGCCAGTTCCCGGCGGTTTTCACGCGCAAGACGCTCATCCATCTTGTCACGGAGGGCGTGCAGGTACAGGACATCCCGTGCCGCATAGTCCTGTTGTGCCGGGCTAAGTTCATGGGCAGCCCAATCCGAGGACTGCTGTTCTTTGGATAGCTCAATCCCCAGCATTTCCCGGCATAGCTCTTTCAGGCTGTGACGGTCGGTATAGGTCCGGACCAGCTTGGAGGCGATTTTCGTACAATAAACAGGCGTACACATAATGCCGAGATGGCGGCGAAGAACCGCAACATCGAACCGGGCATAATGAAAAATTTTGGTTACCCCCGGGTCCGCCATCAGGCGTGTCAGGTTGGGCGCATTAAAAACGGGGTCAGGAAAATGAACCAGATGGGCAGAACCGTCACCCGATGACAACTGAACCACACACAAGCGATCCCGTGTCAGTTTCAGGCCTTGGGTTTCCGTATCCACGGCAACGGCGTCACCGAAAGAAATATCATCCGGAATATCTCCGATATGATAGTGAATTTCCCCTGCGTCAGATTTTTTGTTCATGGAGATATTGCCCGCCTACAGTCCTCGATCGATCCCGGAATGATAACCGAGTTCGATCGAAAAAGGAATGGTGCCCAGGAGAAGACTCGAACTTCCACGACCTTGCGGCCACTGGCACCTGAAGCCAGCGCGTCTACCAATTCCGCCACCTGGGCAAGCATTAGAACCGGCCACCATTCGGCGGCGGAGTAGTCGATACTGCGCGCTCCCGGCGTTGTCAACCGCCAAGGTTGACGCCCCCATGCGGGCATTGTAAGCCGGTATCTAATTCAGGGCCTTGGAATACACTTATAGAGCCAATCCCTGTCGCGAAAACAGTTGATCGCGGAAATTTTCGGTTTCGGACAAAACTACGGAGAGTCCCAATGGCACGGCCTATCATCACAGTGTTTGGCGGTTCAGGCTTTCTCGGCCGTCACCTCGTCCAACGTTTGGCAGCACAGGGTTTTAACGTCCGGGCAGCCGTCCGGGACGTAGAAGGCGCCGCATTCCTGCGCCCCATGGGTGACGCTGGTCAGGTTGTGCCCTGGCCGGCCAATGTGACGGACATGGAATCGGTTCGGACCGCGGTCAGTGGTGCTGTTGCCGTTGTGAATGTCGTTGGCATCCTGTCCGAGTGGGGCAAACAGTCATTTGACCGGATCCATGCCATCGGCGCAGAGAACATAGCGAAAGCGGCTGCCGAGGCCGGGACCAAACGCCTGGTCCATGTTTCTGCCCTTGGGGCGGATCCCGATTCTGAATCGAACTACGCCCGGACAAAAGCGGATGGTGAAACCGCTGTTCACGCCGCGTTTCCCGCCGCAACCATCATGCGCCCCAGCGTCGTGTTCGGCCCGGACGATGGGTTTTTTAATCTGTTTGCCGGGCTCTGCCGCTTTACGCCTGCGTTGCCCGTCATCGG
>Ga0316204_10009958_pt1 | contig 12439 bp, 9 predicted proteins | sample 6monrhotite_MG_2_FD_205661 | JGI IMG/M metagenome (GOLD analysis project Ga0316204, IMG submission 205661) | Microbial mat bacterial communities from mineral coupon in-situ incubated in ocean water Damariscotta River, Maine, United States -... | ecosystem: Environmental > Aquatic > Marine >...
TGAATAGGATATGATCGAATTTTAAAGCAACAAATTGTTTTGAAATTTCAAGCGCACCTTCAACTATAGCGATTTCAGATGGATCAAATTTTTCGGCAAGTAATTTTGACATTAACTGATTGGTAGCAGGCGTAAATTCTGACATCTTTATCATGGCTCTATTACCTGCTGCTAATGCCGAGGTAAGCGGTCCTATTGAAAGAAATATAGGGTAATTCCAAGGACAAACTATACCGACAACACCCAATGGTTGATAATGAATCTCAGCACGGGCTGGCAAGAACAACATGCCGGCACTTCTTCGTTCAGGAGCCATCCAACGTTTTAGTTTCTTCAGACAGAAATTTATTTGACTAACATTGGTTAGAATATCCACAAATATAGTTTCTGTATCGCAGCGATTACCAAAATCATCGTTTAAAGCTTGAGCAATTTCAGCCTGATTATCAATCAATAACGCTTTAAGCTTGAGAAGATTTTCACGCCGCTTTTTGTAACTTGGATAAGGGTTTTTTATAAACGCATTTCTTTGCTGCTCAAGACAGGTTGGCAGTTGTTCAAGACTCGTTAACGAGGTCATTAATTAATACCTATCATTTTGTGTACATAGGGTGTTAGCCCAGCGAAAAAGAATTCAACGGCAATTAGCATAACGATGAGACCCATCAATCGCATCATAACTTTAGTACCGGTTTCACCCATAAGATCGAGCAGCTTCTGACCAGACGCCAATAATAATGCGGTGCCTGCTGAGATAATTAATATTGCAGCTACTAACATAATCTGAGCCATAATGGTTTCAGCTTCTTGCATAAACAGTATAACCACAGTAATAGACCCAGGTCCTGCTATTACGGGTATACCTAAGGGGCTGATTGCAACTTCAGAGCCAAATTGTTGCTTCTGTTCTTGGCTGCGAAAAGGTAAGGCATGACCACGAAGCATTTCGTACCCCATAACGAAGAACAGTACACCACCAACGATTCTCAAACCATTCACTGATATACCAAAAAAGCTAAATACCATTTGGCCAGAAAAAGCGAAAAATACTAATGCAATAAACGCCGTTAAACCAGCTTGATAGGCAACTTTAGTCGCATCAGACTGACTCATCCCTGCAGTAAGATTGGTATATACAGGAATAGAACCAATAGGATTGATCATGGTAAACAATGAGGTTAAATAAAGTAATAGTAATTCCATTGAGTTACTCCAAAGCCCAATTGATACTTTCTTGATTATGATATTTAAGAGCTTCATTAGCTCGACTAAAATGTTTACATCCTAAAAAACCTCGATACGCTGAAAGAGGAGATGGGTGTGGTGCTCTTAGAACAGTATGTTTTTTACTATCTAATAAGTTAATTTTTTTCTGAGCAGCTGAACCCCACAATAAAAACACCACATGTGAGCGATACTCACTTATTAACTGGATAACTTTATCGGTAAATCGTTCCCAACCAATATTTTTATGGCTGTGCGCATTACCATCTTCTACGGTCAATACTGTATTGAGTAAAAACACACCCTGAGTCGCCCAGGCAGTTAAATCTCCTGATTTGGCATAAGGAATATTAATATCTAAAAATAGCTCTTTATAAATATTTACTAAAGACGGAGGGAGGGCAACTCCATCCTGAACTGAAAAGCATAAACCATGAGCTTGACCTGGACCATGGTATGGGTCCTGTCCCAATATCACTACCTTTATCTGCTCAAATTGACACAGTCTAAATGCCTCAAACACCTTATCTTGCTCAGGATAAACTACTACACCCTGATCACGTCTTTCTTGTACATGGGCTAAACAGGCAGTGAAATAATCCGCCTTTTTTTCGTTCTTTAACAATTCTTTCCAAGTCGTCATATACGGATCATAACATTCATTTAATCTTAATAAATAGTTGAATTTTTAATATTATAACCTCATAATTGACGAATCGTCAGAAAATGACCTTGCATCAAATTATGACGATAAGTTGATTATCGCAATAAATATTAGAGATGAGCAGTTAATAGATTATGAATGAATTGACCCGCAAACAAAGAGAAGTGAAAGATAGAGATGAGTTAATCCTAAAGGTTGGCCGTAAATTATTCCTTGATAAAGGTTACCACAGCGTCACTATGGATATGATCGCTAAGGAAGTTGAATATTCTAAAGGTACTATTTATCAACATTACAACTGTAAAGAGTGCATTATTTCAGCCCTGTGCATTCGTTTTAGCAGTGTACTGTTGAGCCTATTTACCAAAGTAAAAGACTTAACTGCTCCTTCATGGTTAAAAATGCTCATGCTTTTAGAAGCAGATACCGCTATCCAAAAACAGGGTAAAGCAGACTTCGAGCTTTCTAGCCTTATTCAGGTCGATGCCTTTAGTAGTAAATTAGATGCTGAATTAATTCATGAGATGAACTGTAAAGTAGAACGCGCCATGGCCGTTGTGGTTGCTATCGTTGAGGAGGCCATCGCCAGTGGCGAATTACTACTAACAGCCCCCGCAACGGGGCATTCAATCGCTATAGGTTGTTGGTCAATGATTGAAGGGACACACGAAATTATCAATAAGCACTCCAGCGAACTGGGAAGTGTTTCAGCCAGACAACTCACAGATATGCTACACAGCAATAGTCTTATCTTCTTGCGAGGCTGTGGCTGGAATTCTTTTCCACTCGATGATTATGGCATTCTCAAGCTATCCAATGAACAGCAGAATCAGCTCAATGATTTTAGACAATATTGTGAACAAGAAATTAATGAATTTTTAAGCGCACAAAAAATATAACTAGGAGAAAGTTGATGAACCCCAGGTTATCATCACGAATATTAGATTTTAGGTACTTGGTAGTACTTATTATGATGGGTCTTTGCTTTTATGTAGCATCTGGCGCCCAACATATTAAATTAGCAACTGATTACAGAGTGTTTTTCTCTGAAGACAATCCATGGCTTTTACAGTTCGACGAACTAGAAAAAACCTATACCAAAGCGGATACATTAATGTTACTGATCTCGCCTAAGGACGAGGAGGTATTCAGCCAGAACACTTTAAAAGCAGTATTAGAAACAACGGATCGTGTTTGGCAGCTCCCCTTTGTATTAAGAACAGACTCCATAAGTAACTATCAACATACTGAAGTCGATGAAGATGATTTGATGGTTGAAGACCTGATTACTGAATATGACTTAGAAACTGATGATGGTCTAAATAGCCGATTACAAGAAATTAAAGATGTTGCGCTTAATGAACCCCTGTTAGTAAAACGCCTCATCTCTGACAAAGGTCATGTTACCGTTGTCGTTGCAACGACCAATATGCCCGGTATTGATCAGGCGACTGAATTACCCTCATTAATAAAAGCTAGCCGTGATCTAATTGCTGAATTAGAAGTAAAATATCCTGAAATAGAGTTTAGGCTATCTGGTAATCAAGCCATGAATAATGCCTTCTCTGAAGCTTCTCAATCTGACTTAAAGACATTATTCCCCATTACATTTGCGGTTATATTTATTGGTCTGTGGATATTCTATCGCCGAGTCAGTGCAATGATTGCCACAGTGATGGTTATTATTGGTTCTATTGCTTTTGCATTTGGTATGATTGGCTGGCTAGGAATACCTGGAACACCGCCAGTACTAAATTCCGGCATCATGATTATGACCTTGGCAGTTGCGGATTGTTTACATGTATCCACCACCTACTTTCACCATCTTAGAATCGGTGAAGATAAACGAACAGCGCTGATTGAAAGTATGCGCGTTAATCTCCAACCTATATTCCTAACCAGTTTAACCACAGTGATAGGCTTTTTAAGCCTTAACTTCGCTGAAGGTCCTCCATTCAGAGATCTCGGTAATGTCGTCGCAATAGGTGTCAGTGTAGCTTTTGTATTGTCACTGACAGTTTTACCCGCACTATTATTAATACTACCTACAACGGTTGCACAAAAGCCTTCTGTAGAAGGTCAGTTGATGAGCAAATTCGCAGACTGGGTCATTAAACATAACCGTCGATTATTTGTTGGATCATCAGTATTAATTGTTGCCCTTGTTGCTTTGATACCTCTGAATGAACTCAATGATATTTGGACTGAGTATTTTGATGAATCTATGGAAGCTCGGCAGAATATTGAATACACAAGAGAACACTTAACTGGCATTAATTCATTACAGTATTCATTAGGATCTGGTGAAGAAAATGGCATTAATAATCCCGAGTATTTACATAATGTAGAGAAGTTCGTTGCTTGGCTACAAGAACAACCCAAGGTTTATCACGTAAACACCTACACAACGATTCTTAAAAAACTTAATCAAAATTTAAATCAGGACAAAGCGGAATTTTATCGCTTGCCTGAAACAAGGGAGCAGGCGGCTCAATATAACTTATTGTATGAATTATCTTTACCCCAGGGACTTGATTTAAATAACCAAATCAATGTTGATAAATCTGCAATGAGAATTCTTATTACCCTGCATGATGTTTCCACCCAAGAGCTACTATCGCTTGAAGCACAGGTGACACAATGGTTAACAGATAACACCCCAGACTACATGCATACTACTGGAACAAGTTCAGATATCATTTTTGCACATATTTCCATGTCGAATATTACCAGTATGCTAGGCGGTACAGCAATTGCCTTGGTATTGATATCATTAATATTAATCATCGCATTACGTTCATTTAAATACGGTCTAGTCAGTCTAATTCCTAATATTGCCCCTGCTGCTATGGGGTTTGGAATTTGGGCCTTGCTTAGTGGAAGGGTAGGTATGGGCTTATCAATAGTTGTCGGAATGACACTTGGTATTGTGGTCGATGATAGTGTGCACTTTCTTACCAAATACTTACGTGCGCGAAGAGAGAAGGGCTTCAATGCAGAAGAAGCGGTTCGCTATTCATTTGAAACTGTAGGTGTTGCTTTAAGTGAAACGACCATTCTTTTAGTCATGGGTTTTTCTGTGCTTATCTATTCTTCTTTTGAACTAAACTCTCAAAATGGATTGATGACCAGTATTACTATTGCATTAGCCTTGGTTGTAGACTTCTTATTCTTACCGGGCTTGTTGATCGCTGTTGATAAGAAAAAATCGCATGCTTATCTGGATACACATCCCACAGAACAAACAAATTAATATTTTTAGAGGAACATATAATGAAATTATCTCGACGACTTATCTTGCTGTTTATCTTTAGTACAGCGCCACTTTTAGCTGACGATTATAACGGCATGAGTGCAGAAGCTAAAGGCCTTGCAATTGCCACCAAAGCAGATGCAACAACCAATGGCTTCGCAGACTCTTCAGCCAAAATGAAGATGATTTTAACTAATCGTCATGGACAAACGAGTTCTAGAGATTTAAGAGTTCGCTCAATGGAAGTGGCCAATGATGGCGATAAATCAATGACTATTTTTGACTCGCCAGCTGATGTGAAAGGTACGGCATTATTAACTTACAGTCATAAGGTTAAGAATGATGATCAGTGGCTTTATTTGCCTGCTCTTAAAAGAGTTAAGCGTATGTCTTCAAGCAATAAATCGGGCCCTTTTATGGGCAGTGAATTCGCTTTTGAAGATTTAGGCTCACAAGAGGTTGAAAAATACCAATGGAAGTTCATTAAGGAAGAACAAATTGATGGCGTTGATACCTACGTGCTTGAGCGGACTCCAGTCGATAAGAAGTCGGGTTATACGCGTCAGGTTGTGTGGTCTCATAAGGCGGAACTTTATCCACTTAAAATTGATTTTTATGATCGTAAGAAAAGCTTATTGAAAACCCTTACACTTAGTGACTATAAACTTTATAACGATAAATTTTGGCGTACCCATGACATGATGATGGTCAATCACCAAACGGGTAAAAAAACTCAGTTACTTTGGGCTGATATAAAATTTGGCAACGGATTATCTGACAAAGATTTCACTAAGAATACTTTAAAACGTCTGAGATAGAATAATGAGATTCATTTCGTTACTAGTACTTATTTTTGTTATAGCTTTGCCAGTACAGGCTGAATGGCGAGGGCATGTATCTATAGAAAGTAGACAGTTTCTAGAGACAGGTGACCAGGGTCAAGATAAGAGTCAAAACTCTCTAAAGGTTGAGCCTGAGTATTTTTATCAAGGTGAAGAAAGTCTCTTCACTTTACAGTTTATGGCTCGAACGGATGCCATGGATGATAATAGAACGCACGCAGATATTAGAGAGCTTAGTTGGTTGACCTATGGGGATGACTGGGAATTTAAGGTTGGGATTTCAAAGGTGTTCTGGGGCGTTGCTGAAACACAGCATCTGGTAGATATTATTAATCAAACTGACAGCCTAGAAAATATTGATGCTGAAGATAAACTTGGTCAGCCGATGCTGGCACTTACGCTAATGCGTGACTGGGGTAACATTGATTTCTATTTATTACCCTATTTTAGAGAACGCCAGTTCGCTGGAGTAGAAGGTCGTTTTAGAGCACCATATTTAATCGATACCGATTATACTACTTACGCCTCGGGTGATGAGGAAAAACATCTTGATAGCGCTGTACGGTGGTCTCATACATTGGGTGATTGGGATGTTGGTCTGTCTCATTTCTCAGGTACATCTCGTGCACCAATTTTTCAGCCAATGGTGCTTGGTAGTAACGTAATTTTAGCACCGCATTACACGACCATTGACCAAACTGGTTTAGATATACAAGCAACGCTTGAGAACTGGTTGTGGAAATTAGAATGGGTTAGTAATTCAGGTTTTCATCATAGACGGTATACGGCGGCTGTATTTGGATTTGAATACAGCTTTTATGACCTAGCTGAATCAGGTATAGATTTAGGGTTGATCGTTGAATATAAATATGATGATCGTGGCACTGATTTAGCCGGTACTCCAGTACTCGATAATGTGGTTATTGGTAGTCGACTGGCTTTCAACGATGAACAATCAAGTGAAGTATTAATCGGTTTAGGAATTAATGAAGCGTCAAACCAATTCTGGAATATTGAAGCATCAAGAAGAATTGGTGATGAATGGAAAGTGACACTTGAAGCTAGAATCTTATCGCAAATAGATGAGTCGATGCCTACAGCAAGTCCATTTTATGCAATTCGAAATGATAGCTTTATTATGTTAGAACTAGCCCGTTACTTCTAAAACGAAAAAGGCTGGATTACCTATAGAAATAAGTAGCCCAGCCCATTTGAACAATTTCTGATTATTTAGATGCTTGGTCCAGCCGCTACAATGGCAGGGTCAACGTCAAACTTCTTAAAGTTTTCGACAAACTGGCTACAAACATTTTGCATTTCCATGTCATAGGCATCAGCATCAGCCCATGTCTTTTTAGGCTGTAATAAATTACTATCAATGCCGTCAATTTCCTTAGGAACTTGCAAGTTAATGCCTTCTAAATGAACGGTCTCACAATCACGTAATTTTCCACTCTGAATAGCATGAATAAATGACCGGGTGGTTGGAATACTAAAACGTTTACCGCCACGACCATGAGCTCCACCGGTCCATCCCGTATTTACTAAGTATACCTGAGCATCTGAGTTATCAAGACGCTTCATCAATAGGTTCGCGTAAACTGCTGGAGGTCTTGGGAAGAAAGGTGCTCCAAAACAGGTTGAAAACGTTGATTTAATACCTGTACCAGCACCCATTTCTGTTGAGCCGACCAAAGCCGTATAACCGCTTAGAAAGTGATATGCCGCCTGTTCTCGATTTAATATCGAAACGGGTGGCAATACGCCGGTTAGATCACAAGTTAAGAAAATAATTGCTTTCGGTTCCTGTCCTCGGTTGTCAGCGACACGTTGCTTAATATGAGTTAGCGGATAGGCTGCGCGAGTATTCTGAGTTAGTGAAACATCTTCGTAATCTGGTACGCCATCTATATCTAAGACCACATTCTCTAAAATCGCACCTTCACCAATTGCATCCCAAATAACCGGTTCATTCTCTTTGCTCAAATGGATACATTTGGCATAGCAACCGCCTTCAATGTTAAATACTGTACCTGGGCCCCAGCCATGTTCATCATCGCCAATCAAATCAGTTTTAGTGTCTGCTGACAATGTTGTTTTACCTGTACCACTAAGACCGAAGAATAAGGTCACGTCATCATTTTTACCTGCATTCGCGCCACAATGCATTGGCAGTACGTCTTTTGCTGGTAATAAGAAGTTCTGCACGGAGAACATGGCTTTTTTCATTTCACCCGCATATTTCATACCGGCAAGTAAAACTTTCTTTTGCCCAAAGTTGATGATGACACAACCCTCAGAGTGAGTACCGTCAACTTCAGGATCACAGACATAATTAGCGACATTAAGAATTTGCCATTCTTTATTATTACTTGGGTTGTAGCTGTCTGGACGAATAAATAGATTATTTGCAAAGAGGTTTTGCCAAGCCGTTTGCGTGCGAACATTGACAGGCAAATAATGAGCAGGATCTGAACCAACGTGTAAATGTGCCTGATAGAAGCAACTCTGATTATCTAGGTAGTTTTCTACCTTATCCCAGAGTAGATCAAATTTGTCGGCATCAAATGATTTGTTAATGGGTCCCCAATGAATATCTTTTTCAGTTGAAGGCTCCTTAACAATAAAGCGATCCGCAGGAGAACGTCCAGTTCTATCACCCGTGATAACATTAAGAGCACCATTGGAAGCTGGTACGCCTTCATAGTTAGATAGAGCCGCTTCTACTAATTGAATAGGAGTGAGGTCAACATGCTTAATTGCAGTTGTTTCGATTGTGGTTGTCATGTGTAGATCCTGAGATTATTGGGTTGTCTTTACGCATACGTATGCAACGAGCGCATTATTACAGAAATGATTCGCTAATCAAAGCTTAAAAAGGCTGAAAAAACTAAATAATCTGATATTCTATAGGGCAGTTCTCATATTCAAAGTAAATCGTAAAAGAAGCCAACACTGTGAACATAAAATCATTACATTTATACACTATAATTTTTCTCACAACGACTGCATTTCAAATGCAATTATTGGCAGCAGAAAGTTCAGGCAATAGCAACTCCGATTCGAGCCAAACGCCTACGGCTATTGACTCTCCGTTATTAGATGCTGATGTAGAACGACCCCACGTAATATTGAGTATATTGGCTTATCAGCCTGATCTGTTTCTCTATCCAATTAAGATCACAGAAATAAATGGTTATGCTATTAATGAAAGCGAACAGAATTACGAGTATCACCTAGCAACCGGCCAATATCAGATTGTTGTCGAACCAAACTTCTCTACATTGAATCAACAAAAGTTTTTTATGGCCCAATCATGGGCAGCAAAGAGACTAATGCTAGACATTAAATCCAATGGGGTTTACATGATTGGAGCAAGATTAGATGATGTCGATAAGAAAGAATGGCGTGCAGAAATATATCAACTGCAGGAAGCGCTCATTCCAGATAACAAACAAGCCAATAGCAACTAATCTATTCTGCCTTATTACAGCACGCCTAACCTTAGAGTATTTAAATGGCATTAATACAACTAGACAAGGTTTCACTCAGTTTTGGATTAGAACCACTGCTTGATGAAACAAACCTAACCATTCAGGAAGGTGAGCGACTCTGTTTAATCGGTCGAAATGGTACGGGCAAAACCTCGCTATTATCGCTGCTATTGGGTACGCTTAAGGCAGATTCTGGTGAAATACGTATTCGTAAAAATCTTAAAATCAGCATTCTACCTCAGGACTTACCAGAAGCTACGGATGACAGTATCTTCGATTTTATAACCCAGGGCATGCCTGAACATGCGCAAATATTATCAGAATATCATCAGCTCTCAAATTTAATCATTGAAGACAGCTCTGAGTCAGTAATGAATCGATTGGCAAAGGTTCAAAATGAATTAGAAGCTCAGAATATATGGCACTTAGAAGCGAGTATTAACTTTGTGATTAGTCGCCTAGGCTTGGATGCAGACCAGCTCATGTCAAGTTTGTCTGGCGGTAACAGGCGCATGGTTGCTTTGGCACAAGCATTGGTCCATGAACCGGACCTGTTATTGCTAGATGAGCCGACTAACCATTTAGATATCGATCGTATTGAGTGGTTAGAACAACAGCTACCACAATTGGCAAAATCATTAATTTTTATTACCCATGACCGGCAATTTGCCGATCGACTGGCAACCCGAATCATTGAGTTAGACCGAGGAAAAATCAAATCATATCCCGGTAACTTTAGAGATTACTATAAACAGAAAGAGCACGAAGAAGCAGCAGAAGAAAATGAACGAGCACGGTTCGATAAAAAACTAGCCCGTGAGGAAGCTTGGATAAGGCAAGGAATTAAAGCGCGTAGAACCCGCAATGAAGGTAGGGTGCGCGCCTTGCAAGATCTTCGACAACAACGTAAAAGTCGCAGAAATAAGGTCGGCAAGTCGAGCATCAATATTACTGAAGGCAATAAATCCGGTAAATTAGTAGCAGAATTAACGGGCATTAGTAAGTCATTCAGTGCTCAGCCATTGATCAATAACTTTGACTTTAGATTGATGCAAGGCGATAGGCTTGGCATATTAGGTAGCAATGGTTCTGGTAAATCTACCCTGGTTAAGTTAATCCTAGGTGAGTTAGAACCGGATACAGGCACTGTTAAGTTAGGTACCAAACTTGAAGTTGCATACTTTGATCAAACAAGGCAAACCATCGATTCAGATAAAACGGTTGCAGAAAACATTGCTGACGGCAATGACTATATCGAAATCAATGGCAAACCCAAACATGTCTTAGGTTACTTGCAAGAGTTTATGTTTAGTCCAGCTCGTGCAAGAACACCAGCCAAGGCTTTGTCAGGCGGAGAGTATAGCCGGCTGCTGATTGCTAAACTACTCACTAAACCTTCTAATCTTCTTATCCTTGACGAACCTACCAATGATTTAGATATGGAGACACTTGAGATATTAGAAGCCAAAATAGCCGATTATAAAGGTACTTTAATTCTTATTTCACACGATAGAGCCTTCATTGATAATACGGTCACATCCATTGTTCATTTAGATGGGAATGGGTCTGTCACAAATCTTGTAGGTGGGTATAGTGATTGGCTCAGCTATCACAAAGAACATCTTATAAAGCAAAAAACAGCGGATGATGAAGCAAAAGCTAAATCGAAACAACAAACAACATACAATGCTAAAAAGCTAAGCTACAATGAACAGCGTGAACTCGATCAACTGCCAGACCAAATTACGGCATTAGAAGAACAATTAACGTCAATACAAAATCTGACTCAATCGCCCGATTTTTATCAAGGCACTCAGGAAAGTATAGAGGCCAGCTTTAAAGAAATGACAGAACTAGAATCAAAACTAGAGGTTGCATTTGACCGCTGGGAAGAGCTATCGTCCGATGGATCTTAAGCAACAACTCTATAATATCAAACTAGCACGTATGAATGCCTTCAATTACTGTATTTGGAGCAAAGAAGCAGCCTTTCTGATCTCTAGTCTAATTTTAGGCGCATTTAGCGCCAAAATCGGTTCATTATTGTTTATAATCGCAGTCTATTTTGCCTATAAAAAATTCGCTGACGCTGCTCGATTACCATGTCCAGTCTGCCAAGAACCATTTGGAAACCCTAATTTTATCGTATTAAGTTTAGGAAAGGACCAATGTCAGCACTGTGGTCAGCCACTTGATCTAGAATAACTATTCAAATCTACATTTCTACAACCTAATCACACCCATACTCACAATTAATGCGCTCCTTTATGGTGCAAACATTGTAATAACGCACCTCAATGGTGCGCTCAAATTTAGAGCGCTTCCTCTATCTACTTGATTTTATTGACTTTTAAAAGTTGGCACAGCTACTGCTACAGGGTTAATCAGAATTCACAAAAACTACTTTAGCTATAAAACTTTTAATCCGAGGGGGATTACAATGAAACTAATCACAAAAGCAACCTTAACTACTCTAGTTGCATTAACAGTAAGCCAATCAGCCTATGCTGGACTCAGTGCCAATGTAGGAATGACTACGGACTATCGATACAGAGGGATATCTCAAAACGATAAAGCCATTGCAATACAGGGTGGGTTTGACTATGAAGACGATGGTTTTTATGTCGGCATTTGGGGTTCTAGCGTTGACTTTCAAGTTCAAACTTTGAATGACGCAACTGCAGAAGTCGATGTGTATGCTGGCTTTACCGGAAGCATCGGTGATTCAGAAATCGATTACTCTGTAGGGTTCTTACATTACAGCTACCCAAATTCCGATTCATCTCTTAACTACAACTTTACTGAAATAACAGCCTCATTAAGTTACGACATCTATGCACTTAACTATGGCCATACTTCTGACTATTTTGCCGGTTCAGGTTCAGCTGACTACATTAATGTATCTGCAGATTTTGCTCTGAGTGAAGCCATTAGCCTAGGCGTAGCCATTGGACATCAAACT
>Ga0316204_10009959_pt1 | contig 12438 bp, 8 predicted proteins | sample 6monrhotite_MG_2_FD_205661 | JGI IMG/M metagenome (GOLD analysis project Ga0316204, IMG submission 205661) | Microbial mat bacterial communities from mineral coupon in-situ incubated in ocean water Damariscotta River, Maine, United States -... | ecosystem: Environmental > Aquatic > Marine >...
CCGGTCGCCGTGTGGTTTTTCGATCATCAGCCCATTATCAATGCAATCTTGTTCGGTCAGTACAAAAAGCTGATGCGGGCAACGATGGCGAGGTTGCGTGAAGCGCCCAGTGAAAGGGCACTGCAGCTAACCTGTGTCTATGGGGAACTGACGCCCAATCTCATTGAGACCGTATCTCCCGCACCACTGCATATTACCGACGCCGCGTTGGTTCAGCTTGAACTGGCGAAAAGCAAGGTGCCACCTGGAGAGTCCTTGTTGGCGACGCGGATGAACGCCGAGCAGTTGGCTTACCGAGATGATAGCTTTTCCACCGTGGTGCTGTTTTTTCTGCTGCATGAAATGCCCGGACAAGCCCGTATCAATGTTCTTTCCGAATGCATGCGTGTCATACCGGCGGGTGGCGTCCTTCTGGTCACCGAGTACGCCCCCTTGCCGACAAAACACCTTCTCTACCGTTTCCCGCCAAGTCGCTGGCTGACAACTAAACTGGAACCCTTTCTGGATGGATTCTGGCGCGACGATATTCTGGCTCTCCTAAATGAGCACGGGAGAGTCTGTGGGAAAAAAGCAACGGTCGAGTCAGACGAAAGAATTTTTGCCAATTTCTACCGGGTAACTGAGTTCCGAATCTCGCCACTCGGGGAATAGCGCAACTTGCAAGGCTGTCGTGCTGGCGATAGCGTAGTCAAATGTTTGACGCTTCCACTATTCTCATAATTATTGCCACGTTCCTGATTGCGGGCACCGTCAAAGGCGTCATCGGTCTTGGACTTCCTTCCGTTAGTTTGGCTCTTCTGACTGTGGCAATAGATTTGCCGAGCGCAATGGCCCTGCTGCTGGTGCCGTCAACCTTGACCAACCTCTGGCAGGCGGCGGTCGGGGGTAATTTTAGAGCCATTTTACGCCGGATGTGGCCTTTTTTGTTGATGGCAGTTTTACTAGTCTGGGTCGGTGCAACCGCTTTGACCCGCATTGATCTGTCGTTGCTGTCTGCCCTCCTTGGGGTGCTTCTGATTGCCTACTCAACGACGAACCTGGCCGGCTTGCACATTACGATCTTACCCCGTCATGAGGTTTGGGTGGGGCCGCTTTTAGGTGCCGCGAACGGCATTCTGACCGGAATGACCGGGTCGTTTGTCGTGCCGGGCGTGTTATATCTTCAAGCGATTGGGCTTTCACGAGATATGCTGATTCAGGCCATGGGTGTGTTGTTTACGGCGTCCACTCTGGCTTTGGCGCTCGCTTTAGAGGGCAACGACTTGCTGACAGTCGAGCTCGGTAAGATGTCCATGGTCGCCTTAATTCCGGCGATCATTGGCATGATATTTGGCCAGCGAATTCGAAAGCTGTTACCGGACCGGCAATTTCGCCGAGTCTTCTTTGTTTCCCTGCTAGTGCTGGGCGTTTATATCATAAGTAGGCTGTTCTAGAACGACAGGTGATGCACGATATCAGTGAAGTCGTAAATTTCAAATCGTACGGTTGGGGTCGGGTCGCTTTGTTATGGCGATACGGCGAATGAGCAATTGGCAAAGCCGATTAGCTGAAAATTAGGAAGTTCAATGCACTTCAGAGTCCGTTTTAAGGTCAGTATTGTTACTGCGATCCTATTGATAATTGCGGTCATGACCTTCGCTACTTTGGGAAACGTATGGCTGGTCAGTTCCCGCACGGCAGAGAAGACTGCGGGACGTCTGTTTGAGAGCGTGACCCAGAGTGCGCGCCAACGACTTGATCGTCTGGCTGATGGAATATTGAGCCTGGCTAATCTGGGTGCCACACAGGCCAGGGTGACAACAATATCGGGGAATGGCCTAGATGCGCCATCCCTGCCACTTCTTCTTACCGCCTTGAAAGGGAATCCTTCACTCTATTCGCTCTATTATGGATTTGAAGACGGAAGTTTTTTACAAGTGATTTCAGCAGAAGGTGAGGGCGACGTACTCGCCGCGCATGATGCCCCTGATGGCACCCACTGGATCGTCAGAACAATTTCATCCCGGAAGTCTGTAAGTGAGCCGGCGAAAATCTCACACGCCAGACGTCAAACATTCACGTTTCTGAACCAGTCTCTCCAGCCCATCGGGAAAAAAATTGACCGTGCCCCCAGTTACGATCCACGTAAGCGACCATGGTACGAAAGTGCGATCTCAAATGAGACAGCGCAGTTGTCGGCACCCTATGTTTTCAACTCTCTTCAACAACCGGGCTTGACGGCTTCCAAGCGTATTGGCGGTGGCGGCGGAGTATTCGGGGTCGATGTTACCCTGACAGAGTTGTCCGGATTTATTTCGTCTCTTAACGTTTCAGAAAACGGCGGCATCATCCTAACGGACGATGAGGGCCGGGTGCTTAGCATGGCGTCACACTTCGGAGCATACCAACTGCTCTCGCCATTGAAGGCGGTCAAAGTCAATCCTGTTCAGGCGCTAGCGTTAGCCAAACAAATACAAGTTAGCGACGAGATGGTTATCGTCGATTTTGGTGGTGCCGAAATGATGGTGCACCAGTCAGATTGGCATACCGGCAATCGCAGTTTTCAGATCGCAGCCGTCGCACCACTAAGCGATTTTGCAACTCATATTCAGACCATGCAGGTGCAGATCCTTAGTTTGGTATTTCTTGGACTTGGTATCTTGATTCCTGTGGCTTTTGTATATTCCAACCGAATGGGAAAAAGCGTCGCTCATCTAGCTGCCGATGCGAACCGAGTGCGAAATTTCGATTTTTCTGGTAGCTCACCTCGCCCTTCGCGCATTCTAGAATTTGATGAGCTTGGGCAATCTTTTGCTTTGATGAAGTCGGATTTGTCGAGCCGGACTAAGGCGCTGGAAATCTCTGATAAAAAATTAAGCCGACTGGTGGAACTCGGGGTCGCCATGTCCGCAGAACACAATAGTGATAAATTGATGGAAATGATCTTGCGGGGTGCCAAGGAACTTACAAATGCCGAAGGCGGCAGCCTCTACACCATCGGCAATGACAATGAGTTACATTTTCAGATCGTGCAGGGAGACGGGTTTGATCTCAAGTACGGGGATAAAGATAACAAATTTCCACCAGTGCCTTTGTTCGAGAAATCTGGTGAACCGAACTATCGAAATGTCGTCAGCTATGCGATCCATGAAGGAAAGACCGTTAACATCCCGGATGCCTATGACTGCGATGAATTCGACTTTTCGGGGACAAGGGTCTTTGATGAGCGTAATAACTACCGTTCGATTTCCTTTCTGACCGTTCCGTTGCGGCCCCGAGGGGGGGATGTTATCGGGGCGGTCCAGCTGATAAATGCCCGCGAGCCTGAGTCAGATTCGGACAGTCCGGTACCCTTCCCATCTGAAATTCAAAAGTTCGTTGAAGCTCTTGCCGCGCAAGCTGCAACCGCGCTTTACAATCGTGACTTGCTTGATGAACAGGAAAATCTGATGGACTCAATGATCCAGCTGATCGCTGGCGCTATTGATACCAAAAGCCCATATACGGGGGGGCATTGTGCACGCGTTCCCGAGCTCGCCATCATGTTGGCGGAGGAGGCCTGTGAGGCTGAGGAGGGTACACTTGCTGATTTCAGTTTCAAGTCGGATGCCGAGTGGAGAGAGTTCCGCATCGGAGCGTGGTTGCACGATTGCGGCAAGGTCGTTACGCCTGAATACGTAATCGATAAGGCGACCAAGCTTGAGACAATTTACAATCGTATCCACGAGGTGCGAATGCGTTTCGAAGTGCTTCTGCGCGATGCCGACATTAAACGCCTTGAGGCTGTGGCGGCAGGTGCGGACCCTGAAGAAGCCCAGGACCAGTTTGAACTATACCGTTCCAAACTTATGGAGGAATTCGCCTTCATTGCTCACAATAATATTGGCGGCGAATTTGTGGAGGCGGAGGCGGTCGAGCGTATTGAGGATATCGGGAATCAAACATGGCAACGCCATTTCGACGACCGCCTTGGACTTTCTCATTTTGAGCTCTTGCGTTACAGCGATGTCGCACCAGAACTTCCCGTCGCTGAAAAGTTACTCGACGACAAACCGAACCATATTTTCAAACGTAATGGCGGCGGAGACAAAATGTATGCCGACCTGGGGTTCAAGATGAATGTGCCGGAGCATCTCTATAACCTTGGAGAACTCCACAACCTTTCAATCAGCCGCGGCACATTGACCGAAGAAGAGCGCTTCAAAATCAATGAACATATTATTCAGACGATCGCGATGCTCGAGCACCTGCCGTTTCCAAAACATTTGCGACGTGTGCCGGAATATGCGGGCACCCATCATGAAACACTGAATGGAGAAGGTTACCCGCGAAAGCTGACAGGGAAAGAACTGTCAGTGCCGTCGAGGATCATGGCGATTGCCGATGTTTTCGAGGCGCTGACTTCGTCTGACCGGCCCTATAAAAAAGCAAAGACTTTATCCGAATCCGTCAAAATTCTCAGCTACTTTAAGAAAGACGGCCATATTGACCCCGAACTCTTCGATCTGTTCCTGACTTCAGGTGTTTATCAGCACTACGCTGAACGCTATTTAGAATCCAATCAGATAGACGATGTCGATATTGAACAATATATTGGATAAGCTAAGTAGTGTGGAAGATTTTCTGATGTTTAGAAAAACCGATTGGTTGTCAGGAATCCTTTAGCGGATTAATATCTTGTTTGTGCAGAATTGATTAGGGAAGCCATTGCCTAGAATCCTGTTTTCAACTTTGGGCCGGAAACCTAGCTCATGCATCGTCTTGTGTGTTGTCGCATTATTGCTATTTTCTCCTGCTTCTGTGCGAGCGGACTCCGGATTTTCCGGAATGTATCTGCAGGGTATTGATGGGCGTATTGCGGCGGCGCTGAGTCTAGAGCAGCTTAAAGGTGTCCTGATCAGGGATATCGCGCTCGGCGAGCCTGCCGACAAGGCTGGGTTGCAGCGCGGTGACCTGATCGTAGGATATGCCGGCGAGGATATTGAGACGTTCAAGCAACTTGTCGAACTGGCCGGTAAAACCAAACCAGGCCAGGAGATTGAGGTCGAAGTCATCCGGCGAGGTCGAAACAAGACCTTCACCATGAAACTGGGTAAACGTTCGCCAGCGTGGAACGTTACTAAAGGCGAGATCTCTAATCTTCCGGAAGTTGGCCTGACCCTGTCATCGATCACTCCTAAAATCCGCAAGCGGTTTAATGTGCGTTGGGGGGCCTTGGGCGTTCTGGTGACTCTGATTGATCCGGAAATGGCTCTGAAGATGCCACTGTCTAGAGGTGACATTATTGTTCAGGTCGGGCAACGCGCTGTCTGGGCCCCGAAACAGGTGGAGTCCCACTACCGACGCGCACAGAAAGAAGGGCGAGAAAGTCTGCTTATACTGATTGAACGAATGGGTGAGTTTCAGTTTATGCTCTTGCCCGTCAAAAAATCTTTCTGAGTGCGTTAGCGTTTCAGCTGCCCCGGGCTTTTGAAATTAGATTTTTGAGGGTCGCGTAGTCCGCGGCACCGGGAATTAGTTCGTTACCGATGACAAAGGCGGGTGTCCCGTTAATGTTGAGTGACTGAGCAAGATCATAATTTTTACGAATGATCTTCTCAATCTCGGGCGAGTCCATTTCCTTGGCTACGGCGTTTGCGTCAATTCCGGCCTCTGCCGCCAACTTAAGCACTTGTGATTTTGTCAACGAACCGCGCGCTGTCATCAGGATGTCGTGGTAGGCTTGATATTTTGCGGCATCAACACGTGATACCGCCAAAGCTGCCTTGGTCGCGGTAACAGACTGAGGCCCCAGGATTGGAAATTCCTTATACACAAAGCGTACATTTTTATCGGCTTTGATGATCTTCTTGATTGAAGGGTGAACTTTTTTGCAATAGCCACAGCGATAATCAAAAAACTCGACAATAGTGACATCTCCGTTTGGGTTGCCGCCGACGGGTGAGTCCGGATCGTTATTCAGAAGTTCGCGCGAACTGGTGAGGGTTACCTTGGCCTGTTCTTCTTTGGCCGCTTCCTCTTTGGCCTGCAGACGAGCCACGGCGTCCAGAATTACCCTAGGGTTATCCATGATGTACTGATGTACAATCTTCTCGATTTCCTGGCGTTGTTTGTCGGAAAGATTGTCTCCAGGACCTGAAAGTGCTGGGGATGCTGCGCCCAAACCTAAAACCAACAAACATATACCAAGTATTTTTTTCGAAAAAATCATCGTGATTACCTTATGAAATGGAAATAACCGGGCGCATCATCGTTCAGAACAGCCGCCGACTCAAGGATAGGGGACGCGTATAAGAAATCATCACGATAAATTGAGATCAGCGCGACAGCCGAATATCTCCGATCAGGCTTGTTTGCGGGTGCTGGGACTTAGCTACACCAATACCAATAAAGACGATTTTTGCCCGACTGGCATCGTCATTGGGCCAGGCTTTCGCGTAGAGATGAGAGAGATCGACGGTTTCATTCCACCATTTCCCAGCGTTTTCCCGTCCGCCACGGATTGTGTAATAGACTTCCTGTCGGTCTGAAACTTCAGTCTTCATATGTATAAAGGTGCCGCGCATCAACGCCGAAGGCCCCCATCCGATGGAAAGCCCCCGGTCATGAGGTGGCAGGCTTAAGCCGGGGAACAGTTTCGCTAGCCCTTTTGGTTTTGAGGGTCTATCCCCACCTTCATTGAAGCCGACCAGCAGGCGAACTGGGTGATATTTCCAATCGCCGGGTAGCGCGTTCCAGCGCCAGCTTAGATAGGGGGTCGCCAGCAGTATTGCGTCCGTGTTTCTGGTCAGCGCGAAACCGCTTCTGGTGCTTGTAACTTTCAGCTCGTGGAGCGGATCGACTGTGCTTGGCGAAATTTGCTGTGAGTTCACATCGCCTGTTAACAACCAGCCGTTGGGCAAATCATCAACATCAAAACCCGCCGGTAATGCCAGGACACTAACTGCACCTCCCGGACCGGATATGGCTGTCGGCGGCGTACAGGCGCTCAGGCTGGCACCAAGTCCGATAATGAGGGCTACAACTTGTACCAACCGGAGAACGTGAGGCTTCAATTTTTTCCCCGTGCCTTGTTTTGAGACTTGGCAGCCAACAAGATATCCTGAGATTGAATCCACTCCCGTGATCCATTGGGGAATAGTTTCTCAGCTCGTCCCGCATGATAGTTGGCAATATCGGTTTTCCCGTTGATCAATGCTTCCTCGGCCAGCGCCAGTGAGCTGTTGCCGACATCGCCTTTGCGACCGTAGGCCGTCGCCAGCAATCGCCAGGTAAATGCAGATTTTGGTTCTTTGGGCAGGGCAATGCGGAGATTTTTGATCGCCGGATCGGTTAGTTTTGGATCATTTATTTCAATCTGGGCGCGCGCCAATTCGCGTCGGATCAGAAAGGAGGCGGGCAACAGGTCAGATGCTTTTTGATAGGAAACAAGCGCCTCGCGTATTCGAGCATTCTCAAACAGAATCTGACCCCGTAATTCATGAAAATAGGGGTCATTTGGTAAGTCGCGCAGCAAATCGTCGAGCAACTCCAGAGATCGGTCAATTTTGGCGCTTCTGTAATATGCGATGGCTCGGGCGTAGCGGGTGGCGATGCTGGTATCTGATTTTTTGTAGACGCGTAAAGTTCGTCCTGGCGCATTCAAAAATGCATATAGCTTGGCTTTTATCCGGGCATGTGAGGCAACCTGAAAGGGGCTTGGCGGCACGTTAGAATAAGCGGAGGTTCTAACATGGTTCTCGATCGTCTCGATACGCTCGCGTGATAGCGGGTGGGTTCTGACGTAAGGGTCCTGGCTGGCGGTGCTTAACAGCTCCTGATCTTGCAGAACCATCATGAATTTCGATAATCCCTCAGCCGATTGTTTTGTGCTATCTAGATATTTGAGCGCCGCATGATCAGCAGATGATTCCTGGGTGCGGCTATATCTCAGAAAACTACGTTGTGCTATGGACTGCCCACCGGCAGAGATCGCTGCGCCCACATCACCTCGTCCCGTCGCTATGGTCGCGGCACCACCAAGGATAAACCCCAAAAGGGCTGGTGTTGAACTTCTGGAAAGGGCGTCACCAGTACGAGAAAGATGCCCGCCCGAAATATGGCCGGTTTCATGAGCAATCACACCAATAATTTCACTGGCACTGGAGCTTTTGAGCAAAAGCCCCGTATGGATAAAGATATTCTGCCCACCCGCAACGAAAGCATTGAGGGAGTTATCCCTGACCAGATAGATATTGATCGCCTCAGGTTCCAGTCCGGCTGCTCGGAATACTGGCGTTGCGTACTCGCGGATGTTATTTTCAATTTCGGCGTCACGGATGAGAGATACACCCTTAGCCACGGCAGAACGCGGGGCGCTTAGTAGTCCGGCAGCAAAACAAGAAAACATCAGTAGGATGACGATGCGTTTCAAATCAAACTCAATTCATAGTCAAGGGACGGCACAGAGGCAGAATTCAGTCAATAAGCCTAAACGCACCGCCATGTGGCGTCAATTCACGCTTGGTGTTACGCTGCTTGGTTTGACTGCCTGCTCGCCGTTCGGGTCTAAAGACGCCGATGAAACAACACGTGGGACGATCGGATATGTAAAAGGCTTCATCGGCGGAGTTGCTGCTGATGAACCGCGCGCCGTGCTGATCGGACGCAACGTATTGTCCGCCGGCGGCACAGCAACGGACGCAGCAGTCGCCGTTTATTTTGCACTTTCAGTGACTTTGCCGTCATCGGCCAGTTTGGGCGGAGGTGGCGTTTGTCTGGTTCGTGATCAGGCATCAAACACCATTGAGACCCTGGATTTTAGGGCTCTCGAACCGGCAGGACCCGTACCTGCTGGCAAGGTGGCTGTTGCGATTCCAGGCAATCCTCTTGGCTTTTATGCACTGCATACCAAATATGGCCGTCTGAAATGGGCCGAATTAATTCGCCCGTCTGAAAACCTGGCGCGGTTTGGTAACCAGATTTCCCGTGCGCTCGGCCAGGACCTGTCATTGACCGGGAAAAAATTACTCAAATACGCTGATTCTCGCCAAATATTCGCCAGTGGCGGAACCAACGCACTGCTGCGTGAAGGGGATTTTCTCAAGCAAACAGAACTGTCCGGAATGCTTGCCCGGATACGGTCTCTTGGGGGTGCGCGGTTTTATTCTGGTCCTTTTGCCCGCGAAATTGTATCTGCTGTAGAAGCCGTTGGCGGCGTCTTAAAGTACGAGGACCTGCGGGCCTATCGTCCTCAATGGCGCCCTCCAATCTCGGTGCCCTGGATCAAACAGACGACCCTTCATTTTCCGTCCCCTCCCGGCACAGCAGGCCCAACGGCGGCGCAGATTTCAGCCATGCTGAAGTACGATGAGCTGTATCAGGATGGCAATGAAAGTGTCCGTGCCCACCTTCTGGCTGAAGCGATCGAACGCTCACTGGCAGATCGCAAAAACTGGGATGGGTCCTCGACCTCTCGGGTTGCTAATGATCAACTGGCGACGCCGGAACGAGCGCAGCGGTTAATGCAGACGTTCAAAGGTGATCGTCGCATCGTTACACCGGGGGCCGCCGCCGCGAGCCTTGAGCCGACGAGCCAGGCAAGCGGGTCATCGTTTTCGATAATGGACCGGAGCGGATCTGCGGTCGCTTGTTCGCTTAGTATGAACCAACCCTTTGGTAGTGGTCGCGTCGCCAGGGGAACCGGTGTGCTTCTGGCTGCCCCTGCGGGAGATCAATATAGTGGGCCATCATTTGCAAGTGCTATTCTGGCCGGCTCTTTCAAGGGTTCCACCTATTATGTATCCGCATCCTCAGGTGGGGCGTTGGCCCCGACATCCCTTGTAAATGTATCTATTGATGCCTTGAACAATGATGACAGCACGCTGGAAAGTGCAATCAACAGGAAACGGGTCCATCATGGCGGCGCTGACGGCATCACATATCTGGAATCAGGTACTGCCAAATCTGTGGTTGATGGCCTGGCCAAGCGCGGGCACAAGCTGGCATTCGTGAATTCCATGGGTGCCGTGAATGCCGTGTTGTGCCCCAGCGGCATTCCCCACAAGGAGATCATCGATTGCTCGGCGTTAACCGACCCCAGAGGGTTCGGTTTGGCATTGAGCACCCAGTAAGCGGGATATAATTAATGCCACTGAAAACATCGAAACGCGGCAACATTCCGCCATTTATCGTTATGGATGTCATGCGAGCCGCGGCTGAACGTGAAGCCAGTGGAGCGGATGTCCTGCATCTGGAGGTCGGGCAGCCGGGGACGGGCGCACCCCAAGGGGTTGTCGAGGCCGTTAAGAAAGCCGTTGATGAACAACTTCTTGGATATACCCTGGCCTTCGGGTTGCCGGAACTTCAGGATCGTATTGCTCGGCATTACCGAGATATATACGCATGCGAGATTCCGGCGGGGCGGATCGCCGTTACCACGGGATCTTCCGGCGCGTTTGTATTGTCTTTCCTGGCCGCTTTTGACCCAGGTGATCGGGTGGCGCTGGCCAGCCCCGGGTACCCGGCATATCGGAATATCCTGAGCGCTGTCGGGGTTGAGGTGGTTGATCTGCTGACTGGACCTGAAAGCAACTTTCAACCAACACCCGAGATTTTGGAGAATGAGATTTCCCGGAACGGAAGGCTGGACGGGTTGATTATCGCCAGTCCCTCCAACCCGACGGGCACGATGATTGAACCAGGACAGCTTCGTTCATTGGTTCAGTGTTGTGCCGACAACGATATCCGGCTGGTGTCGGATGAAATTTATCACGGCATAACCTACGGCGTTCGTGCTGAAACAGCGTCCAATTTCAGCGACGATGTGATCGTCATCAACAGTTTCTCCAAATACTTTTCGATGACTGGGTGGCGGTTGGGATGGATGATTGTACCGGAAGACTTGAGCCGCGCCGTCGAATGTCTGGCTCAAAACCTGTTCATTTCGCCGCCAACGCTGTCGCAAGTCGCTGGAATTGCCGCATTTGACTGCTCGGACGAGCTTGATGCCAATGTTGAACGCTACCGGGTTAATCGACAACTGCTATTGACTGAACTTCCCAAAGCTGGATTTACCAAACTGGCGTCAGCGGATGGTGCGTTTTATATTTATGCTGATGTTGGCGACATGACCAACGATAGCCCGGAATTCTGCCGCCGGATGCTCGCCGAAACAGGAATTGCTGCAACCCCGGGGACAGATTTTGATCCCAGCCGCGGTCATCGCTACATGCGGTTCTCCTTTGCTCGTGAACACGCGATGATCACTGTGGCGGCGGAGCGGTTGAAGGAATGGATGCGGTAACAAAAAAAAAGGCGGCCCTGAAGCCGCCCTTTAATTTTGATATTTGTAACCGATTTAGCGGCGCCACCAGCCTTTGCGGGCAGGTGCTGCTTCGGCGTCTTTCGCGCCAATGTTGATTACCGTTGTTTTTGCTGCTTCCTGAACCACCTTCTCATCCACGTCGGCAGCTTTAGGCTCTTCCGGTGGCGTGTCGGTTACGACCGCAATGATCGGCTTATTATCGGTTTTTGCTTCAGGTTGCGGAATGGGCTCAGCCGAAGCGACTTCGCCGCTGTCATCTGTGGGTTTTGCGGCTGTTTCTTTCTTGACCTCATCGGTGGCGACTTTTCGGCGACGACGACGGGCGGGCTTTTTCTTTTCTTCTTTGACGCCTGACTCAGAATCTTCAGGACTTGTCGGTTCGGCACTTACCGGCGTCCCGGAGCCAGCGTCATCCACGGTTTCCGTTTCGACGTTTGCAGCAGGCTTTGCCTTACGACGGCGACGTTTGGGTTTGGTGGGCTCGGCGATGGCGTCAGCTACGGCTTCATTGCTTTCGTCAGGTAGCGAGATGGCATCTGCTGCATCTGCCGTTGGCGGCATCAACAAGCCTTTTTCATCAGGAGCTTCAAGCAACTGCGGCTCAGCAGTAGCTTCTTCGATGGCAACTGTATCTTCGCCCTTGCGCCCTCTGCGGCGTCCGCCCCGGCGGCCCCGACGGCGACGCTTAGAGGAACTTTCCTCGTCATCCACAGCCGCGTTCTGCTGAACATCCGGCGTTTCTGTCGCCTTAGAGCTTTCACTGGATTCATTTTCATCCGTGACATTTTCACCGTTTTCCACGCCATCAGCCCGCTTGCGCTTGCCGCGACGCCGACGCCGACGTTTGCCTTCTTCCTGATTATTATCAGGATCAGCTGGACTGTCATTGCGGGCAGCCGGTGTTTTGGTCGTCTCCACGATTTTTAAATCATCGCTACTTTCCAGGCGATGGGCCGGTGGAATTAGGGAGTCGTCGTTTTCCAGTAAGATACTGGTTTCATATCGGGATTCGATATCTGCTAACGCCGGACGCTTTTGGTTGAGCAGATAAAGCGCGACCGCAGTTGGCACGAAAACAGTGTGTGAGCTCGCTTTGCGACGCATGCATTCTTCTTCGATGACGCGGAGCATGTGAAGAGCCGTTGAATCGGTTG
>Ga0316204_10009960_pt1 | contig 12437 bp, 14 predicted proteins | sample 6monrhotite_MG_2_FD_205661 | JGI IMG/M metagenome (GOLD analysis project Ga0316204, IMG submission 205661) | Microbial mat bacterial communities from mineral coupon in-situ incubated in ocean water Damariscotta River, Maine, United States -... | ecosystem: Environmental > Aquatic > Marine >...
TACTGCCTTTCCAGTTCTCGATGGCGTATAGACACGTGCCAGCCTGAGTCTGCAAGGCTTTTTCCCAAAACTTCTGCTATGCATACCGAGCGGTGTTGTCCACCCGTACAACCAAAGCCCAGCGAAAAGTGTGCTTTTCCTTCATCAATATAGGCAGGCAATAAAAACTCGCACATACCCAACAAGCGCTCAAAAAACTCGCCGAACCTGATATCCGATTTTACATAATCTGCCACGTCTTTATCTGTGCCATTCATGATGCGTAAAGATTCATTCCAGTACGGGTTGTTTAAAAAACGGCAGTCATAAATCATATCTATCCCGCGCGGGGTACCGCGCTTATACGAAAACGAATGCAAAGTAATCGCCAAATGCTTAGCATCAGCGTCTCCGTACCAGTTTCTGAGTTCCTGTTTTAACTCATGTGGTGACAGGTTCGTCGTCTCTATCAGCACATCCGCCCGCAATCGCAACGTCGAAAGGATTTTCTTTTCCCGCTCAATACCGAATTTAGGCGTTTCATCCGGCGTTAATGGATGGCGGCGGCGGGTTTCGCTATATCGGCGCACCAAAGCATCCGTATCGCAATCCAAAAACAGGATTGTACTGTCAAACCCTTCTATGCGTTTAATTTCTTCGTGAATATCCAACACAGAACCAACGCTGAAATCGCGGGTGCGAATATCTACGCCCAAGGCGATCTGTCGGCCGTTTGTCTGCCCAGACAACAGGTCCGGCAACAAGGATAAAGGCATATTGTCTATGGTTTCAAAACCCATATCTTCAAATACATTGATCGCAGTGCTGCGCCCTGCACCCGATGGCCCAGTAACAAGTACTATATTTGATTGTTGTGCTTTTCCAGTCACGACATTGATCCAGATGCATGATCACGTCCAAACAGATTAAGCAGCCTTACGGCTATTGGCAAGTTTGCGACACCATTACCCGCAATAATTTCCACCTGATGTTCACCAATCTTTACAGTTCGCGGGGTTGGTAAACGGTCGTGTGCAACGGCATTTAGATCCACCACAAGATTCAATCGTGAACTTTTCAAGTACGGACAGTTTAGTATCCCGACATTCCGCGCCTCAATTTTTCCAGCGATTGATGCAGGGGGCGACACGTACACACCTTTTAAATCTGTCGATAAAATGACCTGATCGTCGGACACCAATACCCCGCCCAAGGCGATCAGATTCAAGGCCAAAGTCGATTTTCCAGCCCCCGACGGGCCTATTGCCAATATGCTTTTCCCGTCAAAGTCGACACAAGACCCGTGTACAGCACCTGGTCCGATCGTTGTCACCCCGGCAATCCGACAACAAAACGCGCACCAAGCGCTGGAGACCCGGCCGGAGCATTTTTAACATGGATATTTTCTGCCCAAATAACCCCGCCATGCGCTTCAACTATTTGTTTGGAGATTGACAAACCGAGGCCTGAGTTATTGCCAAAATTTTCAACAGGGCGGTTTGAATAAAACCGTTTGAAAACTTTGGTTAAGCTGTCTTCAGGTATACCTTGTCCGGTATCTTCAACCACAACCAGCACCCGATTTTCAACATGGCGCGCCCAAATCCTGACTGCATCGCCCTTTTCACAAAAAGACACGGCATTCGAGATCAAGTTCACAAATACCTGCGCCAAGCGTTCTTCCAACCCGTCAATAACTATTTTCTCATCCGGTGCATCGAAGATCATTTCAATCCCCAACTCATTTGCTTCTAATCCATGGAAATCCACAATGCGCTCCAGCATTCTGATCAGATCAAAGCGTTCTTCTTCTTCTTTAACCAGCTCTGAATCCAAACGTGACGCGTTTGAAATGTCAGTCACAAGCCGGTCAAGACGACGAACATCATGTTCAACCACATCCAGCAACCTATTGCGTTTTTCGCCTTCGGGTGCGACGCGCAGCGTTTCAATCGCCGATCGTAAAGAGGCCAGCGGGTTTTTAATCTCATGGGCAACGTCCGCTGCAAACTGTTCATTGGCCTCAATACGGTGGTACAATGCAGATGTCATATTGCGCATCGCATTTGAAAGATGGCCAATTTCATCAGCGCGACCCGTCATGTCAGGGATAAGCACACGATCAGAATTATCTCTGCGTAATTTAGATGTCGTTCCTGCATCCATTGCAGCCGCTAAATCATATATCGGGTTCGCAATAGTATTCGCCAAGACCATCGATAGGATAATCGACAGGCCAGCAGCCAATGCAAACAGGCGCAAAATAGTGTTACGTTCCTGCTTGCGCAGTTCTTCCATCATTCCCTTTGGCGTTGATGCAATCACAGACCCAACCACCACGCCATTCATTTTGATACGTTGCCCAACCGCTATCACTGTTTCACCGGATTGGATTGTGCCTTGTAGACTTCGCGCACCACCTTCGCCAATACGAATGGCAAGACGTTTGGCAATTTCTTCCACGCTTATTGCCTGATTTGCCGTTGTTTTGTCTTTAAACATACCGACAATCTTATCTGCCAGCCCGTCCAGAAAATAACTGAAGCCTTTTGCATCCCCCGAGTTTCGCTTATTCTGGTCAAACTCGGCACTGGAAAGCAACATTCCAAGTGGCTGGTTTTTCACGTCGAAGATGTGAACTTCCGAAATTCCGGAGCGCGGTAATTTTTCAATCATTGCCCCAAGCAATGCATCCCCGGTCAATGCCTCATTCGTATTGTTTGACATCCGCTCTTGCACGAGTTGCGCGTATAACGTGGTTTCGGATTGCAACGCGGCCACCCGTTCAGACGCCACAGAATTGCGAAACTGGCTAAGATACAACATGCCCAGCAGCAGCACACAAAGTGCAATCAGGTTAAAGGCAATAATCCTACGCGCCAGTGCGGACGTCCAAAAATATCGCTTAATGTCAGGTGTGTTTGGCTTGTCATCAGCATAACCGCTGTCAGATATGTCCATATCCGAAGCCATGTCTATCTCTGCATTTGCCATGATTTTATTGTTCGTTGTAGCGGTAACCAATACCATACAGCGTTTCAATGGCGCTGAAATCATCATCTACAGTGCGCATTTTTTTGCGCAGCCTTTTAATGTGGCTGTCAATCGTGCGGTCATCAACATAGACCTGATCATCGTAGGCCACATCCATCAACTGATCCCGACTTTTTACAAACCCCGGGCGTGTCGCAAGCGCTTGAAGCAACAGAAACTCTGTAACCGTCAGCGAAACGTTCTGACCTTTCCACATCACAGCATGGCGCATTGGATCCATTGTCAGATCACCACGATCTATCAGGCTGTCATTTGCTTCTTCTGAGATTACAGAACCCGCATCTGAAAGGCGTACTTCCTGGCGGCGCAAAATTGCACGGATGCGTTCGACCAACAACCGTTGGGAAAATGGTTTGCGTACATAATCGTCAGCACCCATCCGCAGGCCCAAAACCTCATCGATTTCATCGTCTTTGGATGTTAAGAATATAACCGGCATATCCGTTTTTTGTCGTAGACGGCCCAGTAGATCCATCCCGTCCATGCGAGGCATTTTGATGTCCAGAACTGCCATATCCGGCATCGACTCGTTGAAAGCATTCAGTGCCTGCAACCCGTCATTATATGTAGATACATCATAACCTTCGGCTTCTAATGTCATGGAAACGGAAGTAAGAATATTACGGTCGTCATCGACCAAAGCTATTTTAGCCATGCTGCCCTCTGAATGTTTGCTCGTATTTTTTTATTATTATTCCCTCCACAATCTGCTACCTGAGTCGCAGAATCAACTTAAATCTGTTAATTGCGGCATAATCGTGTCTTTTTTTCATCACAATCAGCCAGAAACCCGCACACACGTTAGCGTTAACTGCGCGAAATTGACCTAAAACGGGTGTTTCATTCAAATAACGACATGTTATACAGCCCGAATATTCCTCATGGAAGTAATGTAATTCTAGACGGTTGGTGCTAATCAAGCCTGATCACTAATGGTAAAATCTTTAAGAGTTTACCCAAGGAGCACAGATAATATGGAAAATGGTCGCGTAAACCCAACCCACCGGTTGGAAGATACAGGCATTTCAAATCTAAAAACTGTCCACTATAATCTACTGGAACCAGCGTTGATTGAAGCGGCTTTGAAAAAAGGCGAGGGCGAACTGGGGCAAGGTGGTGCTTTCCTTGTTTCCACCGGTGAGTACACAGGCCGTTCCCCAAAAGATAAATTCGTGGTTGATGAACCATCCGTCAAAGACAGTATCTGGTGGGAGAACAATCCGCCGCTGGCAATGGATGCCTTTGAGCAGTTGAAAAAAGACATGTTCGCCCACATGGAAGGCGGCGAATATTTTGTGCAAGACCTGTTTGGTGGCTCTGATCCGGCTTATCGGCTGAACACACGGGTGATTACGGAACTTGCTTGGCACAGCCTGTTTATCCGCACCATGTTACGCCGCCCCGAAGCATCAGAGTTGGAAAGCTTCATGCCGGAATTTACCGTGGTAAATTGCCCGACATTTCAGGCTGACCCTGCAAAGCACGGGTGTCGTTCCGAAGTGATTATTGCAATTTCATTCGAACAAAAATTGGTGCTGATCGGTGGCACGGAATATGCTGGCGAGAATAAAAAAGGCGTTTTCTCGGTGCTGAATTACCTGTTACCCGATCAAGGTGTCATGCCGATGCATTGCTCTGCCAATCACGCGATTGGCGATCCATCGGATACAGCCGTATTCTTTGGCCTGTCCGGCACGGGAAAAACCACATTATCCGCCGACCCTAAACGGGTCTTGATCGGCGATGACGAACATGGCTGGTCTGACAAGACCACCTTCAACTTCGAAGGCGGATGCTACGCAAAAACAATCAATTTGTCAGCCGAAGCAGAACCGGAAATTTACGCAACGACACAGAAATTCGGTACTGTGATCGAAAATATGGTCTACGATAAATACACCAAAGAGTTGGACTTCGAAGACGACAGCCTGACCGCCAATATGCGTTGTGCTTATCCGTTGCATTATATTTCCAATGCATCTGACGAATCGATCGGCGGTCAGCCGAAAAACGTCATTATGCTGACATGCGATGCCTTTGGTGTTCTGCCCCCCATTGCACGTCTGACACCCGCACAGGCAATGTATCATTTCCTATCCGGCTTTACCTCTAAAGTAGCAGGCACCGAGCGTGGCGTCACAGAGCCGCAACCAACATTTTCCACATGTTTCGGTGCGCCTTTCATGCCGCGCCGCCCGGAAGCATACGGTGCATTGTTACGTGACAAAATCGCATCCACCGGGGCCGCATGCTGGTTGGTCAACACAGGCTGGACAGGTGGTGCTTACGGCACAGGCGCACGGATGCCGATCAAGGCCACACGCGGGTTACTGACAGCCGCTCTGGATGGTTCGCTAAACAATGCGGACTTCCGTCGCGATGAAAACTTTGGCTTTGACGTGCCTGTCGCCGTTACAGGCATCGACAATGCATTGCTGAATCCACGCAATACATGGGCCGACAAGGCCGCGTATGATGCGAATGCAGCAAAATTGATTGGCATGTTCTCGGACAATTTCGCACAATATGAAAAGCATGTCAGCGATGATGTTCTTGCCGTAAAAATCAGCGCATAAATCACCATCACAATCGTTATAAACCGCGTCCCAATGGGCGCGGTTTTTTTATGGGATTGATAAAGCCTGAACGACCTGTAAATCTATCCGCATGATGCGCAGCTCTCTTATACTTCTTTCGATCCTGACCGCCTGTTTTAACGATGAAACCGTATCGGGTCAGACAGATGGCACAGATATATGGGTTCTAAAAGCCATGAACGAGGTCAATGTTGCCGCCTTAGTGACCATCAGCTTCCCCGAAGAGGGCCGCATTGCAGGACAAGCCCCTTGTAACCGTTATTTCGGCAACCAGACTGTACCGCTACCCTGGTTTGAGATTAAAGGGTTGGGAGCAACCAAAATGGCTTGTCCGGAACTGGCTATGGAAGGGCAGTATTTTGATCTGTTGCGAAAGATGACAACAGCAGAGATCACGGGCAACACCTTAATCTTGAAATCAGATAATGGCCAAACGCTGGTTTATGTGCAAAATTAGCTATCTACCGACATTGCCAGAATACGGCTCATTCGTGTGTAACTTTCCCCAGTTTCATCATGCCACGCATTAAATGCATCTTGAATTTTACGTTGCGCTGTTTTCGATGTTGTCGGCCCATCAACAACACCTGCACGCGCAAGTGCAGAACCAACCCCGCGGCTTAAAATAAAACTGTCTTTGCCCAAAAACCGCAAAGCATATTGGCCCGTGACACCACCCAATCTGGACCCACGTTTTTTCATCACATCCCACAAGCCGATCAGATCAGATGATGGCCATTCATGCAAAAATTTTGCTGCCGGGCCGTTTTCTTTCGCCAGATCAGACAAGAAAATTGCATTATCACGCACCGACAATATTTTCTTGGCATGGCGTATAATGGCAGTGTTTTTCAGATGCGCATCAAAATCATCATCGAACATCATCGCGTTGCGTCCGATATCAAATTGGTGAAACGCCGTTTCGAACCCGGCCCATTTGTTTTCCACGACTGACCAGTTGAACCCGGCCTGAAATACCCGTTTTGAAAATTCGGACAAAATACGATCATCTGTAAGACGCGAAATGTCAGCTACAAAACTATCATCACCCAAAAGTGCTTCCAAAGCCTGTGCACCGCCTTTACGACCTTCGGCAACTTTTTTGATTTCTGCAAAACTTTGCATTTATAACTCCTTTATTACAGCTTTGGTCAGCACATCCAAAAATCGCACACGCGCATCCGGCAATGGGCGATTACCCAGCGCAGGAGCAAGACGGCGTTTCAAAAAATACCCTGTGGTCCTTAGCGCATCCAGAACTTCGGTAGCTTCTTTGGTTGCGGTTTGCGCCCGCAGGAACCTTGGCAAAGGCAACATGCGATCTGCCCAATCAGCCCCTGCTGCACGGCTGACAGCACGTCCCGATTTTGGCGATACATAGATCAAGTCCTGTTGCACGCCGGTGGCGGCACAACTGTCCAAGTCAAGCCCATACCCCAGCTCTTCTAGTAACGCATATTCCCATAACGCATAGTCCGACAACCATGCGCCACCTGCCGCCATCCGGTCAAACAGGTTTACTGTGGCAATGTATAAATGCGGCAGAGCCATGCGTTCCGGGAATGCAAAGTTGACCAATGCACAAACCGATCCCATCCCGGGAAGAGCCAGACGATCCGACAAGATTGTTGCCCGCGATTGGGTGGGCTCAATGTTGTAATTGCCCAAGTGATCTTCCAGACGTGCGCGCCATTCAACATCCACTTGTGTGCCGGGTTGTAGGATCGGAGCCAATTTTCGCCCTGCCCCGCCACGCACCAATCCTGCATGGCGGCCATGATTTTCGGTTAGAACGTCAACAATCGTTGACGTTTCGCCATGTTTGCGAACCGATATAATTATACCTGTGTCCTGCCATTCCATATGCTTCAGGCTAACCGCTTAAACCGTCTTCGTCGAGCAAATGGCGCCCTTGCCGATCTTCGACCTCAATTACCCATATATCAGGATCAAATGACCGTTGCTTTGTAAGGCTTGTGTCCACATCACGCTCTGCACCTTGTGCAAGTGTTGCCCACACACGGTTACCTTCCAGATCATAGCTGCGATGAAACGCTTGCGCTTGTCCGTCCAACGTATTCAGTTTCACGATGATAGCCCCCGCTGTTGCATCCCCTTTCGCGGTGATGAAAGCAGGAATGTTCACCAGTTGTAAGCGCCTTAGATATGCGCTGACCCACAGATCACTGGTCAGGCGCGGGATCATTTTTTCGTGTCTGAAAAGTCCAGACCCATTTCCGTAAAACGTTCCGCTTCATTTTCCCACTTGGGGCGCACCTTGACCTGAATGAACAAATGTACTTCCGCGCCGACAAGGTTTTTCAGCTCTGTACGCGCGGCAATACTGACCGCTTTGATCGTTTGGCCCTTTGGGCCAAGTGCGATGCCTTTGTGGCGTTCACGAATGACATAAACCACCTGATCAATACGCACCGATCCGTCTTTTTTCTGTTCCCATCCTGTGGTTTCCACGGTCAGAAAATAAGGCAATTCCTGATGCAGTCGCAGCATCAGTTTCTCGCGGGTAGTTTCAGCGGCAATCATCCGCATCGGCACATCCGCGATTTGATCTTCGGGATATAACCACGGACCTTTGGGCATGTGCGCTGCAAAATATGCCCGCAATTCTTTCACGCCAAAACCCTTTTCAGCAGAAATCATAAAGGTCTCGTCGAAATCGAACATCTCATTGATTGTTTTTGTCAGGGCCAACAGTTTTTCAGATTTGACCATGTCAATTTTATTGATCGCCAAAACGATTTTTTGTTTGGTGCGAAGGCGTTTACTTAAGCCTTCCAAAATCATCTCGACACCTTTGGTGATACCGCGATGCGCCTCAATCAGCAGCACAACCACATCGCCATCATTAGCCCCGGACCATGCAGCGGCAACCATTGCCTTGTCCAGATTGCGCCGGGTTTGGAACAGGCCCGGCGTATCGACAAAAATCAACTGCGTATTATCTTCTATCGCAATGCCGCGAATGCGCGCGCGCGTGGTTTGCACCTTGTGTGTCACGATCGACACCTTGGCCCCGACCATGTAATTCATCAGTGTCGACTTGCCCGCATTGGGCTCTCCGATCAGGGCGACATATCCGCATTTTGTATCGCTCATGTATCCACCTGTTCCAGTAACTTGGCCGCAGCCATTTGTTGTGCTTGCCGTTTGGACGGCGCATTGGCCGTAGCCGATATCCCGTTTGACAATTGCGCTTCTATCTCAAAGACAGGCGCGTGATCCGGGCCCGTACGCCCAATTTCAACATATTTGGGCGGTGGCATTTTGTGACCCTGCGCCCATTCCTGCAAAGTCGTTTTTGGGTCCCGCGCATCTTCTTCGGACGTGTTGATCCGTTCACCCCACAAACGCATAATAAGTTTTTCAACCGTATCAAATCCTGCGTCCAGATAGACCGCGGCAATTACCGCTTCCATCGCATCACCCAAGATCGCCATTTTCTTGCGCCCGCCTGACAGCATTTCCGAACGACCCAGCTTCAACGCGGCCCCCAGATCAATCTGCATCGCGACATCGGCACAGGCTTCTTTGCGCACCAATGCGTTGAAACGGGGTGCCAACATGCCTTCGGATGCACTTTTATCTTTTTCCAATAAAGCTTGCGCGATCACCAATGCCAAAACGCGATCGCCCAGAAATTCCAACCGTTGGTTGTCTGCACGCGTGGCCGAACTTAATGATGAATGCGTGGTGGCTTCAATCAGCAGTTCAGGTCGGGCAAACTGATGGCCCAATCGTTTGCAGAAATCTTTCAGTTCACTTGCGAGTTTCACTCAAGCCCCTTGAAAAAACGATCCGAACGCCATGTCCAAAATGCCAGCATCGATTTACCGGCTGATGAAAATATAACCCGGTCAGCGCGACCAACCAAATTTTCAAATGGCACATAACCCACACCACCTACACTGCGTGGATAACGGCTATCTTGAGAGTTATCACGGTTATCCCCCATAAAAAAGTAATGTTCTGCGGGAACCGTATACATACCCGTTTCGTCTGCAAAATCTTCACCGATATTCAGAACCGCGTGTGCAACGCCGTTTGGCAACGTCTCTTTGTACAATTCTTTTTCACAAGTTCCGCCATTCAGTGCGACAGGGCTATTGCTGCAACGCGGCGTTCCCCGCATCGGGCCTTGTAGTTCTTTTAGTTCCGTAAACGTCCCAATCCGTTCCAGTGGGACGGCTACATCATTGATATAAACCTGACCCGTTTTCACCTGAATGCGATCCCCCGGCAAGCCGATAAGGCGCTTGATATAATCAACATTGGAAACAGGGTGCTTGAATACAACAATGTCACCACGTTCAGGTTCAGATGCAAAAATGCGCCCCGGAAACGGACACATGGAAAACGGGCATGAGTGTTTGGAATACCCGTAAGCCATTTTATTAACGAACATGAAATCACCGATCAAAAGCGTTGACTTCATGGATCCTGACGGAATCCAGAATGGTTGGAAAAACAGGGTCCGAATAACACCTGCGATCAGCAGAGCATAAACAATTGTCTTAATCGTCTCGCCAATGCCGTCTGCCTTTTTATCTGCCATTATTCATATTCCTTTAAGCTTGACCGCTACATGGCGTGTGCTTGCATGTTAGTCAAGCGACGGGCGTGCCTCTATCACCACAAAGGCCTGTGCCCAAGGGTGATCATCTGTCAAAGTTACGTGAACAAAGGCTTCATGGTCTTTCGGTGTCAGTTTTTTCAAGCGCTCTGCCGCCCACCCAGTCAGTTCCATTGTCGGTTGGCCTGTACGCATGTTCTTGACCCCCATATCTTTCCACGAAATGCCCATTGCAAGCCCTGTACCCAGTGCTTTGGAACAGGCTTCTTTCGCCGCCCAACGTTTGGCGTAAGTGCCCGCTACATCCTTGCGACGTTCCGATTTAGTTTGCTCGATCTTAGTGAAAACACGGTTTTTAAAACGCTCGCCAAAGCGATCCAGTGTACCTTGGATACGTTCAATATTTGCCAGATCTGTGCCGATACCGATGATCATTATAACCGCGCTGTCAAAATTTTCAGACTTGCCACACCAAAGAGGGCCGCAAATGTGAATTCAAATACTTTGCGCATGCGTTGGTAGGCTGCAACAACCCGCAAAGTAGAAAATAAAACCGCATAGCCTATGAAAATAACGATAGAACCGCTGAATAAAAAACCAAACATCCACAAAAGATCAACCACACGTGCATCAGGGGACACTGCGATTGCATAAACTGCCCCCCAGCTTAGAATTGCCTTTGGGTTCGTCAGATGCAGCAATGCACCCCTTGCAAATATTTGCTTTAGACTGCCTGCAAACGCCTTTTGACTAAGGCTTTGCTTATTGGACAAAGCAGAGCGTAGAGATTTGAATGCCAGATATAATAAGTATGCAGCCGCAGCATACCGTAGGGTTTCGAATATCCAGGCGTTTGCCAGCATAATAGCGCTCAGACCAAAAGCGGCGGCAAAGCCCCAAAATGCAGAGCCAGCAAGAATGCCCAAAGACATTGCCAGCCCAGAGCGACGTCCACTTTCCATAGAGGTTCCCGCGATAGATAAAGTGGCGGGTCCGGGGCTACCGCCAGCCACGATCCATGCGAACCACAATAGGATCAGTTCATAACCGCTCACAGTCGCGCCTCGTCCATCAGCCTGCGCATTTTCACGATGGCATTTTCCAAACCGTCAAAAATTGCCTCACCGATCAGAAAATGCCCGATGTTCAGTTCCATCACTTCAGGAAAAGCGGCAATGGGTTTGGCCGTATCATAGGTAATCCCGTGGCCAGCATGAACTTCCAACCCCATCCCGTGCGCAAAGCTGGACATTTCGCGCAATTTTTCCAGTTCCGGGTCACTTACATCAAAACGACCTTCACTAAAAGCATCACAATAAGGGCCGACATGCAGCTCGATAATGTCAGCCCCAATACGGTGCGCCGCCTCAATCTGCTTCATTTCTGCGGCAATAAAGATCGACACCCGGCAGCCTGCATCACGCAAAGGGGCAATAAAATGCGCCAGCTTGTTTTCTTCGCGCGCCACTTCCAGGCCGCCCTCTGTGGTGCGTTCTTCGCGTTTTTCAGGCACGATGCAAACTGCATGGGGTTTATGGCGCAATGCAATTTCCTGCATTTCGGCAGTGGCGGCCATTTCAAAATTCAGCGGCACACTTAGCCCATCCATCAAGGCTTCTATATCGGGATCGGTAATATGACGGCGATCTTCACGTAAATGCGCCGTAATACCATCAGCACCCGCTTTTTCGGCCAGCAGCGCTGCACGCAAAGGATCGGGGTATGCCCCGCCACGCGCATTGCGCACGGTTGCAACATGATCGATGTTTACGCCAAGACGTAATTTATTTTGGTAGTTTGTCATATCTTTTCAAAGCCTTTTTACAAACGATCTAAAGCTATCGTGTGTTTATAGTTCTTTATTTTCCGCCAGTTTACGCGCACGGCGTTCTGCCAACTTCAGCCTACGCCGTTTTTGGTATCTGGCAATAAGAGGTTTGGAAAAAAAGTAAAAAATACCTGCGGTAATTATTCCAGGAATGATACCGCCAATAAAATAAGGTAGGAATACCTCTTGGGCAAATTCCAAAAGACCATCCCATGAGCTTTTTTCATACCCGAATATAGACCTTATATTGATCCAAAGGGTACCGAACGCTTCCTGGAAACCATGGTGTATCTTACTCCAGACCGTTTTTTCGTGGCCCAACCCCAAAATTTCCAACCCAAGTTGATAACTGGTTGCCGCAATAAACGGAAACGTAATCGGATTACCG
>Ga0316204_10009961_pt1 | contig 12436 bp, 18 predicted proteins | sample 6monrhotite_MG_2_FD_205661 | JGI IMG/M metagenome (GOLD analysis project Ga0316204, IMG submission 205661) | Microbial mat bacterial communities from mineral coupon in-situ incubated in ocean water Damariscotta River, Maine, United States -... | ecosystem: Environmental > Aquatic > Marine >...
AATTTGGTCAAGGCAAAAACGGCTATCGACTCAACTATATTCGAGCCAAACGCGCAGATACCTCACTCTCTTGGGTGAATAGCATTTTCTTGGTGATGAACTTGCTCATTCTGGCGCGAGTTTTTTTGGGCCTGTGCAAAAATAGCCTAATGAGTACTATCCAACGACTCAATCGGTACTTGAAGGTTTGTTTGAACTCAGTCAATTCATGTTTTTGCGATACATTCATTGGGATTGGTGTATGGAGGAGAGGGGGAGTTTCATCTTTTTGAGGAGACTCTAAATAAAAGTGATGCTGAAAGCTTGATGAAGCTAAGACTTTCTGTTCTTGAAACTGATCCATATTCGTTCAGCGTTACCGAGGAAGAAGAAAAATAGGCGAGCTTAGAAAATGTAGAAAGTGCTATTGAAAGCTACAAAAAATCTAGTGACCGAGTAATGTTGGGCGCATGGGAAGATAGTTTGTCTGGTGTGGTCGGCGTAGAAAGGTACGGCAATGAAATAGAAAAGCATAAAGTAAGGTTGTGGGGGCCGTACGTGAATAGCTCTATTCGAGGTAATGGTATTGGTACTTGCCTCATTGAAAAAGCATTGGAGTTCGCATTTACAATTGAGGGAGTAGAGATTGTTACTTTAGAAACAATAAGTGAGTCGAGCAGTGCTATATCCCTGTTTAATAAACACGGCTTTGAACAGACCGGCGTACAAAATAGAGCGCTTTGCTACGAGGGAAAATATGCAGACCTCATATATATGCAAAGAAATAAATAAACATAACAAGGCGCTGGAGTTGACGCGGGGACTTTGGTTCTTTAAGGTTCAGGGGTGGAGGAAGCATAGTGGCTTATGTAAAGTTCAGTGACACCTCCCGCGCAACTCAGCGAAAACGTTATAACTCACCAAATAGTCCGTACTAAACTGGATTTTATTAAATTATTATCTGCCGTAATTAATTCAACATTTTCTATAATTGAGGTCGCTACAATTAATCTATCCGCTGGATCTTTATTTATTTCCTTTCCTAAATTCACTGATAGATCAGCAATTTTTGGAGTAATCGATTTATGAATATAATTTCTTGAATCGATGATCGCGTTAATAAGATTAGTTGGTGTCTCATCAACTTGCAACTTACCTTTCTTTATTAGCATTAATATTTCCCAAATAGAAATATCGCAAAATATAAGCCCCTCTTCTTCATGTTTGCTAATAGCAGCCTTAGCCTTTTTAGATAAATCTTTTGGAGATAATGCATCCCAAATAATTGAGCATGTGTCCATCACAATCATTTCATTGCTTTCCAATCATTACTACTACTTGAAACCACATCATCAATAATTGCCGTTTTTGAAAGAGCACTCAATGTGTGCTTAGCCTTTTCCCGTTTATTTATAGGTGGTAGAATTGTAGCCAAGACTTCACCATGGGAAGTAATTGTAAGCTCTTCACCATCATGGGCTTTCTTTAGATAACTCAATAAGTTAGCTCTAAGGTCACTAATATTAACATTTTGCATATTGTTCTCGCCTATTGCTGTACAACTATATCGTACAATATAGCACAAGTATTGAGTAAAGGTGATTATGGCAATACAATGAATTTGATCTTTTACAGCGCTGGTTGGTTTGTGCATATTTCGCTCTGCTTTATTTCTACACAAACCAACCAGCGCTGTAAAAGGCAACTTATTGCGGCGTTATATGCCCAAACGGAGTTCGTAACAAAATATGCAAATAACTAGTCCTCTACCACCACAAGATAATGACTTTGAAGCTCTAAAAGCTGGACTAACAGGATACAATGAATCATTTACGGGTTCAGTGTTTAGCGAAAAAGTTGCGTCTTTTGTGAAGGATGATTCTGGTAATGTTGTTGGCGGTATTCTTGGTGAAATAAACTGGAACTGGATGCATATTCAAGGTCTCTGGGTTGATGAAAATATCCGTAAAAAAGGCTGGGGGTTTAAGCTCTTAACAGAGATGGAAGAATATGCTTTATCCAAAAATACCAAAAACATTCGCTTAGAAACAACAACGTTTCAGGCGCTAGGGTTTTATCGTAAATTGGGCTATTCAGTTTTTGGTGAGTTGCCAAATATGCCTTATGGGCACACCAGTTATTTTTTAAAGAAACAACTGGGCATATAACAAGTTGCTGCATGCTGACACACACTGCTACGCTCGTTTTTGCGTGTCGCTGCCGCCATAATACACAAAACGCTCTCCGTAGTATGTGCAGGTGAGCAAGGTGCTATAATTCATTGAGAGTCCATGACATACGAAGAATTCAACAAATATTGTAAGTCACTTCCCGCTACTACGTATGTTGTTCAATGGGGGAATTCTCATGTCTGGAAGGTTGGGGGGAAAGTATTCGCTATAGGTGGTTGGGAGCGTTCAGAGAAACCAGCTTTTACATTTAAAACATCAGAACATAATTTTCTTTTTTTGAACGAAGTACCAGGATATCGACCAGCTCCTTACCTTGCCTCACGCGGAATGAGTTGGATACAGCAATATGATGCACAGGATAAAGAAGATAACGATCTCAAGTACTATATTAGTGAGTCACATCGCATTGTGTCTTTAGGATTAACTAAGAAGAAGCAAAAAGAACTAGGTCTAAATCAAGAACAATAATGAAATTGTAATTAAACTCTAGAATGACTTATAACAATGGAAAAACCAGCCGTTAGGTTGCAAGAAAATTCAAAACCAATATAGTTATGGAAATATGTATGACTGATGATGAATACGAAATTGAATTAGAAAAAGTGAGGTCTGAAAATGAATTACTATTATTAGTATTTGAAGCTTCGCTGGTTGCAAGTGGGTTAAAAGATAACACCATCAGGACACATCTAAGTAACGTAGATTTCTATATAAATGACTATCTTCTTTACGATGATTTAACGCTACCTAAAGATGGTATTTCATCAATGAGTAGTTTTTTTAACTGGTTTTTCCCCAGAAAAGCAATGTGGTCTAGTCCTGCAGCTACAAAAAGTAATGTAGCCAGCTTAAAAAAATTCTATAAGTTTCTTGCTGATAGCAATATTATTGACATTCTAGACTACAAACTTATGCTTGTTACGATAAAGGATGAAATGACCGATTGGCAATCTCATTATAGTGAAGAAGTAGAATTTTGGTGAATTTCCAAACTACGCTACTGTTTGATTTGCGACCTACACGATAAAGCCAATACGTGTAGTAGATAATTAATTGGAAAATACCGCTTACAAATGCAAGAATACGAGTCTGGCAATTAAACTTGAAATGACAATGAGAGAATCTTTAAAAAGTAAAATAATCGAAGTCTGCAACAAAAAGATAGAAAATAAAGGGCCTAATGTAGGATTATCTTTTTATGCCTTTTTTGCCAATAGAAATGACACCCCTGAAATTTTAATGGAAGCCGCCGAATGGTGGATAATGACACATAAACTTGATCATTTTGAAAAGGCAATAAAAATTAAAAAAATGGTAGAGTCAATCGAGTAATAGCACACGAATAACGCTAAGAGTATTACTGTAATAAGAAAATTAACAATGTATTAAATAGGATCTTTTTAGTATCACTTTGCCGTGTTTCATTTCGCTGCACTTTAGTCTGTTAGGTGTGAGAAAAACTAGGAGACTGTCAGATTTGAGATAGTTCAACTAACACAATCCAACTCTTGCTTCTCCAGCATCCCGTCCCGAATAATGAACTCAATCGTTGTTTTAATTCCACTGTTATTTTTTAGATTAGTAAAAACGTAAGGCTTATCACCACGCATACGCTTAGTATCACTATCCATAATTTCTAGCGAAGCGCCAACCAGCTCTGCAAGATCAATTTTATTTATCACAAGCAAGTCTGATTTAGTAATTCCAGGCCCACCTTTGCGTGGAATTTTTTCTCCAGACGCTACGTCAATAACATAAATTGTTAAATCAGCTAACTCTGGGCTGAAGGTCGCGCTTAAGTTATCACCACCGCTTTCAATAAACACTATGTCTAGATTTTTAAATTTGTAGGTGAGATCTTCAACAGCTGCGAGGTTCATCGAAGCATCTTCGCGGATCGCGGTGTGAGGGCAACCACCGGTTTCCACGCCGACAATACGTTCAGGTTCTAGCGCTTCTGCTTCGGTTAACAAGCGTTGATCTTCTTTGGTATAGATGTCGTTGGTGACAACGGCGATATTGTAGTCGGCACGCATTGCCTTACAGAGTTGTTCGAGTAGTGCTGTTTTTCCTGAGCCAACAGGGCCGCCAACGCCAATGCGTAAAGGTGATTTGATATCAGTATTCATGCTTATTCCTTATTTCTTTACGAGCGAAATAGTCGCGTATATTGTGTTTCGTGTAAACTACTGGCAATAGCGAGAGCAGGAGTGCTAGCACCAATTTCTTCATCTTTGATGTTCGTTGCTTGTTCAATGAGTTTTGGGATTTTTTCACATAAGCTATGTAAAACGATCTGACCATCACTTTGACCAAGTGGAATTAATTTAACCGCGACGGTTACAGAGTTTTCTAGCCAACTCCATAAGTAACCATTAAGCGCCTCCTGCTCATGGATATTCCAATGCTTTGTCGCTAGGGTAAATCCTGATATTTGTGACTTGAGAAGAGCAGGTCGCCATGCTTTCAATTCAGGCCAGTCAGTGAGTTTATTGAGTACTGCTAATAACGCTCTGCTGCGGTTAATTTCCTCTTGTCGCAATTCGTGAGTTTCACGACACGCCAGTAAATATTGACTCCAATATGCAAACTGATCGGAATCATCTGCATGACAAGCTTTCAATAAACGCAGAAGTATAGGTAAATCTAACCAAGTTAAGCTGGAATCTAGTAGCGACTCTAACCAAAGTGATAAACTTTCAGGATCATGAATCCACTCATTCTCCACTGCCCATTCCATGCCTTGTGAATAGGTGAACGAGCCGATAGGTAATGAGGGACTGGTCAGTTGGTAAAGTCTTAGCTGTGATAACTGTGATTGCATAGTTTACCTTAACGTCGCATAAAATTTCGATTAAAACCGCGTTGCTGCTTCTATAGCAGCATATTAGCGTTTTCGCGCTGATTTTCTAGATTTCACTTACGACTGCATGGACGCAGGAGATAGAACAATGCCTGGAGCGATTGTCGAGTGTGACTAAGCTCAAACCAGAAAACCAGCGCGAAAACGCTACTATACTCGCTCTATAAGCTTTTAATTCCGATATCTTATGCAACGTTAGGGTTTAGTTTTCATATTAAAAAAGTGAGCAGAAGACGTGATTATTAAATGCGTATATAGAGAATGAGGAAATATACGAATCTATCTTCTGCTCACATAAACGGATTTAACCATGGTGATGTCCATGACTTTGTTGTTGATACGCCCCCGATTCGGGTTCAAATTCTGCTTCATCCACAAAGATTTCTAAACCCATTAGCTTTAACATTTCATCAAGCACAGGATCATGTTGATACCTCAGCCAGTCAGGTTCAATTTGGAGTGGAACATGCCGGTTTCCAAGATGATACGCAGCTTTTGTTAGTAAAAGAGGATCATTGCAATATACGGTAGATACTGTTTCTTTTGCTGCAATAACTTTTACGATTGTACCTGCAGAGTTAGTGAGAAAATCTCCGCCTCGTAAAATGGTTCCGCGTTCTAGGAATAGTCCCGCTTCTTTGCCGTCATCCAGTATTACTCGTGCTCTACTTCGTACTCTCATATCAATCGATAAACTAAGTGTTCCGTCATATCGCTTAGATTTTTGTCGTTTTTCAGTTAGCTTAATCAAAACAAGAAATACCTCTGCGCTAAGGGCAAAGTATCTGCCGGTTCACAAACAAGTAATTCACCATCAGCGCGTACTTGATATGTTTGTGGATCAACTTCTACATTTGGTGCATAAGTATTATGGATCATATGGTCCTTTTGAATTTCTCGACAACTTTTCACAATGCCAATTAAGTTGGAGAGTTGATACGAATCCGGAATTCCAAGCTTATGCGCTGATTGAGAAATAAAAGTCATTGAAGTTGCGTTACGTGCTTTACCGAATGCGGCAAACATAGGACGGTAGTGTACGGGCTGAGGTGTAGGAATTGATGCATTGGGATCACCCATCGGGGCCATTGCAATCATGCCGCCTTTAATTACTATGCTCGGTTTTGTACCGAAGAAGGCGGGTTTCCATAAAACGAGATCAGCAAGTTTTCCTACTTCTACGGAGCCAACTTCGTGACTGATGCCGTGAGTAATGGCTGGATTGATCGTATATTTTGCAATGTAACGTTTCACCCGCTGGTTATCGTGTTCCGCAGGATCATTTTCTAAACTGCCACGCTGCACTTTCATTTTATGCGCTGTTTGCCAAGTACGTGTAATTACTTCTCCCACACGTCCCATTGCTTGTGAATCAGAAGCGATCATGGAAAATGCGCCTAGGTCATGGAAGATATCTTCTGCAGCAATGGTTTCTCTGCGAATACGTGATTCTGCAAACGCGACATCTTCGGCAATACTTGGATCAAGGTGGTGACAAACCATTAACATATCCAGATGTTCATCAACTGTGTTTACCGTATAAGGTCTTGTTGGGTTAGTGGAGGAGGGTAATACATGACTTAAGCCACAGGCTTTGATGATATCAGGTGCATGGCCACCGCCTGCACCTTCGGTATGATAAGTGTGAATGGTACGATCTTTAAATGCTGCGATGGTATCTTCGACAAAACCTGATTCGTTCAAAGTATCTGTATGAATGGCGACTTGCACATCCATTTCATCAGCAACCGATAAACAATTATCAATGGCGGCGGGTGTGGTTCCCCAATCTTCGTGGAGTTTTAGTCCAATTGCTCCAGCATCTATCTGTTCTCTAAGTGCTCCTGGTAGACTAGCATTGCCTTTTCCTAGATAACCCAAATTCATGGGGAAGCAATCTGCGGCCTCTAGCATACGTTGCATATTCCACGGGCCAGGTGTGACTGTTGTTGCATTTGTGCCAGTTGATGGACCTGTTCCACCACCTAACATTGTTGTTACGCCAGATGAGAGTGCTTCTTCAATCTGTTGTGGACAAATAAAGTGAATGTGGGAGTCGATTCCACCCGCGGTGACAATACTGCCTTCCCCTGCGATCACGTCGGTGCCGGGACCAACTAAAATTTCGACTCCAGGTTGTATATCAGGATTACCCGCTTTGCCGATAGCTGCTATACGACCATTTTTTATACCGATATCAGCTTTAACAATTCCCCAATGGTCGATAATTAACGCATTGGTGATGACGCAATCAACAACTTCTTTTGATTCTGCTTGACATTGCCCCATTCCATCGCGGATGACTTTGCCACCACCAAATTTTATTTCGTCACCATATTGGGTAAAGTCTTTTTCTACTTGAATCCAAAGCTCGGTATCTGCTAAACGTAAGCGATCTCCAGTAGTGGGGCCGAACATTTCTGCATAGGCTTGTCGTGAGATGTTAGCCATTGCTTTTACCTCCGCTGATAGCACCCATTATTTTTCCTTGAAATCCGTAGATTTTTCTTTTGCCGGCGAATGCAACCAGTTCCACACTTCTTGTTTGTCCTGGTTCGATTCTTACTGCAGTACCTGCTGGAATATTTAGTCTGAAGCCTAATGCTTTTTCACGATCAAATTTCAGTGCGTTATTAGTTTCGTAGAAATGGTAATGGGATCCGATTTGTATCGGGCGGTCTCCACTATTTGCGACCTCTAAAGTAATTGTGTCTCGCCCTTTGTTTAATTCGATATTGCCAGCTTGAACATTCATCTCTCCTGGAATCATCATATTCTCCTAAACAATGGGATCGTGTACGGTAACGAGTTTGGTACCATCGGGAAATGTTGCTTCAACTTGCACTTCATGAATCATTTCGGCGATACCTTCCATCACATCTTCTCGTGTTAACAGTTCTCTTCCTGAGTTCATCAGTTCGGCAACACTTTTTCCATCTCTTGCGCCTTCCATTATGGCAGCACTGATGTAGGCGACGGCTTCCGGGTAGTTGAGTTTTACACCTCTTGCCAAACGACGTTCTGCGACGAGTGCCGCCGTAAAAAGTAGTAATTTATCTTTTTCTCTTGGGGTTAATTCCATAAGAAACTCCTTGTTATGTCGCCCATATGCGGGGAGTAATTGCTTCTTTATCTGTTATTAAAGGCCTCAGTGCCTGCCAAACGGGAATGATTAGTTTTTGTAACTGTTCAGTGGTGTAACCTAATGCCCGAAGTACGAGCAGATTGTCCAATAACGTTACGCCAATGGGAATTTCAGAATTAAGTGTTGCAATAGTATTTAGTGCGATCTCAAGATGATGCTCGGTGCAGGGTGTTGCGATAAATATGGCGTTCATTGGGAAATTGCGAAGGCCTGCAGATGAGGATAGATCTTGTTGTTTCATTACACGTTGGCGTTCTATCAGAAGCGGTTTTTGATCCTGATAAATACTTAACAAAGAATCCATTTGGCCGTGGTCAAAAATTTCTTTATTTACCGGGCGGCCTAAACAATTTATCTCCCAACCTAAAAAGCGGCTGTTTGACGCCAAATTAATTTGTGTATTGATTTTCGTCTTTGCACCAGGGAAAAGAATGTTCTCCTGAGGGAACCACTCTAAACTAGCATTTGTTTCTATATTCAGATTTTGTTCGACAACGGCAAATTCACCAGAGCTCAGATAAAACTTTGTTGCACCGGGCGTTGTTAATAATGCGTGAGCGTGTTGTTGAACGTTGATATCAATCTGTAGCGAGTCGCCACCCACGACACCGCCAGGAGGGTGTAGCATATATACATGACATACATCGTCCTCAGGGTAAAATGGGCGTTGAACACGAAGAGGGCCGATGTGCTTTGAGTTAACCATAGCAGTTTTGTTTGCGCGTTTGGCAAAGGTTAAACTCAGCTCTGCTTGCCAACCTCGGTTTTTTTTAATTGCAAGTGCAACACTCATACGGTGAGATATTCCTTTACCAACGCTTCATTGAGTTCGGAAACTAAACCACTGGCTTTGGTTCTACCGCGATCGAGTATGGCGAACGAATCGGCAGCTTTGCGCACAAAGGGAAGTTTTTGCTCAACCAATAAAACAGTTAAACCAATTTCCTGGTTGAGTCTGCAAATAATATCGCCAATCTCAGCGACGATATTGGGTTGTATACCTTCAGTGGGTTCATCGAGAATTAAAAGCTTCGGATCAATAACTAATGCACGACCAATCGCTAATTGTTGTTGTTGTCCACCGGAGAGATCGCCGCCACGACGATTTAGCATCTCTTTGAGTACTGGGAAGAGTTCATAAATGAACTCAGGAATTTTTTTCTGTTTATCTGGACGAACAGGTAGCCCTATTTGTAAATTCTCCTCAACACTAAGCATAGGGAATATTTGGCGTCCCTGCGGGACATAGCCAATGCCGAGTCTTGCTCGCTGTTCCATCGCTACTGTTGTTAATTCTTTATCATTGTATGAAATACTGCCACTTTTAACGGGTAGTTGCCCCATGATGCAATTCAATAATGTGGTTTTTCCAACACCATTACGCCCCATTAAACAAGTGCATTTTCCTTCGGGAACTTCTAACTCAACATCCCACAAGGTGTGACTTTCGCCGTAAAATTGATTTAAACCAGATACGCGTAACATAAGATGATTACTCCCCAAGATAGACTTCGACAACACGGGGATCATTTTGTACTTGATCCATCGAACCTTCGGACAAAACGCTACCTTGATGCAGTACAGTCACTTTTTTAGCAATAGATCGCACAAAATCCATATCGTGCTCAACGACAACAACCGAATGTTTACCTGCGAGAGAAGTAAGTAATTCCGCTGTTCTGTCCATTTCTTGGTGTGTCATTCCAGCAACAGGTTCATCAACTAATAGCAGTTGTGGTTTTTGCATGAGCAACATGCCGATCTCTAACCACTGTTTCTGCCCGTGAGAGAGTTTCCCTGCGGTATCTGCACGTGACTCTATTAAGCCAATGGTCAATAAGACCTCGTTAATATGATCTTTTTGTTCAGATGTCATTTTTGCGCGAAGTAGTGCCCAAACACTTTTGTTTTGCTCCATAGCGAGTTCTAAGTTTTGTTCAACCGTGAGCATTTCAAATACGGTTGGTTTTTGGAACTTTCTACCAATACCTGCTTCAGCAATTTCTGCTTCATTCAGTTCAAGCAAGTTAATGCGTTGGCCAAACCAAGCCATACCTGAATCCGGCGTTGTTTTCCCCGTAATAATATCCATCATCGTGGATTTACCCGCACCGTTAGGCCCAATGATACAACGCAGTTCACCGGCTTCAATATAGAGATTGAGATTGTTAATCGCCTTGAAACCATCAAAACTGACGGATATATCTTCTAAGTAGAGAATGATATTGTGGCTTAAATCCAAAACTGGCGCTTGTTGTGGAACGAGGAAATCAAAAACCTTATCACGCTGTGTAAATTTATCGAGATTGCTTTTCATATTCATGCCTTGCTCTCCCGATATTTTCTCAATCCTGCAATACCTTTAGGAAGATAAAGCGTGACAAGAACAAATAGTGCGCCAAGTGCAAACAACCAGACTTCAGGTAATGCGGCGGTAAAATAAGTTTTAGAGTAATTCACTAAAAGGGCGCCGACTACTGCGCCATATAAAGTTGCACGACCACCAACAGCAACCCAGATAATCAGCTCTATTGAATTGAGTGGTGAAAATTCATTTGGGTTAATTATGCCAACTTGAGGAACGTAGAGCGCGCCTGCGATACCTGCGAGCATAGCAGAGAAAGTAAAAATCCAAAGTTTTGCATTTTCTACTTTATAGCCAATAAATCGTGTACGACTTTCTGCATCACGTATAGCAATGCTTAATAAACCAAGCCGAGAACTAACAATATAACGGCAGCTTAAATACCCAAATGCTAGTGCAAGTGCTGATGCGATAAATAGTGCGATACGGGTTGAATCTTCCTGCAAGCTGAAACCGAGGATATCTTTAAAGTCAGTCAGTCCGTTGTTACCACCAAATCCCATTTCGTTGCGAAAAAATGCAAGCATCAATGCATAAGTAAGCGCTTGAGTCATGATGGAGAGATAAACACCTGTCACTCGCGAGCGAAAGGCGAGGTATCCAAAAACATAGGCTAACGCGCCGGGAACAGCAACAACCATAATCATGGCAAACCAAAACTGATCGAAGCCGTTCCAAAACCAGGGGATCTCATCCCAATTTAAAAAGACCATAAAATCGGGTAGATCGGGGTTTCCATAAACACCCCTATCGCCAATTTGCAACATGAGATACATGCCCATGGCATATCCGCCGAGGGCAAAAAACGCACCGTGACCTAGGCTGAGAATTCCTAAATATCCCCATACTAAATCAGCAGCTACCGCCAGTAACGCAAAGGTTAGATATTTTCCTAACAAAGTTACAGTATAGGTAGATATATGAAGTGGATTATCTTCCGGTACTAAAAGATTGAGCATTGGAATGATAATGGTTGCCAATGCAAGTATTCCTAAGAATATTTTTCCGCCCCGATCATCTTGAATAAATGCTAAACGGTTCATATTAATTCTCCGCCGCACGACCGCGTTGAGGAAAAAGTCCCTTCGGTCTTTTTTGAATGAATAAGATGATTGATATTAAGACGATTATTTTGGCCAATACTGCACCAGCCCAAGGTTCTAATAATTTGTTAAGTACACCTAAGCTCATGCCTGCAACTAAAGTACCCCAGAGATTTCCGACACCACCGAAAACCACAACCAGAAAAGAATCGATAATATATGCTTGACCAAGATTAGGTCCCACGTTGGTCAACAAACTCAATGCAACACCTGCAACACCAGCGATACCTGCACCAAGCCCAAAAGTGAGAGCATCTACCCAATCTGATCGAACGCCCATGGCTCTTGCCATTGCTCGGTTTTGAGAAACAGCACGTACTTGTAAGCCCAATGAAGTTTTTTTCATGACCATCATTAACGCAGCAAAGACCATTAAACAAAAAATAATAATGTAGAGTCGATTCCAGGTGATAGAGAAGATCGCGTTGATCTCTAATACGCCACTCATCCAATCAGGGGTGATGACAGTTTGGTTTAGTGGTGAAAAAACTGTTCGCACAGCTTGTTGCAATATTAAACTAATGCCGAATGTGGCTAATAAGGTCTCCAGTGGTCGCCCATAGAGATGCCGAATAACTGTGCGCTCCATCAATATACCCACTAATCCTGCAATGATAAATGCGGCGGGGATGGCAACAATGATAGACATGCCGATATTGTTTGGCATGAGTTGTTGAATGACAAATGCAGTGTAAGCCCCGATCATGATCAATTCGCCGTGCGCCATATTAATTACGCCCATTACACCAAATGTAATGGCTAATCCAATTCCTGCCAACACTAACACCG
>Ga0316204_10009962_pt1 | contig 12435 bp, 8 predicted proteins | sample 6monrhotite_MG_2_FD_205661 | JGI IMG/M metagenome (GOLD analysis project Ga0316204, IMG submission 205661) | Microbial mat bacterial communities from mineral coupon in-situ incubated in ocean water Damariscotta River, Maine, United States -... | ecosystem: Environmental > Aquatic > Marine >...
TGTTGGATACAGCGGTATGGGCTTAGGTATCGCCATATGATTGATTCTATTGATTTAACTTAAAGCAAGTATAAATCACAATACCCACTATGTCCAATACTAAAGGGTATCGGACATAGTGGTGGCTGCGAGCATATGATGATGTTCTTGAGTTAGCCAAACAAATTGAGATCTAAAATTTCAAGGGATAACTAGTTTAAACTACTATCCCCCTTTTCTCTCCATTCGGCCTGAAGTGGCCATTAGCTTTCTGTTCGTATGACTCTAATGTTCGATAAACAGGCGTTAGCCCACGCCAGAAATTACTATTCGGGCTTACTATGTTTCCAATATCAGATATTAGTTTCCAGTTTATTTCGTTTAAACATTTGTCTAATATCATAAATTTTATATGATTTACTCTTATTCTTAATGTAGTTGATCGAGTTTTCAACGTTATTGAAATGAACCGTACTATACCGAATATCTACACCGTGAATTGATATGTCACATAAAAACTCAGACCTTGCCAATGTTGAATATTTACGACAAACATACGGTCTTGATTTATATATCGAACAAGCACCCTCAATCAAGAACGGGCATGGAGCACCAAAATTATTTTTCGGTGGTGATTTCCTTTTCTCTCTCTTGATACCTTCTTTAACTTCAATGAATTCTACCTCAATATCAGAAATTGAAACATCCATATTGCAACAGGACGAACATCCTTTGTGACAAGGGGAATATTCAGAAATGAATTCAGCTGTTTCATCCATAAAAGTATACAACTTTTCTAGTAACTTAATAGGCTTTAGTTTTGCTCGAGTAATTTGACCTAATAATCTAACTTCTTTATTTTTTATAAATGCAGGTACTTTTGAAAGAACACGTTTTGTGTTTTCTTCTAAGAATATTATTTCCTGCTCCCTTATCTTTTTTATGTCCATTTATATCCCATACAAATTATTCCATAAGTAACATCTAATCGCTGTTTATATTAATTGAAACGTCCGCTTTAAGATAGATCAGAAAACGTAGCAGACATTGAAGTATATATCGAAATGCTCTGTCCCAATGATTTCGATAGTTAGAAAGTATTTAATCCCGGTTATACTCGCTTAACGCATTTTCCAATCCATATGCTGCATTTAGTGTCAATGCATCAATCCTATCAAGACATGCTTTCTTTAAGTCTGTATCCCTTGTGTTATTGTAAGCACTCAATAGCAGCTTGGATAATGTCTCCGCTCCGATCGGTTGAGCTGTTCTGATATCACTAAGGTCGTCAGGGTTTAATGACAGCATTGCATCTGCTGCAATCAAAAGTAACTCAGGTGGTACTGCCACAGCTCGTTCAAAGGAATAAAAGAGCATATCATCACCTTGAAAAGCGCGACTCTTCAAATAAGCAGTCAATGTTGGTTCATATAAATTAAATTCATCATCTTTCAAATGCCGTACAAAGTCATCAACCTCTTGGCGGACTTTTTCACTTTCATCGTCAAACATCTGAGGAAATAGCTTTAGACATTTTCCCTGGAATTTCTCATTCTTGAAATTACCAACCAATATCTTTGCGACACCAATTCTGTGGGGCTCTTTCCCATCTATACAGATATTGTATTCATCTTTAGTGATTAGATTTTCTAGCCAAGCGAAGCCCATTAAAATCGCACCTTCAATGGCAATGGCATCAATATCGGAGTTGATCATGCCCTCGACCAGAGGTCTTAACTTATCCCAGCCTTTCACAAGAAAATTGTTAAAACAATGACGGGCGCTGCGGGTAGCAGTTAATTCCAGATCAGTACCAATACAGTTAATAAAGGTCTCAATTCCATCGACAATCTTGTGGTGGTGCAAAGAAGAACATATCCCAATTACACTTGAACGCACTGCAATGATATTGTCTCCCAGAGCAGCCATGATAGCTTCTTGAACCAAGTCATACTTCTCTGGATATTCATAGAAATATTGCTCTATTGCTTCTGCTGCAACGCCTCTAACACAGTTGATTGCCTGACCTTCAATCTTGCCACCGTAGTAGACGATATCATCTTTGTCTCCCCTCCATAGCTCAGCCTCAGGATCAGGGGAAAGCGTCGCAAGTTGACCAAGGATTTCTAGTCCCTTGAGGTCAATAACATTTGGAACCGCACTTTTTAAAAGACGTGCCATGGAAATATGAAGGTCGCTCTTCTCAAGAGCTATCGCCTTCTCGCAAACTGCTGTAATTTGTTGAGGCTCTACATTTTCAGCTTCACGAATACCATCTATAAATGCATCCCAATAAGTTAATGGAATTGTTTCATCAAAGTGTTTGAAGAAAAACGATAGAAAACGCTCAGGGTTAGCGGATACCTGTGGAGCAAACCCGTATCGGGCTAATTCATCCGAACCACCGGACAAATGTCCCTCTACATTCACTCTACTCCACCTATCTGGCCACTCTTTATTCATAGCTGCAAGCCATTGTTGATCAGACATTTTTTTATGTGCGGTGTCTGGTAAAGGCGATCCTACATAACCCACTGACATACGATTTCTGTCCATTCTTGGCGATGATTTGAATTTTCTTTCCCACTCCAACAATCGCAATCTGGCAGAATCGGATAGTTTTGCTTCGCGCAGCCCATATAAAAGGGCAAACTGTGCTTCACCAATCGGAGTGCAATCATAATGCGCTTCCCCCATATAGCGCTGATATTTTGCATGTTCATATTCTTTGGCAGGGAAGGCAAACATAAATATGCCTTCAAGGACGCGTAGTACTTTGTCCGACAAATGTGATGCGAGTGCAGAAAGGGCATGGGACCAATATGGCTTCATAAAATAATAGTCATTGCCGTCCCCATCTTTTGAACTCTCGTGAATAAGCGTTAGTAGAATGGGAACAACTGCTTCACTTGGCGTAGTTTCAGCGGCCATCAGGATAATTGTCTTGCCGGTTTTTGTTTTTGTCTCAAGCAACTGTTCCGTTACCCAATTTGCTTCGACAGGATGAGACTGGCATAAATTGCCAAGAGCGATTGCTATGCTATGAATTAAAATATCCCCAACACCTTTGATGTTTACGTCGCCCATACCTGACCAAGCGGAGTGTTGGCTGTCGTATCCACCACCTTCAGTGCCATAGCGATTAAACATCGCGATATGAATTGGCAGGACGGCCTGCATAAATTCCCACGGGTTTTCTTTGGCCAGTTCCTTGATAAATTCTCCAGCCTTATGAACTGTTTTATGCAGTTGCTTCTGCAACTTCCTCCTTTTAGCAAGGCTCGACAAATATGTATCGATCAGATCACAAATAGTCTCATTCGAAAGTCCTTTTTTCCGCTCAATAAGCTCCCAGAAGCTTTCAATGCTGTGCTGGGCCTCTTTGTCATGGAGACCACGTTTGATACTTTCCTTAAGAGCCGGAACAATCGGTGCTGAACATTCCCTAAGAGCACATCGAGACAGAATAAAACTGACTTCCTTTTCTTTGTCAGGACAGTTTTCAAAAATCCATAAGGCGTACTTCCCGATCAATTTAGGGCATTTATCATCAACGCCCCGAAGTACTGACATGGCTCGTTCAGAAACAAAGTCATCCGCGTCCAAAAGGAGAGGCTCGAGAATTTCATGCTCATCCAACATTTCTGCCCAGCTTTTACTCGCCCATGTAGCGCTAGTTGCTATGCGGGACAGCTCATGCTCCTTGTCACACCACGGAGACCTGATCAGTTCCCAATCCTCAAGGGTTGGATTGTTTAGCATATTTAATGTCTGAAATACTGATGCTTTGAGATGCGGCCTGATATTGCCATGGCCAAGTATATCCAACACACTTTCCCTAAACACTGGCAGGTCGGTAGTCCGCAAGTACCAAAGAATTTGTCTAAGTTGACCTCTCTGAAACAGATATTGTTCAGTTTGCTGTAGCCACGCACAAATCGTTATATCCTGCGCACATTGCTGTCGGGCAAATGCATAGTCAAATAGTGTTTCATGAACAAAGGCTACGTAATTGCTATTGTCTTTGATCAGTATGCCGCAGGAAATCAAAGCAGCAATCTCACTAAGGCTTTCTTCAAAATACCGCTCAGAGACAGACAGCGACTGTTTCTGATTAAGTTTTTGAACAACTAGGGAAGCTGCTGTCGACCAATTTAAGTCACTGTAGCGCTTTTCAAAATCCCGTCTGTTTTGCTGCCAGAATTCATCCAGTAGTTCGTTTGGGTTTTGAAAGCTGATATCACCCTCCGGCAATTCTGCGATCAATTGGACAAACATTGAAAGTTCGCTTGGATTCCTGATCATCTTTAGCGTTCGGCTATCAATCCTTGTTATGTCAAACCCCAACAAGTTCAGAAATGTTTTCACCACATCTTCGCTGAGCGGACTGACCTTCAAGTCCAAGACGCTTTCTTTCCTGGTTTGATTGAAATTGTAGTTGAGAGATCTGAGACGAAAATCGAATTGAAGGTCGTGAGATCTACAGCCTATAATCAAGTGAGTATTCTTGATCGTGGCAAGCCGCTTGATGAAAGGTGATAGTTCATCAAATTGTTCAGAGTGACGACCAGAAACTTCACTTAACGCGTCGAGTTGATCAATAATGACAATGACTTTTTGGTGCTGTGATATTTGTGAGACAGCTTGAGTTAACGTAACTTGTTCACCACCTGCAGCTTCCCTTAAAAGAGCCTCCAACTGGGATTTTCGGTCTACCCTAAAGACTAAGATCCTCCAGTCATTGTCTGCGGTCGAATCGATAAATTGAGATATGATACTTGATTTACCAGCCCCAGCTCCTGCATGAACAAATGTAATCGTACTATTTTCGCATGATACATGTCTAACAAGCGTTTTTACTTCCTCGCGTTCTATAGAATTTCCAAGGACATCAAACGACTGAGAATAAGAATATGCCTCCAACTGATTGGCGCATAATGTGTAGAAATCATTTGCATTTACTTGTGGCGTGGGCTTGATTCTTCTTGACGCAAGATATCCCCAGATCACAGTTTCATCGATTGGATTTCCTAAATGACTATCCGCCAGTGTTTGCAGTGCATCAAGAGCTGACAACGGCTCGCCTGAACAAATCAAGGACGCATACATAACGATTTGATCTTCGAGATTCTGCTCTGATTGCTGCTCGATAATAGTTTGTCTTAGCCAATCGAATGAAATGGCGGGGTCACTTGCGCCTAATCCTGTATGAAACTCGTTGAAGCTCTTTAGATCTGCCTGAGACCCATGAGACTGAAGGCTGTTGTAGGAATCAATATTGCGTACATTATCTGCAATAGCTCTAATTTTCCCAACATCTTCTTTGGTTATAAAGCATACAGTTTCGGCGCTAATGTATCGCGCCGATAGTTTTGATAAGACTCCGCCGACAAGTTTCGGGCTATATGCTCGCCCAGCGTTAGAGCTTTTTACTTGATGCCACTGTGTTCCAGCATCACTTGTAATCGCAAATTCAGCTCCATCTTCACCGCATACTTCAACGGTGATCTGATTTGAGCGCCCCAATAGGATTTGCATGAACTGCCACGCAATCCATGATCTTTCATATCTGTTGCCTACCTTGTCAGCAACGCCACCGGTATTGATGCCCTTAGAAATAGATGCTCCCAAATATATGCAAATAAAAAATTAAAGACGAAATATAACGTGATATGGAGGAAGATCATAGCAAATCAATGGAGCCAAACCACTTGGTTCTAGTATTATTAAACGTCCGCTTTAAGATCAAGCTGTGTGAAAACGTATTTCAAACAAATAAAATATGTCGCTACGTAAATTTTTTATTATTTCAAGCCTAAACCTATAAATCATTTAAGCTAAAGCACATTTTCTGGACTAAAAAAGAAGTTCGAACTTCCACCAAATAGTTTTCACACAGTCTGAGATAGTTGCAGTCCCCTCCCTCAATATTAATTCTAATTAACTTAACTCAAACTTTGCTGTTAGCTAAATTAAAACCACTATATCCTATACTAAACAGTATCGGCCATAGAGCGATTGTTATATGTTCTCGATTGAGATTGAATAGTTCTAAAGTTTTATGCAATCACTTCTAATGTTGTTTTTGAATCCTCTGACCGTATTAAAAGTTGAGGCTTCATTAAATCACCGGAAAAATCATAAATTAATGTGTTGGGATGATGAAGATCAAATGCTTGACCAATGAAAACGCAGGCAGCGTTCGATGCGCAGACTAGGAGATGAATTTGCTTTGCCTTATATTTGTCCTTTAAAATATGTAACACTTTCTGTAATTCAGCTGTAATTTTCAACCCGTCTTCAGGATGAGGTAAAGCACCGTTTCCCATTACCTCCTTTTTGGCTCTAAATATTATCTCTTGTGCATTAGATGAATTAAAAATTTCAATAGCCGTATTAATTAAAGATTCAGGCTCAGCTGTTAGTACAACTCTAATTACAAAATCATCCCCTGACACCAAGTTATCGAGACCTTCTACTGTGTAAAACTCCCCTCTCGCCGAATCCGCTGGCCAAACCCACTGACCGCCATCTCGATATCTTAGCATAGGAATAATCGAATTTTTATTTCCCAACATTGCTCCCAAACCAATTAGTGCAGTCATAGGGCCAAATGCGAATAATGCTGCTTTATAGCCGTTACTCTGGGCTTGTTGGATAATTTTGTCAGAAGTTGTTTCTACTATTTGTTTCATGGAACTTAGAAAGATGGACGGCGATTGTCGTAAGAAACCTTCGTTATCGCTTAACATGTTAATTTGGCCATACATACGCGCTTTAATTATATTTAGGCATCCTGAAATCTGAAGATTGGTCGGAGGTGATACGGTTTGGGAGTTCACAGGCCATAATACTGCATATACAGGCATTGGTTCGTAGATAAGTCCATCCAATAAACCATTAGATACATCACAAAACTCACGACGCATTTTAGAAAGAAATTCTGCCGAGTAGTCACTTGCCGCAACTTTATCTACTAGTCTATGATGCTTATCGCATAACAAAAGTACATTGTTAGGGTCATCTGATAACTTTTGAGATAATTCTGATATTCCGCGAGGCCCTTTTTCAGAAGACGCTACATTGTGAGCGAGATATGAGTAGTTACCATTTGTTCCTGTTAATCCATCATAATTCAGTCTCTCACCGCAACCTGTGAACATGCATCTGCCATAACTATCTCTCAATACAATTTGTTTCGTTAAAGATGAAAAATTATTTCCTCTTCCACTTTTTACTCTACCTGTCTCAATACTTTCAAATAGACTTCCTACTTCCTTTGAATTCAATTCCGCACTTTGCTCACTAACCTTAGACCAAAGATTTTCAATCGTACCTAGAGAAACTAAATTATCTGTTGTAATGCAATTTCCCTGAAAGCATCTATGCGTAATAGATTTTTCTCTGTCAGCGAGATCTAATATTGCCTTGGTGTTATCATCGGCACTCAGACAACATCTGAATGCTGCCACTAAATTATGATTACCTATTAATAATATAATCGTATTTTTATTTCCTTCATCAGTGAGGATCCCAATACTATTCCATTGGACAAATTTAGATATATTTTGTCCGAAACACTCAATTTTCGATAAGGAGTCAAAAGGATAATTTTTGGCCTGATTACAAAACTTTTCTGTTGATTCATTCACTAGTTAATTCCTTAATTCTAACCTGAAGTAATTCTCATTTTCTTGTACAAATATATAAGTCATTAATTGGCCAACAATGGAAAACAGCAGCACTCTATCAAAATTTCGAGAAATACAGTTATTCCAATCGTTAATATCTATCAACGAGGGAGTTGGGACTAATTGTGGGTGTGTATGCCAAGTACCTATGTAACCGAGCTCTCCTCCCGATTTTTGATATGATATATCAACAATGTTCTGATGCTCTGGATCCTTCAGTTGAAAACTAGTACGAGTGGCGTTATCATTACTTTTCGGGGTGCTACATTCTTCAACCCAGTAGATAGAGTCTTCTACAGACCGAGACCCAATGAGCACTCCAAACTTTTCAGAATCACCTAACTTAAGTTGTCTATTATCCTGCCAACTTTGAAAAACGATATCTGAAATATTTACCGTTATATGTTCATTTGAAAACACCTTGTAGGAATTAATTACAGACATCACAATCTTCATCGTACAATGGTTCAACCCTTAAAGATTCGTTAAAATGAATGTAACGATGTGTCATATTGATGCCGTTTTCTTTTGCATCATCATAATCACCTTTCCAACTAACTTTCGATGACTCTAATAGTCGCTTTTCTAAAAAACGAATAGCTAAATCTGTAGCAATCAATGCAGTCTGAGCTGAACACAGAGCACCGTATGAAATAAATTGTTCGCCACAGCCTGCGAGGTTTTTTGTGACATTTTGATTGGATTCGATAAAATTTAGATTAGAGCTGAGTCCGCGAGTAAATGTCTCGTGACAAACATAAGCACAATACAAACAGCCTTTACTATCAGGAATGTCTATAATTGAGTGGCCTCCTACACCAAATCCTTCTAACCATGTATTGATAACTGGAACTTTGATTTTATTTTTTACAAGATGTTCTTTGAATAGTCTTTCATGCGTTGGGCTACCAATAGCTACCACAATTAGGTCATAGTTTTTTAAATTTTTCATCATTCTTAAATCAAGAAGTTTGCCCGGAAATCCAGTTGCATTCGACCACGGTAGTCTGTTTTTAATCATAAAGCTCATGGCCATTGATTTAGGGAAGTCTAAGGAATTTTCTGATAAAACATGGCGATATAAGTTGTCGAGAGAATAATTATCAGGATCGTAAATATCTAAGTTTTCAATACCTGCAGAAGATAATTTTAATGCTATCTCAGAGCCGACTGAACCAGCACCAACCAAAGCCACTCTCTTTTTCGCAAGCTTTAAATTTGCCCCGCCACGGGGAAGTACTTTGTCTTTGTTAAATAACTTGAGGTTTACTACTTGCAACTTCCAGTGTTCTAGAGCTTCTTTTGACTTAGGCAGTGAGTGTTTCTTACGTGATTCTAAGTGCAAGCAAAACCAGGTTCTTCCTGATGGCGTCTCAGCATTCAATATCAACCAAAATTCTTTACTTCGCCACTGTCCAAATTTTCTAAATAGCTCAGGTTTATTACTAAGTAGATTCTCCATCGCATTTAGATACCATTCGCCCAGTCCTTTCTTATTAAATGGCGCAGGCTCAAGTTCATTTAAAGGTATAACTATAGCTTTACCTGCAGTTGTTCTATTGACTATATTCGTGGACCAATTGCGAACTCCTATTTTGGAACTATTACTTCCTGATATCTCAGCCATATAGTAGGAGTCAAATCCATACGTGCTACCCTTAAGTGGCCGAAGAACATTACTTTCCTGTAAGTTTACATCCGTACAGACTGCTAACAGTTGTTTATTTTTAGGAAGACAAAGTTGGATCCAATTTGATTGGAATTCCCTCAATAACTCAGAACGATTCCAATCAGGATTTAATAAAGATTTTGTTAGCAACGCTATATGTCTAATTAATGATTCTTCAATAGCAAGTAAAGGCTGTTCATAATTTACTGAAACTGAATCAGCATCATTTACGCAAATCCAACCAAAATCTACACCACTAATGTTTCTTATATTTACATGTGCCAAAGGCATAAATTGTAGTGGTTCTTTCAACCAAAAAGTTGGTAAAGAGGTTATTTCTTGATCATAGAAATAACTTAGGTTAACTTTCTGCTTACCAATTATTACCGAAACAGTTAAGGTATCTTTTTCGATAACTTGTGATTTTATACATTGGAAATTTCTTGTCTTTAAATAATTAACAATTTCATCTAATAATACCATTAAGCCCCCTGTGATGTGCCCACTGCTCCTGCTGATGAATATGCTACTTTTTTCGTTGTGTTAGATTTGTCAGATTCAGGTACTTCAAAATCACTTCCAAATATATCTTGTAGAATTTCACATTGAACCTTCAGTTTATCTTCCGCTATAGCCTTTTCTAGCTTATTTCTTAACGTGGTTAGTTTGTTATAGAGTTGAGTTCCTGTATCGACACTACTGCCATCAAAGACGTCCCGGTATGGAGATTTAGGTAAGTACACCTGAACCTCGTATTGACTGTTTCCTTGCGATAGAAAATAACTCGCATTTAACATGGCATTAACTGTATTTCTTAAAGACTCCAAATCATTGACCCTACCCTCATTATCCAAGTCAGGCATAAATTGTTCCTTTGCCATTATCGTCAAACCAATTGAATAAATTTTTTTGGCTACGGATTCACTGAACTTGTTGTCTCTCCAACGTTTGAGGTAACGGACTACTCTTTTGTATTGAGCAAGCTTACTATTTGACGAACCGATATAGTTTGAATTATCGTTTATCCAGTCTCTTAATCCTTTAGGATCAGAAGACGACCACTCTTTGTTCTGATCTGAAGAGTTCTTCTTACCTACAGCAAGTTCATAGTTTTCGTTTGATTCACGATATATTATGATATCAATATGCAAGTTCAGCCCTAAATAATCAGCAGTCGTGCATGGTTTTTTGATCTTAGCGTTCTTGAATCCTCGTTTTTCGAGGACATCCAAAACTTTCTTTTTTGGCTCTACAGGGTCTTCAGGCGCATCATCAACACTTATTACAATCGCTCTGTCGATATCAAAATCATGCTCGGGATGTTTTACAGCTGTCGAAGTTGAGAAAGAACCTTGTAGAAATGAATCATTGACTTTATATCCAGCGTCTTTAAATGATTTTTTTATGTCCGCTAGAATACTATCGTCTTTTATTCTGGCATCTTTATATGCTTCATCCTCTCGGTGAAGTTTTATTTTGTCGTGGAAGTTGGAAAATTTTGCTCGAATACTCATTATTAGCTCCTTGTTGATTAATAAATAAATCCTCACAATAGTGACTTGCTAAGAAGCTCACTTTCGGGTCTATATATTGCGCATTATATTTTACAAGGCACAATATATAGGTGTTAGTAATTAATGTAAAGCATTCATGAAGCGCAGCTGTGGATAAGTAAGTTAGTATAAACAAGCAGATAGCTAGGGAAGTTGCTTTTGTCCGCAACGGCCTGTGAATAAAAATACATCTGAATTTATGGAATCGTTATGTTTCAATAGGTTAGCGTGCATAGTAGTACTACTACTTATGCACAGGCGTGAACATGTGCAACTTACAAGTTATCGAATAAATATTCTAAATATTTATACTACACTTGCACTTTTGTTGGCCTACTTGGGTTTAATTTTTCTAATAGGTCTGTGTTTATTTTGTTTTGTGATTCTAATATTAGTATTTTGTCTTCGCATCGTCGTAATGCGATTTTGCATGTTTCGTTATTTTCCGTTGATGTTTTATAGCTATGATTAAGGCTCTTAATTTTTTCTAAAGATATTTTTTGTTTCTCTTCTATAAGTTTTAGCTCATTTATAGAATTATTTAGCCTACTCTTAGTGCGACTTAGCTCGTCCGATTGTATTACGGTTTCCCTCTGAATATTATCTTTTTCACTGATTAGACGGCTGTTGTCTTTATTGAGTTCTGTAATATCACCCTGCTTAACAATCATTGTTTGATTTAACTGTCTAAGCTCTAATTGTAATTGTTGAACTTGTTGCTCATGCTGCCTGAGTTCTTGCTCTCTTTGCTCCTTAACTGAATCTCGATAGTGCACTAAGCTATCTCTGGTGTGTTGGTGATTCTCATTGAGTGACTGGATCTGTTTATCTTTCTCTATAATCACCATTTCTAGTTCACGAGTTTTGCCATTCGATTGAGATAAGGTATTCGTCAGATCTGATAACTTACTATTTAACGTTTCATTTGTACTATTCAGCGACAGGGCTTCGACCCTGCTCTTTTCAAGTTCAACCTCTTTTGATTCTAATGCTTGTTTAATCTGAGCATTGTCATGTTCAAGTGCTCTAATTCTATCATGATAGCTACTTTTTGACTGTTGAACTACGTCATTAGCTTCCTGATGAAGTTTGGAAGCTAATTTTGCTATCAGTTCTTTAATACCTTCACTTAACAGTGCTTCATCTTCCATTTGTACACATTGTTCTGCCTCAAGCTCTTTAAGGTATCGTGAGATAGTCGTTTTTGAGCCGGTATTACCAAGCTCAACGCGGAGTGCATCGATAGATGGATGAGTGCCCTTAGTCATCAGCGATTGATAGGCTTTTTCGACTTGGTGTTTAGTGATCCCTGCGCGTGCCATAATGATTGCCTCTGTGATTATCGTACTGTATTACATATTATGTAAATACATATTATCTCCATGCTTAAATATTTTCAATAAACGTTGATATATGACATTGGATAATAGCGGGTTATTCAATGTTAATGCTAAATTCTGTTATAATTTAATATAATCAGTACGGATCATGAAGATGTACCATGCAGAAGATTAATCAATACATACAAGCAGCAACACGGGAA
>Ga0316204_10009963_pt1 | contig 12435 bp, 11 predicted proteins | sample 6monrhotite_MG_2_FD_205661 | JGI IMG/M metagenome (GOLD analysis project Ga0316204, IMG submission 205661) | Microbial mat bacterial communities from mineral coupon in-situ incubated in ocean water Damariscotta River, Maine, United States -... | ecosystem: Environmental > Aquatic > Marine >...
GCGGGCGGTTGTCGGTCTGAAACGGAATAACGGTGGTATTGCGGATCGGCCGTTGCAATTGCAACAAGGCAATATCCCTGCGCACCCGGTCAGTCGAGACCTCTCCGTCAAAGATATAGTCGGGATGCACCACAGCCCGGGTGACAGTCCGGTAGGCCGAGGCACGGCCATTGCGCCAGCCCGCCAGGAATTCAATCGTTTTTGGCTGGATACGGACCCCGCTGCGGGCATCATACAGACAATGCGCTGCCGTCAGCACCAGATCCGGCGCGATCAGCGCCCCGGTGCAAAAGCCTTCACCATCGACATCCAACCGCCCCACGGCCTCCCAGCCGCGCCCGGCATCAGAGGTTTCCATGCGCTGCAGGCGGCTGTCAGCCGCCTGTGCCATCACCGGGAAAAGCCCTATAAGGCCGAACAGCCCGGCGAAGCCCTGTCCAATGAAACGCAAACCCAGCACATCAGTCTCCTCACCCGGTTGCTGGCATGTTTACCTGCAAGCTTCGGCAAAAATACGGCAACGCCACAGGAAAGACAGCCCCAAAGGGAAAAAACTGCACGCCGCTATCAGGGCTGTAGCATCGACTAAGGTTCAGCGCAGGATCGGCACCTCATTTGCGCGCTGAGATCCACCCGCCATGGCAGGGGGTATTGGCCCACCCGTAGCCCAGTCCAGCAGCTCAACCGTATGCAGGATAGGCACTTCGGTCGCGGATCCTATCTGCATCATGCAGCCGATATTGCCTGCAGCAATCAGATCCGGGGATTTGGCCTCTAGGGTTTTGACCTTGCGCGCCTTCAACTGCCCCGAGATTTCCGGCTGCATCAGGTTATAGGTCCCTGCCGAGCCGCAGCACAGATGGCTGTCGGCGGGCTCCACCACCTTGAACCCAGCGCGTTTCAACAGGGTCTTGGGGTGGCTTTTGATCTGTTGACCATGCTGCAAGGAACAGGCCGCGTGATAGGCAACCGTCAGCTCTTTCTCAGCCCCAACCGGAAAGTCCAACTGCATCAACAGCTCAGAGATATCCAGACAGCGTTCAGAAACACGCGCCGCATCCGCAGCCAGGGGATCATTGCGGAACATGTGGCCGTAGTCCTTGACCGTGGTGCCGCAGCCCGAAGTGTTGATGACAATGGCATCCAACCCCTTGCCATCAATTTCGGCACTCCAGGCACGGATATTCTTGGCAGCCGTGGCGTGGCTTTCGGTCTCGCGCCCCATGTGATGGGTCAACGCACCACAGCAGCCCGCGCCTTCCGCCACCACAACCTCGCAACCCAATCGGGTCAGCAGCCGGATGGTGGCATCATTGATATCGGTGTTCAGCGCCTTTTGCGCACAGCCGGTCATCAGCGCCACCCGTTTCTTCTGTGGCGCCTCCGCCGCAAAGCTCTGCGGGTCATCATTGCGACTGACCGGCGGGATTTGCTTTGGCGCCATCTCCAACATCGCCCTGAGCCGCGCATCCGGCACCAGGCCTTTGAACGGGCGCGCCATCTTCGCTCCCAACAGGGCCAGACGGAACCGCCCCGGATAGGGCAGAATCCGCGCCAGAACAGCCCGCAACAGGCGGTCCATCACGGGGCGTTTGTAATTTTTGTCGATATAGGCGCGGGCGTGATCCACCAGATGCATGTAATGCACGCCCGACGGGCAGGTGGTCATACAGGCCAGACAGCTGAGACACCGGTCGATATGTTTGACCGTCTTGGCATCCGGCACCCGGTTGTTCTCCAGCATGTCCTTGATCAGATAGATCCGGCCGCGCGGGCTGTCGAGCTCATCGCCCAGCACCTGATAGGTCGGACAGGTCGCGGTACAAAAGCCGCAGTGCACACAGGCGCGCAGGATTTCATTGGCACGTTGCGTCCCCGGGTCCTGCAGTTGTTCTTTGGTGAAATTTGTCTGCATATCAGACCTCCTGCGGCAGTTCTTCAGGGCGCGGTGAGCGCACAGTAGCGAGCAAATTGAGCAAGAAAGCTCCCCAGCGCTTTGCCTGTCGGCGCTTATCCGACAAAATCATCCCATCACCCCCGGATTAAGCAGGCCTTTGGGGTCAAACCTCTGCCGCAGACCTTTTGCGATCGCTTCCAGCGGGGCCACCTGCGGCTGGAAGCGGCCCAACCGGGTCATTGTTTCGGCACTGCCGCGCACCAGGGTTGCATGGCCTGCGACCCCTGCCTGCGCCATTCTGGCCCGCAGGTCGGCACCCGCGTCACAGAGGGCCCAAATCAACCCACCACCCCAGTCAAACTGCAGCGCCTCCGCCTCCAGCATCGGCGCCAGCAGGGGCGCATCAGATGGCCGGACCGAGATCCGCCAAACATCTCCCACCCGACCGTGGAACCCGGCAACATCGCGGATCCCCTGCCACAGCACCTCAGAACCCGCGTCGGTCGCAACCGTACCAAAACCAGCCAGTTCCGTGGCCAGTTTGTCCTGGCGATATGCAACCGAGCGGGCAAACCCTTCCAGCCGCACATGGACAAGTCCGGTATCAGGGTCATAGGCCGCACCGCTCACATCATAGGGAGAGCCCAAAGCCGCCGACATCGCCCGCACCGCCACTGTCAGGTCAGCCACTGCAACACTGACGGTCACAACAGCCTCTGGGTTAGGCAACACTTTCAGCGACAGCTCGCTCAACACACCAAGAGTGCCATGCGCCCCCGCCATCAGTTTCACCAAATCATAGCCAGTGACATTTTTCATCACCCGGCCACCGTTCTTGATCACTTGACCGCTGCCATCGACAAACCGCACCCCCAAAAGATAATCGCGCGCTGCCCCACCCTGAATGCGGCGCGGACCCGAGCTGTTGGTGGCAAAGACTCCCCCAATCGTCGCCACGCCACTGGTGCCCAACACCCCGCGCATATCCATTGGTTCAAAGGCCATACGCTGCCCTTCTGCGGCCAAAATCTGTTCGATTTCCGCCACAGGCGTTCCCGCCTTGGCCACCAGGGTAAGGGATCCGGGCTCATAGAGTTCAATGCCTGTCAGTCCAGACGTGCTCAGCACCTCCCCCGCCCCGCCAAAACCGCGCGTACCGCCGCCTTCTATACACAAAAGGGCGCCTGCTTCGGCAATCACTTCAGCCAGTTCAGCCTCATCCTGCGGATTATACATTTTCATCTTTCCAAAAATACCTTGGGGGTTTGGGGGCAAAGCCCCCATCACACAGCTTCCCTCACGCAACGCCCGTCACTCAACGTCCGTCACTCAGCCGCAAGAACCGGCTCCCGACGACCCTCGCTCACCGACAGCGGAAAAACCTTTGCCGGGTTCAGCAACCACTTGGGGTCAAAGACATCCTTGACCAAAAGCTGCGCCTCCAGGTCCACCGGCGCATATTGATACAGCATCAAATCACGTTTCTCGATGCCAACACCATGTTCCCCTGTGAGACAGCCGCCGACATCCACACAGAGTTTCAGCACCTCAGCGCCAAACTGTTCACACAGCTCCAGATCCCCTGGTTTGTTGGCATCAAACAGGATCAACGGATGCATATTGCCGTCACCAGCGTGGAACACATTGGCCACGTCCAGCCCGTATTCCTGTGACAGCTCACCAATCCGGCGCAGCACCTGCGGTAAGGAGCCGACAGGGATGGTCCCATCCAGGCACATGTAGTCATTGATCTGTCCCATGGCGCCAAAGGCCGATTTGCGCCCCAACCAGATACGGGCCGCCTGATCCGCGTCCCCTGCCTCGCGCAGTTCTACCGGGTTATGGGTCCGGGCGATTTCGATAATCAGCTCCAGCTGATGGGCGATTTCCGCGTCACTGCCCTCAACCTCGATAATCAGCAAGGCCTCGCACATCGGATAGCCAGCCTTGGCGAATGCCTCGCAGGCCTCGATGCAGGGGCGGTCCATAAATTCGATCGCAACCGGCAAAACCCCTGCCTTGATGATATCGCTGACACAGGCGCCCGCGACTTCGTTGCTGTCATAGCCGATCAGCACCGGACGCGCCCCTTCAGGTTTGCGCAGAATGCGCAGGGTCGCCTCGGTCACAACACCAAGCTGCCCTTCGCTGCCGCAGATCACCCCAAGAAGGTCCAGCCCGCCAGCATCCAGGTGGGCGCCGCCGATCTCCACCACGGTGCCATCCATCATCACCAGGGTTACGCCCAGCAGGTTATTGGTGGTCACACCATATTTCAGACAATGCGCCCCGCCCGAGTTCATGGCGATATTGCCGGCAATGGCACAGGCCAGCTGACTAGACGGGTCCGGGGCATAGAAAAACTCTTCTTCCTCTACCGCGCCGGACACGCTGAGGTTGGTGCGCCCGGATTGCACCCGGATCACCCGGTTGTCGTAGTCCGTGTCCAGCACCTCGTTCATCCGCGCCACGCCCAGGATCACGCTGTCGGCCGTCGGCAAAGCGCCCCCGGCCAGCGAGGTGCCTGCCCCGCGCGGCACCACTGGCACGCCCTCTTCATGGCAGATCCGCAGGATATCCGAGACCTCCTGCGTGGTGCGCGGCAAGACAGCCAGCAACGGCGGGCAGCGATAGGCAGCCAAGCCGTCGCACTCATAGGCGCGCGTTTCCATTTCATCCTGGATCACCGCATCACTTGGCAGCACCGCTGCCAAACGGGCAGCAAGATGCGCCTTGCGGGCCAGAATGGTGGAATTGGGGACAGGCATCTCCATGGGGCTCTCCTTTGGCGGCGCGACATCTGGTAAAGTAATATTACCAATTACCCCGTTCAAGCAAGCACGAAGTTGTCACAGCGGAAAAACCAAGCAGGCAGACACGCCTTCGTGACTGTACCACCACCGCAGAAAGGCTAGGGTATATCCATGCAACGCCCTCTCTTCTCCCTCCTGCTTGCCTTCATGGCGCTGCCCGCTCTGGCCGACGCCCCAAAAATCGAAACGGTCACTGCAGTGCCCTCTGGCACCACATGGCGCTTTGATGTCACCCTGTCCCACCCGGAAACCGGCTGGGACCACTATGCCGATGGCTGGCGGGTGCTGGATATGCAGGGCAATGAGCTGGGGCTGCGGGTGCTGGCCCACCCCCATGTCCAGGAACAGCCCTTTACCAGATCCCTGTCCGGCGTGGTGATCCCTGCGGGCACGACCCAGGTCCATATACAGGCGCGCTGCCTGGTCGATGGCTGGACCGACGCGCTGTTTGTGGTTGACCTCAAGTAACACCCGCAGCCCCTTGTCCAACAGCAACGCCCGCCTCGTCCTTGCAGAAAGGGGCATCTTGTGACACAGGTCTGGCAAATCGCCACCTCCTCCTTTGCTACGGGACACCCCTGCCATGACAGCCTCAAAACGCGTCGTTCTCTCCAGCGATCACGCCGACATTCAGCTTCGCCAGACCATTGCCGATCACATCGCAAGCCAAGGCTGGGAAGTTATTGATATCGGCCCCACCACATCGGACAGCACAGATTACCCCAAGCACGGGCGCGAAGCCGCCGAGCGCGTGGCCTCGGGTGACTGTGATCTGGGTGTTATCGTCTGTGGCACCGGCCAGGGCATCATGATGGCCGCAAACAAGGTCAAAGGCATTCGCTGCGGCGTTTGCGCCGATACCTTCTCCGCCCGCATGATCCGCCAGCACAATGATGCCAATATGCTGTCAATCGGTGCGCGGGTTGTGGGCAAAGGCCTGGCGCTGGATATCGTCGACGCCTTCCTGTCCGCGGAATTTGAAGGCGGTCGCCATGCCACCCGCATGGAAATGATTGAACCCGCCGAAGACTAAAACAAGACAGCATGGCGCGATCGGGCTGGTCCCGGCGCGCCTGTGCGCGCTCAGCTTCTGTGATAGGGGCTGCCTGACAGGATGGTGGCGGCGCGGTAAATCTGCTCGGCCAGCATCACCCGCACCAGCATATGCGGCCAGACCATTTTCCCAAATGACAGTGAGAAATCCGCCTCGGCGCGCAGACTGGGATCAATGCCGTCCGCGCCGCCAATGATCAGCGCCAGATCCTGGCGCCCGGAATCGCGCCAGCTGCCCAGACGATCGGCAAAATCGGGCGAGCTGAGCAGCTTGCCCCGCTCATCCAGGGTGCAGATCACCGCCCCCTTGGGCAGGGCTTTGCGCAGCAAACCCGCTTCGGCGCCCATGCCGGCGTTTTTCTTATCTTCGACCTCAACGATGCGGGCCGGCCCCAGGCCCAGCGCCCGCCCGGTGCGGTCAAACCGTGTGAGATAGTCGTCGATGAGGGTCTTTTCAGGCCCAGCGCGCAGACGTCCAACCGCGCAGATATGTATACGCATCGGAAGGGCCCTCGCTGGGAATTACGGCATAAAGCGACCTGTCGCGCTAGACACAGCAGAGACGGCACCCAAACAGGGCGCCACCTCCAGTGTCAAAACCGCAGCTTAGGCGCCGTCCTGACCAGGGGTCACGCCGGGCTGCCAGAGCTTTTCGATCTGGTAGAACTCGCGCACTTCCGGGCGGAACAGATGCACAATCACATCGCCGGTATCAATCAAGACCCAATCGCCGGTGTCGCGACCTTCGACCTTGCTGAGAATACCATATTCCTGCTTCAGGCGATCGGTCAGCTTTTCCGCGATCCCTGCCACCTGACGGCTCGAACGACCCGTCGCAATGACCATGAAATCGGCAATCGCCGTCTTGCCGCGCAAATCAATCTGCACGACCTCTTCGGCTTTATCTTCATCCAGAGAGCTCAGGATCCGCTCCAACAATACAACATTGGATGGGCGGCTCTTGGCAGCACCCTCGGCTGCCTCGCTAGCAGCGGCAACAGCCGCTTGAGGTTCGGTCGACAGAACACTGTCCTCCATAAGGCGCGCCGACCCTCCCCCGGCGCTGGGGATATGCTAAAAATAGCAATTCCCGCGCCACATTTCAATAAATGCGGCAACGGGGCTCGAATCATCGACACTCTCTGCCTGATCTGCCGCCGCACCGAAAGAGGGAACACATCATATTTACAAGGATTCAAAGGAAAGTTTGCCCAGATTACGGCGTTCTCGCCAAGCCAGCCCTTGATCGCCTGCCCGCCCCCCTGTATCTGACGCACATGACCCTCGTATTGGCCCAGACTATTGAGTTGCAAGATCGCGCCCGCCTGCGCGAGCGATTCTATGGTGCCGCCCGCACGGTCCTGGCGCGCCTATAATCGGCAGCCCACGCCCTACGCCAGCTACTCACAATTGAATATACGGGAGAGGACACATGTCCCCCAAAACGCTCTATGACAAGATCTGGGATGCGCATGTTGCGCATGAAGCAGAGGACGGCACCTGCCTTCTTTATATTGACCGCCACCTGGTCCACGAAGTGACCAGCCCGCAGGCCTTTGAAGGTCTGCGCCTGGCCGGCCGCACTGTGCATGCGCCGGACAAAACGATTGCAGTGCCGGATCACAACGTCCCCACCACTGAGGGCCGCGATGATCCTTCGCAAATGACGCCCGAAAGCCGCATCCAGGTCGAGGCGCTCGACAAGAACGCCCGCGAATTTGGCGTGCACTACTATCCGGTCTCTGACGTGCGCCAGGGTATCGTGCACATCGTCGGCCCGGAACAGGGCTGGACCCTGCCCGGTATGACCGTAGTCTGCGGCGACAGCCACACTGCCACCCACGGTGCCTTTGGCGCCCTGGCCCATGGTATCGGCACCTCCGAGGTGGAGCACGTGCTGGCCACCCAGACCTTGATTCAGAAAAAATCCCTGAACATGAAGGTTGAGATCACCGGCAAGCTCAACCCCGGCGTCACTGCCAAGGACATCACCCTGGCCGTGATCGGTGAAACCGGCACCGGCGGCGGTACCGGCTATGTCATCGAGTATTGTGGCGAAGCGATCCGTGATCTGTCGATGGAAGGTCGCATGACCGTCTGCAACATGGCAATCGAAGGCGGCGCCCGCGCCGGTCTGATTGCTCCGGATGAAACCACCTACGCCTATGTCAACGGTCGCCCCCACGCCCCCAAGGGCGCCCAGTGGGAAGCCGCGCTGAACTGGTGGAAGACGCTCTACACCGATGAGGGCGCGCATTTTGACAAGGTTGTCACCCTGCGCGGCGAAGATATCCAGCCGGTTGTGACCTGGGGCACCTCGCCCGAGGACGTGCTGCCGATCACTGGTGTGGTGCCTAACCCCGAAGATTTTGAGGGTGGCAAGGTTGAGGCCGCGCGCCGTTCGATCGAATACATGGGTCTGACCCCAGGTCAGAAACTGACCGACATCGAAATCGACACCGTGTTTATCGGTTCCTGCACCAATGGCCGCATCGAAGATTTCCGCGCCGTGGCCGAAGTGGTCAAAGGCAAGAAGATCAAAGACGGCATGCGTGCCATGATCGTTCCCGGCTCTGGCCTGGTTCGCGCCCAGGCCGAAGAAGAAGGTCTGGCGGATATCTTCCGCGAGGCAGGTTTTGAATGGCGTCTTGCGGGCTGTTCCATGTGTCTGGCGATGAACCCCGATCAGCTGTCCGAAGGTGAGCGCTGCGCCGCGACTTCGAACCGCAATTTTGAGGGGCGTCAGGGCTACAAGGGCCGCACCCATCTGGTGTCGCCGGCCATGGCCGCCGCAGCTGCCCTCACCGGCAGGCTGACCGACATCCGTGATTTGATCTGAAGGAGCGAGACAGATGGAAAAGTTTCAAAAACTCACCGGCATCGCCGCCCCTATGCCCCTGGTCAACATCGACACTGACATGATCATCCCCAAGGTGTTCCTGAAGTCGATTGCACGGACGGGCTTTGGCAAGAATCTGTTCGACGAGATGCGCTATAATCGCGACGGCAGCGAAATTGCTGATTTTGTGCTGAACAAACCCCAGTATCGCAACGCCGAGATTCTGGTGGCCGGCGACAACTTTGGCTGTGGCTCCTCGCGGGAACACGCGCCTTGGGCTATTGCCGATTTTGGCATCAAATGTGTGGTCTCCACCTCCTTTGCCGACATCTTCTTCAACAACTGCTTCAAGAACGGCATCCTGCCGGTTGTTCTGCCACAAGAGCAGGTCGACCTGTTGATGAAGGATGCGGAAAAGGGCGCAAACGCCCGCATGACCGTGGATCTTGAGGCCCAGGAAATCACCACCTCGGACGGGGAAGTGATCAAGTTCGAGGTTGATAGCTTTAAGAAGCAATGCCTGCTGGAAGGGCTGGATGACATCGGCCAGACCCTGCAAAAGCAAAGCGCGGTTCACACCTACGAAGACAAGATGGCGCAGGAACGTCCCTGGGTCTAACCACCGCGTTTCCAGCGCTGCGTGCCTGTAGGGCCGCGCGCAGATCGAAATTGAATACAGCCGCTCCAGAACTCTGGGGCGGCTGTATTCATCGGGGCAGCCACTTTTGGGGCGCAAAGCCCAGCCACCAATAGCTGTGGCCGCACCATTTGAGTGCAAATTAAGACAAATGCGCCACAAATGCGCCACATTCCCACCGCCCTGGCCTTGCCCAATCCAGCTTCAAATCGGACTGGGGGTCTAACGCCCTGCAACCACAAGATCTGGTACAAGTTGGACAAGTTGCTGATAGGTTTGGCCAAAATTGATGCATTCGGGCATCAGCCCCCATAGCTTTCTTAAGGAAAATCAAACTTCCGCAATTGGAAACTTGAGCCCAGCAGCCAATCCATGCAGAAATGGGGCAAAATTGAGGCGCGCATTCTGGGCAGTCCAGGATGCATCAAGTTGGAACAAGGGCACGGCAAAGTACCGTCCAGTCCAGTTTGAAGGGAAAAAAAGCAGTGATTGCTCGCATATCAGGCGCGGCAACTCGTAGTGTATTGGTTGCATTGCTGATCGCAATGCCATCGATGTTACTGCCGGTTTCTGCCACAGAATCTCCAGAGATCATCGTCCTGATGGCGATCCTTGGCGGAGCGTTGACCTTTGCCGAGTATTTCTCCAACTATCCCAGCTTTGTCGAATTTCGCGAGGCGCCACCGCTGAACCGAATGCGGTTTATCGCGGCCTTTGTTATGGTCGGTCTGCTCAGCCTGCTGACGCGTCACGCGCTGGATCCAACCGGTCTTACCGCGCTGGTGCAGAGCCTGGGAACGCAGCTGGGCGAGGCCCTGGATTTTGCCTACTCTCCAGTGCAATTGACGGTTTTGATGCTGCCACTGGATACCCCAAGCGAAAGCCTTCAGCTAACCCGGAGCGCTGCCGGCATCGCCTATCTTGTCTCGGCACTGGCGACCTTGGGGTTTATTATCGCCATACGGATCGGCAACTGGCCTGTCGCCAATGGCGCCTTTAATGTCTGGGTAAACCTGCCGCTGTTTGATCCCACCACCGGCGGCGATGTTGTCAGCCGGCTGCAGCGGGATGGCCGTATCAATATCGTCATCGGGGTGTTGCTGCCCTTTGCCATTCCCGCCATGATCAAACTGATGTCCGGCCTGATAGATGTCAGCCAGCTCACCTCCCCTCAGATGTTGGTTTGGGTAATAACGGCCTGGGCCTTTGTCCCGGCCTCGATGATCATGCGCGGGCTGGCGATGCTGCGGGTCGCCGATTTGATCGCGCAGAAAAGACGGGCCGTCTACGCCCATGCCGAAACCCTTCAGGCTGTATGATGCCTTGGGTGATGTGGAGATATCTCTCCATGTTGCCGCGTACTCCTGTGCTGTTTTCGATGTTGTTCGCCTGCCTCGCCCCGCCGCTATTGGCGCAGGCGGAAACCCTACGCATCGCTACATTCAATACTGAGCTGTCCCGCAAGGGGCCGGGCCTGCTGCTGCGCGATATTACCCGCGGTGAGGACGCGCAAATTACCGCGGTGATCACCGTCATCACCGAGGCGCAGCCTGATATCCTGGTGTTGCAGGGTCTTGACTGGGACCACGACAATCTGGCGCTCAAGGCGCTGGCGCGGCAGCTGGCGCAGGAAGGCGCGACTTACCCGCATCTCTTTGCGGGTCAGCCCAATGCGGGCCTTGCCACCGATCTTGATCTGGATGGTGATGGCCGCCTGGGTGGCCCCGGCGATTCACAGGGCTTTGGTGACTACACCGGGCGCGGTGGCATGGCGGTATTGTCGCGCTACCCGCTGGTGGTAGAGGAGCTGATTGACCTTAGCCCGCTGGTGTGGCGCGATATCCCCGGCGCCACCCTGCCCCGGCACCCCGATGGCAGCCCCTTTCCGTCAAAGCCCGCCCAGGCAATCCAACGCCTGTCCTCCACTGCCCATTGGGTCTTGCCGGTGGAGCTGGCAAACGGCTCCCGACTGACGCTGTTGTGTTTTCAGGCCGCGCCGCCGGTATTCGACGGCATCGAAGACCGCAACGGGTTGCGCAATGCCGATGAGATCCGCCTTTGGCAGGTCTTTCTGGACGGGCTTCTTGACGGGCTTCTTGACGGGCAGCTCCCGGCAGAATTCGCGCGCCCACCAACCCAACGGTTTGTTATTGCTGGTGGTGCAAACCTGGACCCGGACACTGGCGCGGGCCGACGCGAAACCATCGCCAGACTGTTACAGGACCCCAGGCTACAGGATCCGCGCCCCCTGTCACCGCAGGGGGGAGCTCAGACCGTGGATTGGGGCGAAGGCCGCCGCATGCGGGTGGACTACCTGCTGCCCTCGCAGGATTGGCACGTTGCGGCCTCCGGGGTGGTCTGGCCTGACAGCGCCACCTCCGCTGCCGCAATTGCCAGCCGCCACAGGCTGGTTTGGCTGGATATCCTCCTCGACTAGGCTGCTAAGCCGCCGCTTCCCTCTGCCTTCAGCCCTCTGCCCGTTTGAGGGATCAACAGCGCCTCGGGCAGGCAATGTGGCAAAGCCTGTGCCACCGGGGTCACCTGAAAATCAGGGAGTAGCTGCTGTAGCAGATCCCCGCTCAGGCTATGTGGGGTATCCCACAGATACCGCATCTCTAACAGGCAGCGCCCCAATGGCCAGAACGGGCGGGCCAGTTGCAGGGGAAGCCAGGACATCTGGCTCAGTTTGGCAGGCTGGTGCAGATGCGCGTTTATTGCCGCCAGCAGCTCATGCCCGGTGAGGGTATAGCCAGCAAAGGGAACATCCACAAAGCGCGGCAGGTCGGCGCGTTTTTCAGCCAACCCCACCGCAGCCCGGGCCTTGTCCGGCAGATAGCCCCAGGCATGAGGAATATCCGCCCGCCCTGGGTAGATGAATTTGCCCTTACCCAGCTTGGCTGTGATCATCTCATCAAACCAGTTCCCCGACGCCTCGGTATCCAGATAGTCCCCCGAGCGCAGCACGATCACCTGCGCCTTGGAGGCACGATAGGCCGCCTCCATCTCCACCCGGATACGCCCCAGCGGGTTTTGCGCCGCATGGGGGCTCTGCTCGGACCATGGAAACGAGGTTTGGGGGCCAAAAACATAGACATTACCGGGCAGAATGACCGTCGCGCCGCTCATTTCAGCAGCCCTAATCACCTGCCGGTGTAGGCTCGGCACCTGTTTTGCCCAATCCGGATAGGCCGGGTTC
>Ga0316204_10009964_pt1 | contig 12435 bp, 15 predicted proteins | sample 6monrhotite_MG_2_FD_205661 | JGI IMG/M metagenome (GOLD analysis project Ga0316204, IMG submission 205661) | Microbial mat bacterial communities from mineral coupon in-situ incubated in ocean water Damariscotta River, Maine, United States -... | ecosystem: Environmental > Aquatic > Marine >...
AAAAATATAGTAATCTGGCAGCACATAATTGCCGACATATTAGCATGTATCATATTCGTAAAGCCTTAACTGATGCAGGATATAGCGATGATTGACCCAAACTTAATTATGGTTAATGTCCTGAAAAACCATCATGATGCTGATAAATGGGGCGGATCGTTATTCGAACATATTAGGCGTGTTCCAAACACCAAAGTCGGAGATGTTGGACAAGACTTTATAGAAGAGTTATGTGGAGCCTTTAAATTAAATTGTAATTTCCCGCTGAATACAAAAGGACAAAGAGCGAAACAGAGCCCATGGGATATTAAAATTGGTAATATTTCATTTGAGTTGAAAACGGCAACGGAAGATGTCAGCGGCGCCTTTCAATTTAATCATATACGCTATCACCGTTCCTATGATGCTGTCTTATGTTTGGGGGTCTCGCCAAGCAAAATTTATTTCAACGTTTGGTCTAAAGCCGAAGTCACAACAGGGAAAGCAGGACGCCTTGTATCTATGGAAAAAGGTGCAAATGCGAGCTACAAACTCACAAAAAGGCCGGATAGTTTGCTCAGTATATCTGACTTTTATCCACGCCTGACGAAATTCATAGGTGACTTTAAAGGATAAGAGAAAAGGTAAAATCATGAGAACATGCATTAAATGCAAAACCAAGTACGCCAAAGATAAAATGGAATGCCCTTCTTGCGGAGCCCAATATAGTCCTGGTGCTGAAAAATTAGGCTATGTTTCTTTTGCCATCGTAGCGGTTCTGTTTTTGGTGCCAGATATATTGTTTTACCAAGCGCATGGGCGCTTGCCAGCCAGCCTTGATGAATTCGGCCAAGCCTTTTCATTGTTGTTTTAAGATTTAACAGAACAGTTTTGAGCAAGCTTTAAAACGGTGCTTAACGGGGTGTCTTCGATGCCCAACACATTTAGCTGGTGTAATGTGTTGCTCAAATATTCCAATGCCGAACCGCGCGAACCCACGCCTTGTGAAACCAATTGAGCTTGTTTTTGTGGGGACAATTGAACGTATTGTTCATGATTTTTCCGCACGACATAGGTCAGGGCCTTGACCGTTTCTCCGTTCTGGCACAAAGCGCTGACCTGAATGGGGCAATATACTTTGGTAACCTGTTCGCGCTGATCTAAATATACAAGAACCTCTTTGACGTTTTCAGGGGCAATGCGAAACACCATCCCGTGACAAGCACCTTCATTATCCAACCCCAAAACCAAACCCGGTTTTTCAAAAGTGCCTCTGTATTTGTGCGATAAAATGCACAAAGATCTATGATACCCGTGGACCTTGGCTGGATGCTGTTCGATGAAAGGAAAGCCTGGATTCCACAGCAAAGAACCGTAACCAAAAATCCAACACTGTTGCTGTGAATAACCATGTTCCATGGCTTTATGGTAACGATTGTGGTGGCGAGTTTCAATGCGGTGGCTTATAACGTTACGTCAGCACAAAGGATTTCTATGGCACAGCGACCACGCCGTAAGGGGGCTGATTTCACGCACCCGGCAATGACTTATTCCAAGCCTAAATCGTTGCAACGGTTCCAGGCCGGGATGGTGTTGGTTATCAGTACGCTGTTGGTGGCGGGTTTATGGACCGGGGGGTGGTTCATTGCGCAAGCGATGGTAAAGGCCGCACTGACCGATTGGATGACGGCTGAACATAGCCGAGGCAACCTTGTTAGTTATGAAAAATTGGACCTTTCTGGTTTCCCTTCCAGAATTAAGCTAGACATCTTAGCCCCTAAATTCAAAGGTCTAGCGTTTGGTAAAAACGTGGCTTGGCAAGGTGAAAGATTGTCCATTAACACCCGTCCTTGGTGGCCTTGGACCTTGCACCTTCAGGCCCCCGGCGTTCACGAATTGGCTTTGCCCGACCAAGGCTTGAATTTTAAGGGCACCGTCAAAGCAATGACGGCAGATTTAAGCCCGGGCGAAAGCTGGCCTGAAACGTTGAATGTAAAGCTGTCAAAATTGACGTTGAAGGATGAAAATACGACTGCACATTTGACCATAAATGATTTGTCCGTGGGGCTAAAACATAATTTAGACCAAGATCGCTTGCGCATGTCGGTTAACGCCAACGCCGTGCAATTACCGTTGCTGACGAATTTACCGTTAGGAAATTTAATTGATACCTTGGATTTCACGGTCATCATGAACGGCGTATTGGCTCCAGAAGATTTAGGAAATAACTTAAGCCAGGCCATACCACGCTGGCAAAAACGCAAAGGTAACTTGGATGTTGTGCGTTTGAATTTTAAAAATGGGCCGTTTTTTTTGACGACTTCGGGTACTTTGTCGTTAGATGATACATTGCAACCCGTGGGGGATTTCACGGCTAAAATGGAAGGCTTGTTCCAGGTTATAGAAATCATGCGGTTACAAGGCCTTGTTCAGCCATCAGATGCGGTGATCGCAACCATGGCTTTGTCGGCCTTTAGCAAACGCCCAAAGGAAGGTGGCCCATCCACGATCAATTTATCGGTGACGGCCGAGCATGAGATATTGAAATTGGGGCCCATTAAAATTTTGCAACTTCCCCATTTCACTTGGGGCATAAAACCACCGAAACCAGCCGTCAAAGAACCCAGAAATTATAAAAACGCACCCCCTGTATACTAAAGCAAATCAAGCGCGCCCGGTTGCGCCATAAAGTTGGCTATTGGACTTACATCATTATTAACGCTACGGTTTTTTGTCTGGCTTTATATCGGGGATATGCTGTTTTGAATCGATGATGTCGCGTCGAATGGCACGGGTACGGCTAAAGGCTTCTTGCAAAGTATCACCATCCCCATTTTCAATGGCTTTGGTCATGCGGTCTAAATCATCGCGAAAACGACCTAAAATATCCAATACGCCCTCGCGGTTTGTTAAAAAAACATCACGCCACATCACCGGGTCAGATGCCGCAATGCGCGTAAAATCACGAAATCCAGCCGCAGAAAATTTAATCACTTCGTTTTGTGTTTCGTTTTCCAATTGAGCGGCTGTATCAACGATTGTATAGGCAATTAAGTGCGGCAGATGTGATGTGATTGCCAGCACCCGATCATGATGGTGGGGCGTCATTATTTCAACATTTGCCCCGCAACCTTTCCATAGCTGTTTAACCCGTTCAATGGCGTCTTGGTCGGTGTCGGGTTGGGGCGTTAAAATACACCAATGGTCGGGGAATAAATCAGCATAGCCTGCTTCGGGGCCTGAATGTTCGGTGCCGGCAATGGGATGACCTAACACCAAATGCACATTATTTGGTAAGTGGGGTAATAAATCAGAAATAGCCGACGATTTTACCGAACCCACATCCGTTACGATGGCGCCTGATTTAAGCGCCGGTGCGATGGTTTTGGCAATGCTTTCATAGGCCCCCATGGGGGTGCAAATGATAATCAAATCAGCATCGACCACGGCACGGGCAGCATCAGTTGTATAGCTATCGCCAAGGTTAAGACGCTGTGCAGTTTGTAATGTTTCTGGCCGCCTGGTTGAAATGGCTATGTGGGCTGCCAAATTATTTTTGCGCACAGCACGCGCTAAACTTGATCCAATTAGGCCAATACCGATCAGGGCAATACGCTTAAAAAGGGGGGGGTGATGGGTCATGATTGGCTTTTCATAAAATCTTTGATGGCAGAAAGCATGGCTTCCATTTCGCTGTCCGTACCAATAGAAATGCGCAACGCTTGCGGTAAATTGTAACTGTTGATACGGCGCACAATAATACCCTGGGTCCGCAAATAAAGATCACAAGCTTCGGCAGTGTCGGAATCTTTGAATTGCACCATAACAAAATTGGCAACGCTTTGGGTGGTTGTCAGGCCTAAATTTTGTAATGCGGCTTGTGTTTTCGCAATCCATTTCAGGGTATGTTTGACTGATTTTTCTTGAAATTCATGATCACCAAGCGAGGCAATTGCAGCGGTTTGAGCCGCACAAGAAACATTAAAAGGGCCGCGCACGCGGTTTAACACATCGGCTATTTCACGCGGGCAATATCCCCAACCCACGCGCAGACCACCTAAACCAAACATTTTTGAAAAGGTCCGTGTCATGACGGTGTTTTGTCCACTGTTTACAATTTCAACACCTGGCGTGTAATCACCTTGGTCAACGAATTCGGCATAGGCCGCATCAATAACCAACAACACTTTATCCGGCAAACCTTGGCGCAGACGGGCCATTTCGGCGCTTGAAATATACGTTCCGGTGGGATTGTTGGGGTTGGCAACAAAGACAATACGGGTTTTTTCCGTGACCGCCTTTAACAAGGCATCCACATCTGTTTTCATGTTGGTTTCCAGAGCCTTTACGGGGGTTGCTCCGGCCGCCTTGGCGGAAATGGGATACATTAAAAAGCCATATTGCGAATACAAAACTTCATCGCCAGGCCCCGCATAGGCAAAACACAATAACGAAATGATTTCATCTGATCCGGCGCCGCAAACAATACGTTCACGATCTAAGCCATATTGATCGGCAATGGCTTGACGTAACGTGCCCGCATTTGCATCAGGGTAACGGTGCATGGTTTTGGTGGCATTTTGCAGGGCATCTATGGCTTTTGGGCTGGGACCAAAGGCCCCTTCGTTAGACGACAACTTTATGATTTGTTGTGATCCTGAAATTTTGGATTCCCCGGCGACATAGGGGCTGATATCCATGATGCCGGGACGGGGTAAAACGGTATAAGTCATGTTTTAAACGCCCATTTCAGGTTCGGTGATTTGCGTGGCATAACCACCCAACCCGACAACGCGGGTAATTTTGTCTGGGAAGATGTCTTCGATAGATTTAATTCTAGGGTCGTTAGCCGTGGTAAAACCATCAACTTCGATTAAGGTTTGCCAAACTTGCGGACGACTAGGGTCTAGGCAATCGCTGGAAAACATAATGGGCAGGCCGACTTCTAAAAAGGCTTTGGTTAAAGCCGCCGACGGAATCTGGGCCTTTGATTCCAAAGCTAAATAGGTGCGGTCCCGTCCCGTGGCTTCGTGTTCAACCGGGCAAATGACCAAGGCTTCACGTTCGTGAGACCGGGCATTTCCTCCGGGAACAAAAGGAAGTCTGGCTATGATGCGTGGGCTTGTGGGCTCTTCAAAAACCAAACGCCGCCACCAAGGGGCTTCTTCTTTGCGGGTGGGCATGGGTAAAATGCCCAGCGTGGCGTCTTGGCGCTGTACGGCTTCAATGATTCGCCTAGCGGATGGCATGGGGGTCATGGGCGAAAAGCTACCGTATTGGTCGCGCGCTAAATCCCAAAGTCCGGTGTCAGTCTCGTTGGTAAACACGGCAACTGAAAAAGGCCCTTCAAAGCGCAACGTAGCAACGATTATTTCCCGCCAAATACGAAACAGTTCTGTCTTTGGGAAGCCACCTTTGTGCCTAGCAAAAAGACGATAAACGATTTCAGCCTCGCGCGAAGGTCTGATTTTTATGTGTTGGTCTTTTTTATAGGTGCGCACTTCTTCAACGATTTCGGTGCGCGTTTGTAACAGATCAAGCAATTGATCGTCGATTGCATCAATTTCATGCCGAAGTTCCAAAAGATCGCGTGTCATGATTTTTACTGTCGCCTATGATGAAAAAAGTTAATGATTGATAATACCATCAAAGCGTAAAATCAAAGAAAACATTGACACTTAACATGCACAAACTTAGCTATGATGTGCATAAAACACAATATGGAACCTTATAATCCATGACTAAAGACCTTAATGGCTCTGACACTGGTAAGAAAAATTATGCCAATACGGCGTATGCGGATGGCCCGTGGACGTTGCCTGGTGAACGTGTGCGCTTGGCCGAAGACGTGCCGCTGCCGTTGGATTGCGGCGTTGAATTATCAGCCATAGACATCGCATATCAAAGTTGGGGTGAATTAAACGCCGACCAATCAAATGCTATTTTAATATGCCATGCTTTGACCGGGGATCATTTCGTAGTGGGTGAACATCCCATCACCGGTAAGGCTGGTTGGTGGGAAACCGTTGTCGGGCCCGGAAAAGTCATTGATACGGATCGGTATTTTGTGATTTGTTCCAATATTTTGGGCGGTTGTATGGGCAGTACGGGTTTGCAATCAAATAACCCTGAAACGAATACACCATGGGGCCGAGATTTCCCTGTGATCACGATTGGCGATATGGTGCGGGCGCAAAAACGCTTAATCGACCATTTAGGTATTGAAAAGCTGTTTGCCGTGGTGGGCGGTTCCATGGGCGGCATGCAAACGTTGGAATGGGCGTGTCAATTCCCTGACCATGTTTTTGCAGCGGTTCCGATCGCAACAGCCGCCAGACATTCAGCGCAAAACATTGCTTTTCACGAAGTCGGACGCCAAGCCATTATGGCTGACCCTGATTGGTGCAAAGGCAATTATTTAGCAGAAGGGAAATTCCCGCATCGCGGTCTAGCCGTTGCGCGCATGGCGGCGCACATTACGTATTTGTCCGAACCGGCGTTGACGCGTAAATTTGGCCGCAATTTGCAAGATCGCGAGGCCGTGACGTATGGCTTTGACGCCGATTTCCAAGTTGAAAGTTATCTGCGCCACCAAGGCAGTTCTTTTGTTGATCGCTTTGATGCCAATTCGTATTTATTTATCACGCGCGCGATGGACTATTTTGATCTTGCCAATCGTTATGACGGCCATCTAACAAATGCCTTCAAAGATACCAACGTGCGGTTCTTGGTAATGTCATTTACGTCCGATTGGCTGTATCCCACCCATGAAAGTCGCGAAATCGTTCATGCTTTGAATGCCGGGGCAGCGAATGTCAGCTTTGTCGAAATCGAATCTGACAAAGGCCACGATGCTTTTTTGTTGGATGAACCAGAATTTCACAAGGTTTTCGAAGGTTTTTTAGAAGGTTGTGCCGAACACCGTGGGCTGGAAAGGAATGGTTCATGACGCCAGACAACCCAACCGCCATGCGTGTCGATTTACAATTGATCGCCAATATGATTGACCCGAATACGCGGGTTCTTGATGTTGGCTGTGGTAACGGCGCGTTGCTCGAATATTTATGGCGCAACAAACAGGTCGATGGGCGCGGCATTGAAATCAGCACCGAAGGCGTTCAAGCCTGTTTGTCTTCGGGCCTGTCCGTGGTCCAAGGTGACATCGAAAAAGATTTATCGAATTATCCTGATGACGCCTTCGATTACGTTATTTTAAGCCAAACAGTACAAGCCATGATGGACCCCCGTGGGGTATTGGAACAAACCATGCGCATCGGAAGGCGCGCGGTGGTGTCGCTGCCTAATTTTGGCTATTGGCGTTTGCGATTGTACATGTTGTTACACGGGCGGATGCCGGTGTCTGAAAACTTGCCTTATGAATGGTACAACACCCCAAATATTCATTTTTGTACCATCCGTGATTTTGTGCGTTTGACCCGTCATATGAATTTAACGATTGAACAAAGCTTGTTTCTAGATGAAGCCGGAACTTCAAAAACAATTGGCAGTTCCACGGCGGCGGCCAATTGGTTTGGCGAACAAGCGGTATTTTTGCTTAGAAAATAGCAAGATATTTTGAACATTATTCACGATGATTTTTAATTCGGTTTGGTCCGCTGCTGGGCGGGGCAAGGGAAAATCTGCGTTTTGCAGAGCGTTTTTCTGTGACTTGCCCGGCGTAAATTTCCTTGGCGGCTTCGATCATAACGACTCCTCCAAATCCGGAAAATAAATGGCTGCCAACGGCTTCCCATGCGCGCGCTGCACTTAACGTTAAACGGGCGTCCGACGGTGGTACGTACAGGCTGATTTTTGATTGCACGGGAGTAAACATGTTGTCGCGCAAAAGCCTTGAAAGCTGGCCTTGGGAATATGGTTGTCCGTGGGCAAAGGGGGTGCGTTCCATGCGCGCCCATATGCCCCGCCTGTTGGGAACAATAATGATTAAACGCCCGCTGTCGGAAAGAACGCGCCATGCTTCGCGTAACATTTGTCGTAAATTTTCAGAACATTCCACAGAATGAACCATCAGTACGCGGTCCATGGATAAATCAGAAAATGGCAAATCGGCTTCGTCAACCAAGGTCGTTAACCCCGGTTCGCCGGGGGGCCAATGCAGTACGCCTTGGCGAGCGGGCATGGCGGCTATGGTGCGGGTGGCTTCGGGTCGAAAAAGGCCTAAATAGGGTGTGGTGTAGCCAATGCCCAAGACATCTAGACCGGCCACATTTGGCCACATCTGGCGTAAATTGTTACGAATCATACGCCGGGCCACCTGACCTTGAGGCCGGGCATAAAATTCACGAATATCGACAGCATCCATCCACATGATTATGACAGTAGCAGAAGTCAGCAAAAAAGTGTTAGCCTTGATCTTCAGTGGAGACAAAATGACCAATCTAATCATTCGCAGCATTCCGACGGGGCCTTTGGACAATTATGCCCACGTTATTCATGACCCAGATGCAAAGACAACTGTATGCGTTGATCCGGGCGAATCCATGCCCGTCATACAAGCCTTGAAGTCGTGGGGGTGGTCACTGACGCATATTTTGGTGACGCACGCGCACCATGACCATATCGGCGGGATAGACGGGTTGGTTGATGAATTCAAATGCGAAATATTTGCTGATCGCCGAGAATGTCCTGCGATCCCCCATTGCCACGTCGGCGTGGCGGACAGGGATGAAATCAAAATCAAAAACCTGGCATTTAAGGTTATGGATATACCCGGACATTTAAAGCACCACCTTGCGTATTATCTGGAAAGTGAAAACGCCCTTTTTTCCGGTGATACGCTTTTTTCGTTGGGGTGCGGCAAAATGTTTGAAGGTACGGCTATGGAATTTTGGCATAGCCTTAAAAAAATCCGTGAATTACCGCCTCAAACCTTGGTTTATGGCGCCCATGAATACACCGTAGCAAATGCAAAATTCGCGTTAAGTATTGATCCTTTTAACATAGATTTAATCAACAGATCCCGTGAAGTGAATGAAATACGAGCCAAAGGCTTGGCGACCATACCGTCAACATTGGCAAGCGAAATTAAATGTAATCCATTCTTGCGTTGCGATGTGCCTGCGTTCCAAGATATGTTAGGTCTAAGCGGTCAAGATGGTGCGCATGTATTCGCCCAAATCCGTCGTCAAAAAGATCAATTTTAAGGACTTCCCAATTATGAAACTTCATACATCTCTGACCTCGCCCTTTGGCCACAAATGCCGTTTAGTGGTGCAATTGGCGAATATTGTTGACCGCGTTGAAATCGTACAACCCGATTTGAAATCCGAAGAATATGCAAAGCTTAATCCCTTGGCTAAGGTTCCCGCATTGGAATTGAATGATGACCGCACACTCATCAACAGCCCCTTGATATCGGCTTATCTGGCAAGCCAAAGCAATAGTGATGAAATTTACCCTGTGGGCGAAAAGCAAAAATGGGATGCCCTGAATATGGAAGCCATTTCAGACGGCATTACCGAAGCCGCCGTTTTGGTGTTTATGGAAGGTATGCGCCCTGAACAGGAACAATCCGTGGCGTGGATTGACCGTCAAAGAAAGAAAATTAAGGCAGGACTTGCCGTGTTGGAGGCCCAAGCCTCGGGCTTTGGTGATGATGTTCACATTGGTTTGCTGTCATTGGCGGCGCTGTTGTGCTGGTTTGATCTTCGGGGTGTGGTCGCGGATTGGCGGGCGCAATATCCAAATTTATCGGTTTGGTCAGATGGCTTTTTTAAACGCGACTTTTACCAAGCAGCTGAACCAGATTAATGACGTTAGGTTATGGTAATTCGCGAAGCACGCGCAAGCCGATGCCATAACTTTTGACCCGGCCATCATTTTTAAAACGCCACGGTGATCTTAAGTTTTTTGAAAAATAATACCAAGACCCGCCCCGCATGACTTTCTGGCGGCAATCCCCGGTTAGTCGGGCGCTGCCATCTGAGGGTGCGCCGTCTTGGGTTTTATTCCAACAATCTGCCGTCCATTCCCAAACGTTTCCGTGAACGTTGTAAAGCCCCCACGGATTAGGCTCAAAGCTGTTCACGGGCAAGCTTTGATGACTTATTTCAGGACCACAATTTCTGCAATTCGCTTTGGATACACCAATATCGTCGCCCCACCAAAAATCTGTGATGGTTCCGGCACGGGCGGCGTATTCCCATTCGGCTTCGGATGGCAGCCGATAAACGTGCCCGGTTTTTTTAGATAACCAGGCAACGTACATGGTGGCTTCGGTCCAGGTAATGTTGATGACCGGACGTTTGCCACGCCCCCAATCGTGATCGTTTGGCATTTTCGTGCCACAGGCCTGTTCGGCAACGCACGCTTTCCATTCATCAAAGGTGACCTCATACATTCCAACAGCAAAGGCCTTGGCGATGGTCACAAGATGCGCCGGGGCCTCATTTTTGTGAGGACCGTCTTTGCCCATTACAAATTCACCGGGGGGAATGACCACCAATTTAGGGCAGGTTTCACAATCTTGAATGGCCGCAAATCGTTGCTGAACAATTGGTGTTTCGGATGCAATGGGGGCTTCATTTTGTGGGGCAATGGCTTCGCCATACGCCACATTGGCAGTCAAGAAAAAAGCACAAACTGTAAAAATTTTTAAAACCATGGCGATAGTGTAAGAGGTTAATGGCTTATTCGTCCATACTTGAATTACGTTTGGCAATACTAACATTACGAAGAAAACGATCCAATTTGATGCGCTTAATAGGACTTTTAGAAAATACATGACGAAAAGTTTGATCATCAAGCTGGGCCAATTGATCCAGTTTTGGATCAACACATTCCGGCCTTGGGTGAAAATTCGGTTCGTCATGGGGTTGGGTAAATTTGACCCAAGGACAAGCGGCCAAGCAAGCATCACATCCATAAATACGATTGTCCATGGATTGGGCGAGGTTTGAATCAATGTCGCCCGCGTGTTCGATCGTCAAATACGAAATGCACTTGCGGGCATCAATTTGGTATGGTGTCAGGGCGTTGGTCGGGCACGCATCAAGGCATTTGGTGCAGGCTCCGCAATGATCACTTTCGGGCGTGTCGGGTTCAATGAATAAATCTGTAAACACTTCGCCTAAAAACAACCAAGAACCAAATTTTCGGCTGACCACGTTGGTGTGTTTGCCTTGCCAACCCAATCCCGCTAATTGCGCCAATGGTTTTTCCATAACGGGAGCCGTGTCGACGAAAACCTTTAATTCGCAAGAAAATTCAGCCGCCATCCAGCGCCCCAATTGTTTTAGACGTTTTTTGACCACATCGTGATAGTCGATATTTTGCGCGTAACAAGAAATGGTGCCACAGTCTTTGGCGGCTAATTCCGTTGCTGTATTGGGGCCGTAATTGGTGCCCAAAACAATTACCGATTTGGCATGGGGCCATAACTGATCGGGGCTGGATCGTTCAGATTGTCGGGTTTCCATCCATGACATGGTGCCGTGACGGCCTTCGTTAACGTATTGAGCTAGATGTTTGCCGTGGCTTATATCTAATGTTGCTGGTGCAAAACCAACGACATCGAAACCGATCTCTAGCGCCTTTTCGCGGATTTGCTTTTTGATGCTATTCACGGGGATGGTTGCCTCAAACGTCAAAGAAGGGTAAGTCCAGTGCCAATTACGCCCGTAACATAGAGTGAAACGCGTCGTGTCAAAAGAAAATAACAAAAAAGCCGTGCTGTTGTTAAGTGGTGGTTTGGATAGTTCAACTGTTTTGGCGATTGCCCAAGACCAAGGATACGATGTCCACACCATCAGTTTTCGTTATGGTCAGCGCCATGATTTTGAATTGCAATGTGCGGCAAATATTGCCAACAAAGCCGGGGTCAAACATGTGGTTTTGGATTTAGATTTATCCAAATTTGGCGGGTCAGCCCTGACCGCCGACATAGCCGTACCCAAAGATCGCAATGAAAACGAAATGAGTAGCGATATTCCCGTCACGTATGTGCCTGCTCGCAACACCGTGTTTTTATCATGTGCTTTATCTATGGCAGAAGCCCTAGACACGGGGGATATTTTTATAGGCGTAAACGCGTTGGATTATTCGGGCTATCCCGATTGTCGGCCCGAATACATCAAGGCTTTTCAAACCATGGCTAATTTGGCGACCAAGGGTGGCGTCGAAGGCCATTTGCCCGTCACCATTCACACACCCTTGATTGATCTGACCAAGGCACAAATTATTACTCAAGGCCTATACCTTGGCGTTGACTATGGATTGACTATATCGTGTTATGACCCAAGCCATGACGGCGCCGCGTGTGGTCATTGCGATGCCTGTCATTTGCGTATCAAAGGGTTTAAAGATGCCAAACAAATTGATCCCACCCATTATAAAGAAAGCGTCTAAACCATGACCTATCAGGTCAAAGAAATCTTTTATTCCTTGCAAGGCGAAGGGGCTAACACCGGACGCGCAGCCGTTTTTTGCCGTTTACGG
>Ga0316204_10009966_pt1 | contig 12434 bp, 9 predicted proteins | sample 6monrhotite_MG_2_FD_205661 | JGI IMG/M metagenome (GOLD analysis project Ga0316204, IMG submission 205661) | Microbial mat bacterial communities from mineral coupon in-situ incubated in ocean water Damariscotta River, Maine, United States -... | ecosystem: Environmental > Aquatic > Marine >...
CGATCGTCTGCAACCTTGTAGCTGGGATCCTCTAGACGATTGACCTCAACCAGATTGCCTGCGGTATCGAGAAGGCGTTTACATTCTTCACTGAGGTGCTTGAGATGCAGCGTTTTACCTGCACGTTGATAGCGATCTGCCAGATTATCGATTGCCTCGATGCCAGAGTGATCCGCAACTCGTGAGTCGTAAAAATCGATTACGACATCATCAGGATCACTTTTTGGATCGAACAGGTTGTTAAAGGCATGGATAGAGCCAAAGAACAGTGGACCGCTTAGTTCATAGACCTTGGTGCCATTTTCATCGACAAAGGCCTTGGCCTGCATGTGTTTGGCATGCTCCCAGGCAAATACCAGAGCAGACATAATCACACCCACGACAACGGCAACGGCCAGATCGCTGATGACGGTAACCGCAGCTACCAGTATAGAGATAAGAATATCGGCCACAGGCACTTTGCCAAACATGCGGAAGGTTGCCCATTCAAAGGTGCCCAGTACGACCATAAACATCACGCCTACCAGCGCTGCAATAGGGATCATCTCAATCAGCCCTGAGGCAAACAGAATGAACGCCAGCAGGAAGAGCGCAGCACTGATGCCTGACAGGCGGCCTCTACCGCCTGAGTTGATGTTGATCATTGATTGACCAATCATGGCGCAGCCACCCATGCCGCCGAAAAAGCCATTTACGGTATTGGCAACGCCTTGGCCGACACACTCCTGGTTACCACGTCCCCGTGTCTCGGTCAGTTCGTCAATCAGGTTAAGCGTCAGTAATGATTCGATCAGGCCAACACCTGCCAGAATAATGCTGAAGGGCAAGATGATTTTTAGTGTTTCCCAGGTAAAGGGCACCATTGGGATATGCAGGGTAGGGAAGCCACCAGCGATCGTGGCCTGCATATCACCTGTCATATCACGCATCACGTCGACAACAGAGCGGCTATCGAGACCAAAGCCAATCACGATTGCGGTTACGGTAATGATGGCAACCAGTGGAGCCGGTATGATGACAGTTAGTCGGGGTAAAAAGTGGATAATCGCCATTGTCAGGGCAATCAGGCCAAGCATGATGTACATTGGAGAACCGCTTAGCCACTCCAGTTCGCCATTGCTGCCCGGTACTTGAAACTGTTTGAGCTGGGCCAGAAAAATAACGATTGCCAGCCCGTTTACGAAGCCAAGCATGACAGGGTAGGGCACGAGGCGGATAAATTTACCTAAACGCAGAACGCCCGCTGAAACTTGGATTATGCCCGTTACCACAACTGCCGCGAACAGATATTCTACGCCGTGCAGTGAAACCAGGGCTACCATGACCACGGCCATGGCACCTGTTGCGCCAGAGATCATGCCTGGGCGGCCACCGATTACAGCCGTGATGATGCCCATCATGAAAGCGCCGTAGAGCCCCACAAGTGGTTCAACGCCTGCAACAAAGGCAAAGGCCACGGCTTCGGGTACCAGTGCAAGGGCAACAGTCAGGCCAGAGAGGACATCATTTTTTACGCATTTGCCGCCGGGGCAAGTCAGTTGAAACATCGAAAAACCTAAAGGTGTAGTTGCAGGCAAGGGCGCGAATTGTACGCGATTGCATTAATCTTTACTAATATAGACGCTTGTGGCTGGATCGGGGAAATATTGACAACAGGTTCGAGGGGCCTTTCAAGCCAAAGGCGTGCAGTCGATTGATTCAGTAACCTGCGCATAAATAATGCCCAGATCGAGTATTTTCTTTTATTCGATGATCTCATCCTTGTCATAATCACGCTGGCTTGTTTTATCCAGCAAGGACCAGTAGCGCATGGGGCTTATTCCTTTTCCCGGGCGTTTGCAGCCAATGTTGTCGCTGTTATAGCCTTGACCTTTTGATATCGCCTGTAACGCGATAATGGATTTTCGTGCAATGGCAGCGTTATTGCGTTCACTCGCAACAGGCTGTTTATCTTTGCTGCCAAGGGCGAGTTCAATTTGACGTATGCCTTCAACTAAAAGCTTTAATTCTTCTGGCTCTAAGGAAGCAAGATGATCCGGTCCAGGTAAAGAACGATCCAGGGTGAAGTGCTTTTCAATAATTACGGCGCCACGTGCTACAGCAGCAAGAGAGACATTGATGCCCTGTGTATGATCTGAATAGCCGCAGGTCAGTCCAAATGTCTCGGCCAGGGTATTCATGGCTAACAGGTTGACGCTATCAACAGGACAGGGATATTCAGTGGTGCAATGTAGCAGGCTGACGTGATTTTTGAGTAGTCTGGCGTCAAAACAGGCAGAAAAATCATTCGTCTGTGGCTGCTCTCCTGGATGAGTGATGGCGTGACAGATTAATCCCAGGGCTTCACGAATTTCATCCAGGGTCGCCATGCCTGTGGAGAGAATTAATTTACGGCCACTGAGTGCGAGTTGCCAGATGAGTGGACCATTAGTCAGTTCACCTGAGCCCAGTTTTATCTGTGGCAGCTCCATTTTATCAATGAGAAAGCTGGCGCTATGTTTATCAAAAGGGGATGAGAGAAAGTCGATTTCTCGTCGCTGGCAATGATCAAAGAGTTCATGATGATGTTCAAAGTCAAGCGCCAGCTTTTGTAGCATTTCGAGCTGATTGTCTTTGTCGGGTTGATTACGTTGCTGGTAGGCGGCTTTTTCGGCAAGGCTACTGGCCAGTAATTCGGGAACAAAGGTTTGAAACTTAACGGCGTCAGCTCCAGCATCGGCAGCCGCATCGACTAATTCATGTGCGAGCTTGAGATCACCATTGTGGTTTACACCGGCCTCGGCAATGACATATACCTTATTCATTATGCCTCCGTGCACTTAAGGTCGATGAAGGTTTTGGCCAATAGCTGCTGTGTTGAACCAATAGCTGCAAGGTGGTCGATAATAATCTTTGAAGCCCTGCCATCACCGTAGGGGTTATTGAAATGCTTGATAGGTCTTTGCAGACAATCTTGAATAGAGGTTTTTATGGCTTTTTTCTGGTTAATACAGTTTGTCACACTGTCGCCCTGTAATCTTCCGCGTTGACGATTACCGATATTCAGTGTGGCAGTATGCAGGCTGGGGGCTTCATAAAGTCCGCTTGATGAATTTCCAACGAGAAGATCCATTTCGGCAATGACACTGTAATAACCCTGTTGCCCTAGTGATTGAACAAAACATGCACTGTCATGTTGCTTGGCAAAATTCTGTAAGGCGTTATTAATTAAATCTCCACCGGTATCGGCATTGCTACCACTTAGAACCATACCAATATTATGAGGTAGTGCGGTAAGTGCAGCGATCAATTCATCAACCTGTTGTTGTGGTGTCAGTTCATCGATTGTCGCGGGATGAAAGCTGATGGCAATATTTTTCTCACTGAATTGCCAGTTGAGTTGTTGTTCTATTTCCGCGCGAGTCAGACGTGGTGTAGCAAGAATGGCGTCGATGCCCGGGCTTCCACTGTGAATGATGTGCTCCGGACTTTCTCCCATTTGGATCAGGCGCTCTCTGGCTTTTGAGTTTGTAACAAAATGCAGGTGTGAAAGCTTACTTATGGCATGTCGCATGGCGTCATCATAAGCGCCTGCAGTGATATCGCCACCGGCAATGTGTGCGATAGGGATGCCTGCCAGTAATGCTGCCTGAACGGCACCAAAAATCTCATAACGATCACCAAGCACCAATAAAATATCGGGCCTGTGGGAGTTGATGGTTTGTGCGAAACCATTAATGCTTTTTGCGAGGGCTTGACTCGTATCTACTGCCTTGTCGGTTTTTAAGTCTAGGCTTATGCGAGCATTGACTTCAAAGCCCCGATCGATAATTTGCTCGATAGTATGGCCAAATCGTTTTTCGAGATGACTGCCTGTAACCCAGAGCTGTAATTGTAGGTCTGCATGATCGCGAATGCCCTGCAGTACGGGCTGTAAGAGACTCCAGTCAGCGCGTGATCCGGTGACTACTGCAATTCGTAGGCACTCCGTCATGCTGCTAATCCCGGTGAGCTGGGTAGGCAGATACCAGTCTCCCAGAGTTGCTGTGTGGTGCTTAAGTCATCACTTGGACACTGTGCATACATAGGAAGTTGCTGCATGGGATTCCATAGCGGGCGCAGTAGCAGGCCTTGTGCATGCGCTTCCTGCAGTAGTAGGTCGCGGTTATTTTTGTCACTCAATAATAATAAGTTCAGCCAGTGATTGCACTGCAGTGCTTCGGGTGGTTGATGTATTTTAGCCGTTTCTATATCAGAAAAAGTTTCGCGGTATTTTCTGTAGAGCTTTCGCTTATTACTTAAGTGTTCAGGCAGGCGCTGTAGCTGCGCACAAGCGAGTGCAGCATTGAGGTTGGGTAAGCGGTAGTTATAGCCGACTTTGTCGTGTATGAAATCCCAGCTATGAGGTTGTTTGGCAGTGGTACTTATATGACGAGCCTGCGCTGCCAGTTCGCTATTTTTAGTCAACACGGCGCCGCCACCACCGCTGCTTATAATTTTATTGCCATTGAAGCTCAGTGCCGAAAGTTGTGCCCAATCGCCGGTGTGGCGCTGATCACGAAAGCTGCCAAGTGATTCTGCAGCATCTTCTATTAAGATTAGATTCCACTGCTCCGCTATACGGGCAAGTGCTGGCATGTTGGCTGGAATGCCGAGGATATGGACAACGACCAAAGCCCGAATAGTGCGACCGGTTTGGCGATTGATGCAGGTTCCATTTTTTATCTCGGCAATACGCTGCAAGTGCTGATCAAGTTTTTCTGGATCAATGCCTAATGTACTTTTTTCGCAGTCAAGCAGGTGAGGTATTGCTTGCTGGTAGGCAATGGGATTTAGTGTGCCAACGAAAGTCAGAGCTGGTACCAATACTTCATCATTGGCCTTAACGCCTGCGAGTACTATGCAGGTGTGTAAGGCTGAGGTGCCATTCACAGTAGCAATTGCATGTTCTATTCCACAGAAATGCGCGAGTTCTTTTTCGAAGCGGTCAACATAGGCGCCGGCAGTTGATATCCAGCCTGAACGTAAGCAGTCTTTAGTGAAATTTTCTTCAAGCTGGCCTAGTGTCGGCTCGTGTAAGGCAATGGGACGTTCAGCGGGTAACATGCTTGTGAGACGATTAATGATCTCATCACATTCCACATTAGACATTGTATATGCCGTGCTTGTATTGCGAGAGATTCACTGGCTGCTGGAACCATTCGATCGTTTTGTCTAAACCACGGGCGAAGCCTTCAATATCGCCATAGTCTGGCTGCCAGTCGAGTAGTTCGGCGGCAAGGCTGTTGTCTGCCCACAGGCGTTCCACCTCGCTATTTTTGGGGCGGGCACGTGCATCGTCGGCGACGATATCAATGTCTACCCCCATTTGTGTTGCAATGAGTGCTGCTGTATCGCCAACGCTGATCTCATAATTACTGCCAAGGTTAATTGCCTGGCCAGTGGCTTTATCTGATTTCATTGCAGCAATAAAACCACGAACGGTGTCACTGACATAATTGAAATCACGTGTAGGCTCAAGTGAACCAAGTTTTATCTGTCGTTCACCATTAGCAATCTGCGTGATTATTGTCGGGATAACAGCACGAGCCGACTGGCGTGGCCCAAAGGTATTGAATGGTCTAACCACAGTTACGGGTGTTCCGAAAGATTTGTGGAATGACAGAGCGATCTGGTCTGCCCCGATTTTTGTGGCCGAATAAGGTGATTGTCCCTGCAGTGGATGCGCTTCATCAATGGGAACGTATTGTGCGGTACCGTAGACTTCACTGGTCGAGGTGTGTACGACGCGTTCTATATCAAGTTCGCGTGCAGCTTGCACCACATTTAATGTGCCTTTTATATTGGTATCTACATAGGCGTCGGGTGAGTGGTAGGAATAGGGGATGCCAATGAGTGCCGCTAAATGCAGTACCGCATCACAGCCCTGCATGGCGGTTTTTACGCCGTAAGGGTCACGCACATCTCCACTGAAGATATCCAGCGCCTCTTTTTTGCTTTGTTCGATGCTGTCCAGCCAGCCCCAGTGACCAAAGCTGTTGTAGTAGACAAAGGCACGTACATCGTAGCCTGCATCGAGTAGTGCTTCTGCGAGATGAGAGCCGATGAATCCATCGGCTCCGGTGAGCAATATTTTTTTCATGAGGTTTGCAGTTCGTTGAGGAGGGTTTGAGCGGCCTGGTTATTCGGGTCTTTTTCTAAAACGTAGTTATACGCCCAGATAGCAGATTCAGCGACACCTACTTGATTAAATATTTTTCCGAGTTTTAGCATGGCACCAAAATCGTTGGGTGCTTTTTCCAGATAATCAGCATAAGTGTTGATAGCTCCTTGCAGGTCCCCAGTTAAGCGTTGTAATTCTGCATATTGCGATTCATAGCTGGGCGATATTGAGGCTAGGGTGCTCATCAATAAGAGTGCCGTGTCGGTATCGCGTTTATCAAGGGCGATTCCACTCATGCGACGTAGCGCATCCTCGAGTTGAGGGCTGCGAGGCAGTTGACCGTCATTCTCATCCATGTGTTCAGCTGCTCGATCTACAAGAAGGTTATAAAAAGCCATTGCACTTTCTTTGTCGCCATCGAGCTCAGCTAAATAACCATCGGATAATGCGGCAAGATCGATGGCTTCAGTACTGTCATTCTTTTTTAATTCGTCACTTGTGTGAACGAGCTCTTCTCTATCTTGTTGTTGAAAAAGAATCTGTAATTTACTGCGTACCGGTGCCAGAGTGTAGTTGTTACTACACCATTTAGCCTGCTCGGTTTCTGTTTCCTGCATGATGTCTTCGAAGGCATTTATACTGTTGTTCAATGCTGCCTGCTCAAGATCGTTTAATGTTTTTTTCTTATCACTATGTGCTGATAGCCAAACCAGAGCACGTCCAGGCGCGCCATCTGCATTCCATTGTTTGATCAATGCCTGTACATCAGGTGTATCGCTATCCTCATCGAGGCGCGAACGAATGCGTTGCTGGGCATCTTCTAACATCTCCAGCAAAGCATCAGCACTTTCATTGTAGGCCTCATAATATGCACGACCCCATTTTTCAATATCATCGTCACTCCATTCGCGATCTTTGTCAGGACGAACCAGGCGCAAGAAGCGACGAGAGCCAAAACTTTTGACCAGGGGGGAAATATCTTTATATTCGCGATCGAGTTTCTTTTCGATCTTATCCATCCGTTTCTTGTATTTGAAATCGGCTGTTTTGCCATTGCGACCAAATAGACCGTCATTACACTCGAGTGCATCGTCGGCCAAGTGTTTAATTGCCCGTAGTTTGCCATTCGCGTTGGCGATGGACTTTAACATTCTGTTGAGGTGAGCAATGCGATGTGAATGGTTATTTTCGGGTAGAAATTCACGCAGATGCTCGGCAGCAGAGTCCTTGTCCTGTGGTAGTTCAATATCATCCACAGGCAGGTGCTCAACATTCGGTATTTTGGCTGAGCCTGCTGCAGGATTAATGATGTGGCAATCATGAGTGAGTGCTTTTTTGGCTTGATTGCCCATGATTTCAACAGCACTGGCAAAAGAGTGACGGGTATCAGCCATCCAGCCACCATTGGTTTCTACTTGAATGCCCACATTGCCTAATAAGGGTCCAGCATTACGTTCGTTACTGCCCGCAGCATGGGTATGCCCTTCGCGGTTGTAACAAAGGTCTACACCGGCCAGCACAATCTGAGAAAAACCAAGTTGCACGGCCATTGACAGTGCCGTATTGGTTACGGTTGGGCCCTGGCCGACTAAATTGTCATCATTGGCTTTAGATTTCCAGGGTAGACGTTCACCATAGTAAACCGCAGGACCAGACCATTGAGAGAGTAATAAGGGCGTTATATGGAAAGAGTGCATGAGCAAGGTATCGTGATTAAAACGCAGTAATTCCTTACTTACATCGAAGCTTACGGGGTGGGGGTCAATAGAGACGACGATGTCGGGCTGTAGGTCAATTTCAAGCAGGCGTCGGCAGATGCGCGACACTGCGATAACGGTTACTGCATCACGGTGCTGTTTGATCCAGGGTAGTAATTCATCGAGTGAAGGACCGCCTCCAAGTAATACTGCTGTGCGTCCTTTGCAGGTATTTTTAAGACAAATCGCTGAATCACGGTTGTCTGCAATATTTTCAATTTGGCGTTGTACAAATGCCTGACTACCAAGCTGGAATTCAACGTGCCAAACCATTTCTTTAACGGTTGTCTGAGTATCCCAAAATAAACGTCGGTACTCGGTGAAATAGGCATCCATAGCACCGATAGACTGGATTACCTTGACTTGATCGAGATACGAATATTCTTGAAACTGGAAAGCCTCAGCGCAGTCTTGCCATTCATCTTCTGTTACAAGGCGAACATTCGGGAGCTCTTCAATCTGCGGTAGACGTTCACGCATCGGTTCAATGATAGATTTCGGTTCTATGAAGAGATAACGCGTACCTTCGGGCAGATCATCTTTTAGTAGCCATTGTGCAAGCAGTGTGGAGTCAGTCCCTATGATGATAAAAAGGCTGTCTTCACGTTTTAGGCTTTCGCCAAAGTGGCGTTGGAATACCGCAGCAGAACCGGTGCGATCAAAGGCGTCACGGTTGACGTCATACAGCACGGTATCGCCGAAGGCATTGCTGATAAATTGGGCAGTGGCGCTACTTTCAGTACTCATAGGTCTTTCCATGTGGCAGAAACGACATCAGGAGCCACCTATTTAGATAGGGCTCCTGATGAAGGTAACGACCATTTATTTCCCATCTTTAGGAATAAAAGGTTATCAATTGCTGAGTATTTTGGATCTATTGCAGTAGTGACAGAACGTTCTGCGGAAGTTGGTTGGCCTGAGCAAGCATGGCGGTACCCGCTTGTTGCAAAATCTGCGTTCGAGTCAAATTCGCGGTTTCTCGGGCAAAATCGGCGTCCTGAATGCGCGAGCGTGCTGCACTCTGGTTTTCAATAACATTTTCCATATTGCGCACTGAAGATTCCAGGCGATTTTGGATGGCGCCAAAGTCCGCCCGAAGTGCGCTGATACTTTCGAGAGCAGATGTCATCAATGACATGGCACGGTTGATGTCACCCGTGCTCATGGAGGCACCACTCGCACCACTGGCGAGAAATACAGAGGCCGATAAAGCGTTGGCAATTCCTCCACTGCCAAAGCTTTCAAGTGCTACATCAAGCGTGCCTAGCGTAATAACGTTATTGGTGCCGTTCTCCCAGCCGACCTGCAGGCTCAGGCTTCGACTGGAACCGAGTAGGCTAAGGTTGTTAAATTCAGCCGTTGCACGTGTGCGGGTTATTTCTGCTTTCAGGGCCTGGAATTCATCGTTCAATGATTTTCGGTCTGACAGGTTATAGGTGCCATTTGCTGCCTGTACCGAAAGTTCACGCATGCGTTGTAAGGCATTACTCATCTCTGAGAGTGCACCCTCAGCAGTCTGTACCAGCGAAATACCATCATTGGCATTGCGAATAGCCTGGTCGAGGCCTCGTACCTGCGAGGTAATACGTTCGGAGATCGCCAGCCCGGCAGCATCATCTTTGGCGCGATTGATACGCAGGCCTGAAGACAGTCGTTCCAATGAGGTCTGCATGCTCATCTGTGAACGGTTAAGTTGCCGTTGAGAGTTCATCGACATCATATTGGTATTGATAACTTGTGCCATAGCGGATCTCCGTTATTACTTTTGTGTTTAGCGCAATAGGCTGAGTACGTTTTGCGGTAATTGATTGGCCTGCGCGAGCATGGCGGTGCCAGCCTGTTGCAAGATTTGGGTGCGTGTGAGGTTGGCCGTTTCGTGTGCAAAGTCAGCATCTTGAATGCGAGAGCGTGCAGCGTTTTGGTTTTCGATGACGTTTTCCATATTGCGTATTGAAGATTCGAGACGGTTTTGTGCAGCGCCGAAGTCAGCACGTATGTTGGATATGGAATCAATCGATCGAGAAAGGATGAGCATAGCGCTTGTTGCAGCGGCCACGTTCCCCACACTATTTCCAAGCCAACTGTTTAGGCCTGAGCCATTGGAGGTATTACCGGCAAATATAGTGTTAGCATTTAATGTGATTACGTTATCTACACCGTTCTCCCAACCAACCTGTAATGAGATCGCCCCTGGTGCTGCGGCACCAAGTAGGTTGATATTATTGAACTCGGTAACTTCAGAGGTTCTGATCACCTCAAAGGCCAATGCTAAATACTCATCATTTAGCGATGCACGGTCAGATGCATTGTAGGTACCGTTTGCAGCCTGAACAGCTAATTCTCTCATTCGCTGGAGACTGTTTTCAATTTCCGATAATGCGCCTTCAGCGGTTTGTACCAATGAAATACCATCATTGGCATTACGAACGGCCTGATCAAGACCACGAATCTGTGAAGTGAAACGCTCAGAAATCGCCAAACCTGCCGCATCATCTTTGGCGCGGTTAATGCGCAAGCCAGACGACAGTCGCTCCAATGATGTCTGCATACTCATCTGTGAGCGATTTAATTGTCGCTGAGAGTTCATCGACATCATGTTGGTATTGATGACTTGAGCCATGGTGAGTCTCCGCTTTTATTATCTTTGTATTACTGCAACAGGCTTAATACGTTTTGCGGTAACTGATTGGCCTGCGCCAGCATGGCGGTACCCGCCTGCTGTAAAATCTGGGTGCGCGTGAGATTGGCAGTTTCGCGAGCAAAGTCGGCATCTTGAATACGTGAACGAGCAGCACTCTGATTTTCGATGACGTTTTCCATGTTGCGTACGGCCGATTCCATACGATTTTGTATGGCACCAAAGTCGGCACGTAATTCATTGACATTATTGAGTGCGGCATCAATGAAGCTCATTGCTGTCTGTGCAGCAGCTGGTCCGCCTGTACTGCCAATGGATGTACCTGAATGAAGCACAAAAGAGATACCATTATTGGCAGAAGTTCCTGACATATCGCGTGCAATAACAGTGATGATATTGTTGGCGCCATTCTCCCAGCCAACCTGCATACTCAGTGTGGAGGCTTGACCGAGTAGATTGATATTGTTGAATTCAGTAACGTTGGCGGTACGTACAATCTCTGCCTGTAAGGCATTGAATTCATCTTGAAGTGACTGTCTGTCAGAGCTGTTGTAGGTGCCGTTGGCCGATTGTACGGCTAATTCACGCATACGTTGCAGCGCATTGGTTACTTCGCCTAGGGCGCCCTCAGCTGTTTGCAATAGGGAGATACCATCGTTGGCATTACGAATGGCCTGATCCAGGCCACGTACCTGTGAAGTAATACGCTCTGAAATGGCCAGGCCTGCCGCGTCATCTTTGGCGCGATTGATACGCAGGCCGGATGACAATCGTTCCAGGGAGGTCTGCATACTCATCTGCGAGCGATTTAATTGTCGCTGAGAGTTCATCGACATCATGTTGGTATTAATGACTTGTGCCATGGTATTTCTCCGGTTCTATTTAATGCGTATTACTGCAGCAAGCTCAAAACGTTCTGCGGTAGCTGGTTGGCCTGCGCAAGCATGGCGGTACCCGCTTGTTGCAAAATCTGTGTACGGGTGAGGTTGGCGGTTTCGCGAGCGAAATCGGCATCCTGAATACGTGAGCGAGCGGCGCTCTGATTTTCGATGACGTTTTCCATATTGCGTACGGCTGACTCAAGGCGGTTTTGAATGGCACCAAAATCGGCGCGCATATCATTAATCGTCTGGATAGCACTATCCATTCTCGCCATGGCGATGGATGCACCAGCAACCGTTAGAATAGAGGTTCGGTTGTTGGAGGCCACGCTTGCGCCAACGGCGCTTAGAATGCCGCCGCCGCCAAAGGAGGCAGACATCAATGGGTGGATGGACAGGGTGATGATGTTATTCGCACCATTCTCCCAACCCACTTGCAAATCAATGTTTGTACTCTGACCTAACAGACTGATGTTATTAAACTCAGAGACCCTTGCTGTGCGTACAACCTCAGCACGTAAGGCATTGTATTCATCATTCAGTGATGAACGATCAGAGGCGTTGTAAGTTCCATTTTTGGCCTGGATGGATAACTCACGCATACGCTGTAGAGCATTGGTAATTTCATCTAATGCACCTTCAGCGGTCTGTACCAGTGAAATACCATCATTGGCATTGCGAATTGCCTGATCGAGGCCACGAACCTGTGAAGTGATACGCTCGGAGATTGCCAGACCTGCCGCATCATCTTTGGCGCGGTTGATTCGCAGGCCCGATGAGAGGCGTTCCAATGATGTCTGCATACTCATCTGCGAGCGGTTCAACTGTCGCTGAGAGTTCATTGACATCATGTTGGTGTTGATGACTTGAGCCATGGTGATTCTCCACTTTTATCTGATTTTTATTACTGCAGCAGGCTTAAAACGTTCTGCGGTAGTTGGTTGGCCTGCGCAAGCATGGCGGTACCCGCTTGTTGCAAAATCTGTGTACGGGTGAGGTTGGCAGTTTCGCGGGCA
>Ga0316204_10009968_pt1 | contig 12433 bp, 11 predicted proteins | sample 6monrhotite_MG_2_FD_205661 | JGI IMG/M metagenome (GOLD analysis project Ga0316204, IMG submission 205661) | Microbial mat bacterial communities from mineral coupon in-situ incubated in ocean water Damariscotta River, Maine, United States -... | ecosystem: Environmental > Aquatic > Marine >...
ATCCTTGGGGACTGTCTTGCTGTACCGCCGTCATATGCCCAGTCTGTTTTGTACGAGCCGATTCAAAGAGCTATGGCAGACCCTGTCGCCCGGGGGAAGGGGACGCTTTCGGATGATTTATATGCGTTTGGTGTTTCTTTAGCTGTGATTATGCGTCAGAACGACCCTATGGCGGGTTTGAGTGATGCTGACATAGTAAGGCAAAAAATGCTTCACGGCAGTTATGCTGCGGTTACAGGAAAAGACCGTTTTAAGGGAGAGATTCTGGAGCTTTTGCGGGGGGTTCTTCATGACGATCCGCAGCAGCGCTGGACGATTGATGAAGTTTTGGAGTGGCTTGATGGTCGGCGTTTGAGTCCCAAGCAGGCGATTATTGTTAAAAAGGCGCCGAGGCCTTTTGTTTTGGGAGAGGGGCGTTATTTTATGGTGCCTCTTATGGCTATGGATATAGAAGCCAATGTCAAGGACGTGAAAAAGGCGGTTGAAGATGAAAGCTTGCTGACCTGGATAGAGCGTTCTTTGGAAGATGAGGAGATATCGGAACGTTTTCAAAAAGCGGTCGTAGATGCGCGGCAACAATCAGCGGGCGCCGGTTATGAAACCTGTCTGGTGAGTAATGTTTCTATTGCTTTATCTCCGGATTCTCCTTTGAGGTATAAAGGTGTTTCTGTGATGGGGGACGGAATTGGGGCGGCGCTTGTGCAGGCTGTTGTTTTGAAGCAATCCATTACGCCGTTTGTCGAGATGTTTATGAATTCATTGGTTTTGAATTGGTTGACGGTACAAAATGGTGTGAATATTGATGTTACAGCATTGTTCGGCCGGTTTGAAAAATGTAGACGGTTTTTTAAAACGAGCAAGTTTGGTGAAGGTCTTGAGCGGGCTATTTATGTTTTGAGCCCCGAGTGTCCGTGTTTGAGTGATGTGATTAAAGAATATTATGTGACATCGCCGGATGAGTTGCTGCTGGCTTATGAGGATTTGTGCCGTAAGGGGCAGGTTCCTGCGACGTTTTTGGATAAACATTCGGTCGCATTTTTGTATGAAAAAGATCCGAAGGTTATTGAATCTTATCTCTATGATTTGAATACGCATGAAAACCATAGAGTTGTGTCGGCGAATCTGAAGTGTCTTGCTGCTATTCAAAAGCGATACAACATGGGTAATATGAAAGCGATCGGGAAGGTTCTTGCGCCGAGATTGCAGGTGGTTGTTAAGCGTTATCACGATAGAAAAGTTCAAGAGAAGTTAAAAGAGAGTGTTGTCGAGTTCCAGAGCTCTGGTGATTTGAAGAAGATTGCAGGTATTTTTGATAATGCGGATGTTGTTAAAAAAGATTTTACGTTGTTCAAAAGAGCAATGCAGGAATATAGAAGGATTGAAGAAGAGCGTGTGATGCTGGAGACGACTTTACAGGACAAAGAGACGTTTGGAATTAAAACCGGTAAAGAAGTTTCGGCTATTATTTCCAGTATTCTGGCTTTTATTATTATTCTTGGGAGTGCGTTTATGTTTTTAACGGATAAGTCTCCGTTCTAGAGGTTTTTAGGTATGGCAAAGAAAAAACAGGTTTCGAAAAAAAAGACGTCCGCTTCAAAAAAGAAGAAGGGCGGAAAGGGTAATAAAGTTGGAGGAAAGCTTCAGCTTTTTATCGTGATGTTGCTTGTGCTTTCGATCGCGTTTGTGTCGAGTGCGGTTATTTTGTTCATTGGTTTGATGCCGATGTTTGTTGCGTTTTTTGTGGATCGTAGCAAGAAAAAAACAAAATCCATTACCGTGGGGGCGATGAATATTGCGGGCTGTACGCCGTTTTTGATGGAGTTGTGGACGAGCGGTGGTGGTATGGATCGGGCTTTGTCAATTATTCTGGACCCTATGGCTATTATCGTTATCTATGCGGCGGCCGGGGTTGGTTATATTATTGATTGGGCGATGACTTTGGTTGTTGCCGCGATACTTTACCAACGCGGTATTGCTCGTAAAAAGGCGATCGAGATGCGTCAAATTGAATTGGAAAAACGCTGGGGTAAAGAAGTGGCGGGGGCGATGGCTCTTGACCATGAAGGGTTTCCCTTGGAGGCAGTTGTAGAGAAAGAAAGCTAAAATCCCATCTAACTTTAAGTTTTCTTTCATAGGATTGGGTTTACACTGAAAGTAACAGAGTTCTGGGTTGTTTGTTTTGAAAGCGCGTTTGGTCGCTTTTTTTGTGCCCGGAATTTGAAAACAATTTAAAACAAATTCAATTGAATTGAATGGGTGTGAACGGGTTAAATGCTTAAATTTTTCAAAATTTTTGTAAAAAATGAAGAAGCAACGACGGCTATTGAGTTTAGTCTTCTTGCTGCTCCTTATCTGTTGCTTACTCTTGGTATTATTGAATTATCTATTATGTATGCGTCAGCGAGTTTGTTGGAAGGTGCGACGAGTTCTGCTGCGCGTGCGGTGCGTACGGGGCAAATTCAGCAATCTGGCGGGGACCCCGAAGCGGAGTTTCGTGATCGTATGTGCGACTATGCGACCGTTTTAATTGATTGTAATGATGTTATTATCGAAGTTCAGCAGATGGCCAGTTTTGGTGATTTTGGCGGTATGGCTCCATCATATGACGGTGATGGTAATCTTGTTAGTTCAGGTGTTGATCCCGGAGGGTCTGGCGACCGTGTGCTTATTCGCGTTGGATATCGTTATCAAATGATGACGCCGCTTATTGGGCCATTGATGGGTGGGCCGGATAGCTCCCGCCTGTTTATGTCGACTATTGTTTTGCAATCGGAGCCGTATGATTTTGACGGGGCGGGTGCGTAATGGTTGGTTTTACGAAGGCTGTTCAATCTTTATTTAAGCGCTGGCTTCGTTCGGAAGATGGTATGGCCGCTGTTGAGGCGGCTATGGTTTTTCCGATATTGTTGACGTTGTTACTTGGAACTTATGATTTGGGAAATGCTGTTTTGGCGAACCAGAAAACAATTCGAGCATCGCAAGTGGTCGCGGATCTTATTACCCGTAATAGCTCTGTTGATACGGCCATGATTAACGATTCAATTGATGCTGGGGAGTTGGCTTTAGAGCCGTTTCCGACGGCATCTTTTGGTGTTGATATTGTGAGTATTAGCTTTGACGATGCCGGTGCAGCTTCGATTGATTGGCGTGAGACACAGAATATGACGCCGCTTGCCGATGTGTTGACGCGCGTTGCTGCGCTGTCTGAGTCTGGTGACGGTGTGCTTGTCGTTGCGACCGAGTATGACTTTGAACCGATTTTTGCCGGTTTTTTGATTAATACGATTTCCATGCAGGAAGTCGCCTTTGCCCGTGGCCGAAAAGGTGCCACGATTGAACGTAACTGAAACGCTTAACCCGATTGGGGGGTGCCATGTTGAATATGCTTAAAATCAATTTGATAAAATTTTATAGAGAAACGCAAGCGGCCATTGTGATTATGTTTGCCTTGATGGCGCCGGTGGTTATTGGTTCTGCGGGGATGGCGCTTGATTTTGCGCAAGCCTATCTTGTGCAGCAGCGATTGTCTCAGGCGATTGATGCCGCAGCATTAGCGGCCGCAGCGATTTCGAGTGATGCGAATGTTATTGAACAAAAGGTTCAAGCTTTTTTTGATGCGAATTATCCGGCGGATAAGCTTGGTGCGACGTTTGATCCTGTTGTTGTTGTTGAGGGTAATTTGGTGACCGTTACAGGGACAGCGTATTACAGCACATCTTTTTTGAATGTGATTGGTATTGATGTTATCAATGTGGCTGCGGAAACCGTTGTTCAGCGTGAAGTGAAGGGGCTTGAAGTTGTCCTTGTGCTTGATAATACCGGCTCTATGGGGACGAATAATAATATTGGTAAATTGCGTACGGCGACGTGTGAGTTTGTCGAGATTTTGTATGGAACATATGATTCAGAAGAAACGGGTGATTGTTTGGATCGGTATGGTAGTTTTGTCGATCCGCAAAACGAATTTGTAAAAATCGGGCTTGTTCCCTATGCAACGTCGGTCAATGTTGGTCCTTATGGGCTTGGTTATGATGATGCGGGCGGCGTTTACGATGATGCATTTTTGAGCAACCCGCTTGATCTTTCATTCTCTAATGATGCGGAGACTAATATTTGCATTTTAGAAGAAGATGACGGATCGGATGTGCTGGATCATGATGGTCCGTGGTCGATGTATCGTTGGTGTCGTGATAAGGACGATGATAGCGCGCAGTGTAATTATTATAACGACTATATCTGTGACGGTAATGCTTATAATTCTTCCGGCTCGAACTGTCTGGATTGGGATTATTCTGAGGGTGCGAGAACGGTTTATCGTGCGCCGGAATATCGTTGTCCGGCGGCGGCTGTTCTACCGTTAAGTGAAGATATGACGGCGCTTAAGGACCGGATTAACGAAATGAAGGCCAGTGGTTGGACATTTGGTAATATTGGTATGGCCTGGGGGTGGAGAATGCTGTCACCAGAGGCGCCGTTTACCGAGGGTGTGGACTGGGATAATCAGGCGTGGCGTAAGGTTATTGTTATGATGACGGACGGCGATAATGTGCGTAGTAGCCCGTATGGTGCTTTTGGTGTTAATGGAACGCATTCGGTTAGTAGTAGTGGTGTATTGGATGATCGCCTTGAAGAGGTTTGTGAAAATATGGACGCGCAAGATAATGTGACTGTTTATACGATTACGTTCGAGGCACGTTCTGGCGGTATTGATGATGCGACACGCACGTTGTATGAAAATTGCGCCGGTAATGGCGGGTATCATGAGCATGTGACATCGTCCGAAGAATTGATCGAAGTTTTTCGTGAGATTGCACAAGAGTTGAGTAATCTTCATATCAAGAGTTAGAAATTGTAATTGTATTAAAAAGCCCTGTGAAACTCTGTTTCGCGGGGCTTTTTTAATGGTTGGCGTGTGTATTGAGTGATGTTTAAAATTTTACATAAAATTAAAATGGTTTTTACTTGTATCCCATTGTTTTTTCTTGTAAATTAGTACTTGATTACTGCGTTTTTTAACCTTCCCTTAAACAACTTTCGATATTCTAATAGTAACGGTTGGGAACTTTTGGGTCTTAATTTATTTAAACGGACTTTGAAGTGTGGGTAACCGAATTAGAAAAAATCTTAAAGGAGAAAACTATGTTGAAATTACTTGCTATGAAAGATGCTTATCTTAACAATGAAGACGGCGCGACAGCTATTGAATATGGCTTGATTGCTGCCGGTATCGCGATTGCGATTGTTGCTGTTGTGTTTACACTCGGTGATGAGCTAAGTGCTACTTTTGGTGATGTTCAGTCTGAGCTTGAAGGTCGCGGTGGTGAATAGTCGTTCGCTGTAAAAACTTTCAAAAACCCACCCCGTTGCGGGTGGGTTTTTTTATGACTGGTTCTTTGTTCAAAGTCGGATTTTCTTATGAAGAAATTTATTTTTATTCCTGATGTTTTGGTTCGCGATTTTGTTAAGTCGCTTTCGGGCGCTACGGCGATTGAGTATGCGTTGATAGCGGCGGGTGTTGCTTTGGCTATCTCGGCTGTTGTGTACACGCTGGGTGATGAGATTTTGGCTGTGTTTCAGGATGTAGAAGCGGGTTTTGCAGGTCCTTAAATATTTGATAAAGGTGTTCTTATGTTTTTGCTTGTTGTTTTTTTGATGTGTTTGTTTGTTGTGATTGGAACGGGTGTTCTGGCCGGTTTGTCGGATATTCGCGGGTTGACTATTCCCAATATGTATAGTGCGTTGGTTATTGGCGCGTTTGTATTGTGTTATGCGGCGTTGTGGTTGGGCGGGCGGGATGATGTGTTTGCATCGCTGTCATCGCATATTGTGGGTGCGGCGTTAGTGTTTTTGATTACGCTGGCGATGTTTATGTTCAAAATTATAGGTGCCGGGGATTCCAAATTTGCGACAGCTCTTGCTTTTTGGGTCGGTGTTAAGGGGCTTTTTCCGTTTATTATATATATGAGTTTTGTGGGAGGGGCGCTGGCTCTTCTGGCTTTGGCGTTGCAAAAATGGACGCCGTTTAAGAGCCCGAAGCCCGATAGTTGGGTTGCGCGTGTGCAGGGCGGAGAAAGCAAGGTGCCGTACGGTGTTGCGATTGTTATAGGGGCTCTGGCGTCTTTCGCAAAAATAGGGTACTTTAGTGGGGATGTCTTGTCGTCTTTTGTTCTTCAGTAGTCTTTGTTTCGTTGATTTCTCTGTCTTTTTTTCTTTCACGATTTTTTAACGAAGTAAGCGCATTATTAAAATAGAACATTATGTTTTTTGTCCCGTTTTCAGGGTTCTGCTGCGTCCTCAAGTAATTTCAATCAAGACCGTGTGAGGTTTTCACTATGAATAAGAATATTCTGATCGTCCTTGGTGGTGCTGTGTTGGTGGCTGTTCTTGTTGCCATGCTGGTGCAGGTTACGTTAGGCGGCAAAGAAGAAGCGGTCACTGAAGAGGCGAAGGTTGAGGTGCTTGTTGCTGCGAAAAATCTTGGTATCGGGCGTGAGCTAAAAGACGGTGATATGCGTTGGCAGCCGTGGCCGAAAAGCAGTGTCTTTCCGGGCGCAGTGCTTCGTAAGGATGACCAATCAACGGACGATGCTCTTGAGGGGCGTTTGTCACGTGATATTGCCGAGGGTGAGCCTGTTGTGAAGAGTGCTTTATTAGGGCAGGCGAAAGGTAATATGGTTGCGGCTAGCCTTCAGCCAGGTCAGAGAGCGTTGGCGATTGAGGTTTCTGCGGCCTCTATGGTTGGCGGATTTATCGGCCCTGGTGATTTTGTTGATGTTATTTTGACATACAAAGAAAGCATTCGTTCCGAAGATGAAAATCCAGACATTCAGAAGATGATCGAGCTTAATTTAGATAAAATGGCGACAGAGACGATTTTGCAAAATGTAAAAGTTTTGGCGATTGATCAGATGGCGCAACGTCCGGAAGAGGATAAAATTAAAGTTGGAAAAACCGTGACCGTGGCTGTGGCTGCTCATGATGCGGAGCGTCTTACGCTTGCGTCCGAGCTGGGTGAGCTGATGTTAGTTCTGCGCGGTGTCGGTGATGATTTGATTGTCGAGAAAAGCTGGCCGACTGTATCTGATGCGCGTCTTACCCATATGGGTGACGAAGTTTACAACGAATATGAAAAAATTAAAAAGGAAGCTGGAATTAATCGCAATATTGTGCGAATCTATAGCGGTGGCGATGTCACGTCTATTCCTGCTCGCTAAGTCATTTAGCAGCTTTAGTTTCTAAAATACTCACGTTTCTCTGCGTAACCAACTGAAAGTCTTTCCTATGATGAAGATGTCCACATGTTTATCCAGATATAAGGCCGTATGCGTGCTTGCTATGGCTTTGGTGATGTTTATGGCGCCGTTAGGTGTTATGGCGGCTAAGGGTGATTTAGAAACGCTACGGGCTGAAACTGCCGTGAAAAAGCCTGTGAGTATAACTCTGGGTAAGGCGGACTTGATTTCTGTTGGTGGGGATGTTTCGGATGTTTTGGTTGCGGACCCGTCGGTTATTGATGTGATGGCTGTTCAAAGTAACAGTCTGTATGTCGTTGGTGTCAGTATTGGTGATACAAATATTATCGCGCTGGATGGTGAAGGGAATATTCTTAAGCGGATTGATGTTCATGTTTCTTATGATCTTCAGGCTATTCAATCTTTGGTGAATGAGTTGTTTCCCAAAGAGGATGTTAAGGTTGGGGCTGTTCATGATCAGGTTTTGTTGACGGGGAGTGTTTCTAATCCTCTTGTCGCGTCGAAGATACAAGATATTGTGACGGCGTATGTTGGTGATTTGCAGGATCAAAAAGGGACTGCCGATGAATTGATCGCGAACCTTATGGATGTGCGCGGTGAGCAGCAGGTGATGCTGCAGGTTAAGATTTTAGAAGCCTCCAGAACGGTTTTGAAAGAGCTGGGTATGGAAACATATCTGAATGACCCTAATGAGTTATCGGCGACGACGATTTTTGGTGCGCCGCCGTCCAGTAATTTGACGACTGTTGGTAACGAGCTTAGCTTGGGGACGGGGGCTGGTATTGCTTTGTCCAAAGATGCTGCTGGTATTCTTGGAGGGGTTTTTGATAGCCATCTTAGCGGAATTGGGCTTATCGGTCTTGAGCTGAATGCGCTGGAAGAGCGTAATCTGGTGAATATTCTGGCCGAGCCGAACTTGACGGCGGTATCTGGTGAGCAAGCTGGGTTTTTGGCTGGTGGTGAGTTTCCTGTTCCGGCTGGTCGTGACCAGGTTGGAAATATCATTATCGAGTTTCGAGAGTTTGGTGTGTCTTTGAATTTTCGTCCGACGGTGTTATCGGGTGAGCGTATAAGTTTGCAGATGGATACGGAAGTGTCTTCGTTGGATTTTGAGAGTGCAGTGACGCTGGCTGATCTTGTTGTGCCGGGGCTTGATATTCGCCGGGCGGAGACAACTGTAGAAATTGGAAGCGGTTCGAGCCTTATGATCGCCGGTATTTTACGTTCGGATTCGTTGGACGGGATGACGGGTCTGCCGGGGATTAGCAAAACGCCTATTCTTGGAGATCTTGTGAAGTCCGATAGTTTTCAACGGAATGAGACTGAGCTGGTTGTTATTGTGACGCCGTATTTGGTTGAGCCATATGCGGAAAGCGAGCGTGCGGACCCGGTTCCGAAGCAGGAGAGTAATCCTTTGGCGCAAGCGTTTGCGACTAATATTCGCCGGAATTACGAAATTGAAGATGAAGAGCTTTTTGCTTTGGATGAACGTTTTGGATATTTGCTGGATTAAGGGTGCTGGTATGTCGATGAAAAACAATAAACTTGTCATGACCGTTCCTTATACAATGCTCGCGTTAATTGCGCTGTGTATGTTGTTGACGGGGTGTTTGTATGAGCCAAGCAGTGTGTCGAAAAACCGTATTCAGGTTGAGCAGGAAGAGTTCAGGGATAAGGTTTCTGTTGCCTCATTGAATGACAGTGCGCTTAAAGGTTTGGCCACGCATTATCGTCGTCACGGTGATGGGCCGCTTAATTTAACCGTTACATATGATCCAAAGGCAAAGACAGCGAATGCGATGCATGCCGGTGATCAGATCGGTCGTTTGGTTGAGCGTTTGAGTTTTGAAGGTGTGTCGAATGTTGATGCGAATATTTTGCCGGTGAAGGATCAGGGCGGCGAGATGCAGGCTTTGATTTCTTATACGGCGTATAATGCGTTGGCGCCTAAAGATTGTGGTGTTTTGCCGGGAATGCGTGATACCGAAGCCGATATTGATGAAGAGTATAAGCTTGGCTGTTCGGTTGATACGTTGTTTGCCAAACAAATTGCCCGTCCTAAAGATTTGAAAGGTTTGGGAACGGCGTCCGATGTGACGGATGGTCGCAGGCTTTCGAATAAGCTTGAGGTTTATCGTTCCGGGGTGCCGAATGAGCCATTGGAAGGTCAGACAGCATCAGAAGAATAAAGTTAAGAAGCTTCAAAAAGTGTTCATTGAGTTTGATTTATACTGTGGAGCGAAAATGATATGAGCGCGAGGGATAAGTAAGAACCTATGAGTGAAGACAATCAGGCAACGTCTATATTGCTGCCCGCAGCTGTAGTTGCCGTTCATTCAACAGATCAGGAGACATTACAGGCCGCCAGAGATCTTGATGATGACTGGCGGTTTGCGCGCGTTAGTGTGAATGATGAAGAGGGTGACGTTGTTGCGGCGATTGCGGCCTATCAAGATTTACCGTCTCCTGATTTGCTTATTGTTCAGACAGATACAATTGATGACAGTTTCACGGCTCAGTTAGAAGAATTGGCGGGGAGTTGTGATGAAGGAACGTCTGCCATTGTGATTGGGCCGGATAACGATGTGAATTTATATCGCCGTCTGATTGATATGGGCGTTAGTGATTATTTGGTTCGGCCTATTTCGTCCGCTGAATTGGGTGAAGTTGTTGCCAAAGCTCTCATTGAAAATTTGGGCGTAACGGGTAGTCGTTTGCTTTGTGTTATCGGAGCAAAGGGAGGCGTTGGTGCGTCTTTGATTTCTGAAGCTCTGGCCTGCGGTGTCTCCGATATTCTCGATCAAAAAACAATATTGTTTGATACGTCTGGCGGTTGGTCGACGTTAAGTGTTGGTTTGGGTTTTGAGCCGAGTAGCACGCTCAGTGAGGCCGTTCATGCGGCTGAAGCAGATGACGAAGATGGTTTAAACCGTATGCTGCATAAGGTGAGTGATAAGCTTAGCGTGTTGGCGACGGGCGGTGATGTTATGCTTGAATCGACAGTGAGCGCCGCGCAGTTGGAAGCGCTTATTGATATGTTGATGGTTAAATATCCTGTTGTGATTGCAGATTTATCGCAGTCTCCCGAGGCTTTGCAGAAAATAGTTTTAACCAGGGCCAATCAGATTTTAATTGCGGCAACGCCGACTTTGCCGGCATTGCGCTTGGCGCGTACGCTTCTTCAGGAAGTTCGTGAGGTGCGCGGCGGGGAAGATGATGATGTGAGCCTGATTATCAATATGCAAGGGCAGTCGTTAGCGAATGAGGTGTCGAAAGCCGATATTGAAAAAGCGATGGAATTTTCTGTTGCTGCTTATTTGCCTTATGACGCGAAGGCGTTTTTGGGTAATGAAAGCGAAAGTAAGAAACTTACGGATGATAAAGCTGCGCGTAGCATTATAGAAAAAACTCTCTTGCCTGTTGTTGAGAAAACGCTCTTTTCCGGTATGCTTGCAGATGGCGCGAGTGTTGTTGCCAGCGGTAGTTTGTTGGATAATTTGCTTGGGAAATTAAAAGCAAAATCATAATTTGGTCATGAATGACCGTAAAGGAATAACAGATGTTCGGGAAAAAAGGTTCTAGTGAGGCTAAGCCTAAATCCCCGCCAAAAACAAAGGCGGCGGAGCCGGTCGTTGACGACATGTCAGTGGAAGAGGTTGTTAAGCCTGAGAAAAAAACTCCGCCTGTTCCTGTAGAGAAAAAAGAAGAAAAGCCGGAAGCGCAAAGCACAGGTGATGATTCCAAAGAGATGTTGGCCGGTTTGGGTGATGCGTTGGCCGAACCAGTGGAAGAAGGGGCGGTTAAAGAAGAAAAGCCAAAGGCGAAAGTGAAGCCTCCTGTGCCAGAGAAAAAACCGGAAAAAACAGGCACTAAAAAAGAACGTGCTGATGATTTGTTTGAAGAGAGTCTGCATGAGGAGAAGGAAGAGGATGAAAGCTCTGCGGACTCTATAACAGCCTTACGTCTTCAGCGTTCTCGTAATCGTATATGGCTGGATCTGCGTGATGGGATTGATTTAAAAGCTCTGGCGAATATGGAGGCCAAGGCGGCGCGGGAAGAGGTTTATAGCGCGGTTGAGGAAATTTCGCGTTTTCGGAATTTGGATTTAACACCGATTGAATTGCAAAACATTGCCAAAGAATGCGCCGATGACATGCTTGGTTTTGGGCCGTTGGAGGAATTGCTCGAGCGGGATGACATTGCCGATATCATGATTAATGGCCCTGATACGACCTATATCGAAGTTGATGGTAAGATTGAACGCACGCATGTGAATTTCCGCGATAATCAGCATTTGACGACAATTTGTCAGCGAATTGTGGGCGCGATTGGTCGGCGCGTTGATGAAAGTTCACCGATTTGTGATGCGCGTTTGCCCGATGGTTCTCGTGTGAATGTGATTATTCCGCCTTTGGCCGTTGATGGTGCGTGCATGACCATCCGTAAATTTACAAAGGATAAGCTGACGCTTGAAAAATTGCTTGGTTTTGGTTCGATGACGCCGTCATGTGCGAAGTTAATTATGGCGATTGGTCGAAGCAGGGTGAATGTATTGGTGTCGGGTGGTACGGGGTCTGGTAAGACAACGATGCTCAACTGTTTGACCCGTTATATTGAGGCTGGTGAGCGGATTATTACGTGTGAAGATGCGTGTGAGTTACAGCTCCAGCAGCCGCATGTGGTGCGCTTGGAAACGCGGCCGCCTAACCTTGAAGGGGTTGGTGAGGTGACCATGCGGGACCTTGTTAAAAACTGTCTGCGGATGCGTCCGGAACGGATTATCGTTGGTGAGGTCCGTGGACCCGAAGCATTTGATTTGTTGCAGGCGATGAATACTGGTCATGATGGTTCGATGGGGACGGTTCACGCGAATAACCCGCGTGAGGCGCTTTCACGGATGGAAAATATGATTGCGATGGGTGGTTTGAACTTGCCGACGATTGCGGTTCGGGAGCAGATTGCCGGCGCTGTGCAGGTGATTATCCAAGTGCAACGTTTGCGTGATGGTTCGCGTAAGACAACGCATGTTACGGAGATTACAGGCATGGAAGGTGAGGTTGTCACCATGCAGGATTTATTTGTTCTGGATATTGAAGGTGAAGATGAGAACGGCAAGTTGGTTACGAATCACCGTTCAACGGGTCTTCGTCCTAAGTTCTTTGATAATGCCCGTCAGTTTG
>Ga0316204_10009969_pt1 | contig 12432 bp, 10 predicted proteins | sample 6monrhotite_MG_2_FD_205661 | JGI IMG/M metagenome (GOLD analysis project Ga0316204, IMG submission 205661) | Microbial mat bacterial communities from mineral coupon in-situ incubated in ocean water Damariscotta River, Maine, United States -... | ecosystem: Environmental > Aquatic > Marine >...
CGTTTATCAAATCGGCTGGTACCGCCGTCCACATGTTCAGAAACCGGGCCTCTCCCTCCAAAAAAGGTGGCATGCAATAAGGATCTAAAATCTCTCTCAAGAACCATTAGATAGAAGTCAGATCCATCGGTAGTTTTTTGAATTGCATCTTCGGTTACGGGAAGGTCGGCAGTGGTTCCGCTCGGCGGGGAAAAGTTTTGTTGTGGACTTCCCCATCCACTGACGTAAATATTGCCACACTCATTGACAAGAAATGCGGTTGGAGAAATTTCGGGTGAACCAGTACCGGACCCAAAGGTTGTAGACAAATAAATGGAATCCAGATCGTTGCTGATTTTTTGAATAAACTGGCCACTATTGGGAACATGATAAACGTCTGCATCAAAAGGATACGGGCCTTGTGTTTGACCAAGTACATAGACATTATCAGCGGTATCCAGGTCAAGAAAATAAATTTGGTTGTATCGATCAGTACCCATGTAAGTACTCTTCAATAGGGTTTGACCGTCTTGACTAATTTTTGCGACAAATCCATCAACATTTCCGGGTTGGGTTTCCTGTATGCTTCCTACCGTTGTAGGATAATCAGAACTGGTTGTTCCACCAGCTATATATACTGTTTCTGTACTATCAAATTTAACTGAGTAAGCAGCATCAAAGCCTATGCCACCCAGGAATGTGCTCCATTCCAGTTCGGTAAGTGCCGCATTGAGTTTAAATACTACGGCATCGTTGGTCCCTCCACCAAAGGTGGTTTGGAACCCTCCCTGAATCGGGAAATCCACAGATGATGAATTTGAGGCTACGTAAATATCTTTGTCGGTATCTACATTAATATCTCCCCGATACTGATCTCCATAATTATTGACCAGTGGACTTCCAAATCTTCCGATTCCGTCGTTGGCTGAGCCTCCAATGTAGGTAGATCCTTCAATTTCTGTACCCCTTCGATTTAACTTTGTAATGAAAATATCCGATCCATTGCTATAGGTAAGGCCATTTTCCTGAAAAAGTTGCCCCCCACCAAAGGTTGGTTGATAGGCATCAGCACTGACTGGGAAATTGGTAGAACCGGTGGTGCCAAGTATAATAAGTTCATTATTGTCATTCACAATCAGACTATGAGGTGATTCTGAACCTGACCCTCCAATATATGCTGCAAAGATCAAAGAAGACCCTGTAGAGTCGTATTTCAATACTCCTACATCAATAGCACCCCCATTAAACTGACCAAAGGTGGCAGGAAATCCAGTTCCAAATACGATTCCACCTGAGTATAGATTTCCGTCTTGGTCAAAAGCTGCAGTAAAACCCCAATTATCAGCGGTAGATCCGGAATAAGTTGAAAATATTAATAATGGATCAATAACAATTTTTTCCTCACCTGAAGGGTTCTTTGGCAAATCAAAACTTAATCGATTTCCGGTTAATTTATAATTACATTCTAATGATTTTTTGTTGCCTTTTTTATCAATACTATAAGCATAGGGTTTATTTTCAGTAATTTCATTCAAGGAAGTTTTAACATAAATATTACCCTGATGAGCACTAATTCTTTCCTGTCCTTGGTAAAGGAATTCAATATCCCTTGCATTTGCTCCATTATGCAGGATAAGATCATATTTAAGTTGATTTTTCTCAGAATAAAAGACTAGATCAATCCCCTGAAATATCGAGTTGTATTGGATTGATTCAAAGACAGTGCATTCAGTAGCCCATTTTGAAGGATCATTCCCATAAAAATAACTTACAACTTCTTCAAGCTCGCCTACACCTTCAATACTATTAAACGTTGCCTTTGCACCAAATTTCATTTGAACCGCATGCATTCGTATATTATCCATAGCTGGCATTGATTCGGTACGACCAGCACTTGAGCGATGATAAACTTCATGCCGAGCTGCCAATTCGCGGGAATCATAAAAAGTATAGGTAATTCCATCATCTAGAAAAAATATCCTTCCTCCAGGTATATCTGAATAAAAATTAACTTCCTCTGGGAACTGTCCTTTGTTTTCAATAAACTTAATTAGGCCATTCTGAGAAAGGACAGGATGGATAAAAATTAGAAGAAAGAATAAAGTCAGTTTGTGATTCATTCTTATTTAGATCAAAAAAATGCAGTTAAATGTCAGTAGTTAAACAGGCAAAATAAGAGAAATGATTCAAAATAGTGAAAATCTTTTAATTAGCTGGACCATATCATGGACACAAAAAGATCTAAAATAGTTTAAATCCTAATCCTCAATTTCCAGCATTTCCAGAATATCAGCCATTTCATCAAATTCTCTAAAACCTGGTTTAATTTCTTCTCCTCCCTGAATTGCTATTCCATTAAAGGGGTCCTTTACAATCTGGTTTACTTGATTTAGCTGAAATTCTCCTCCAAGTAGGATAGGATATTGCTCAGCAAGTGCAGATATTCTAGAATATTCGGAGCTATTGAGAGCAGGTAGTTTTACCAGAAAGTAAAAAACTCCCTCATGATATTCCTGGGCCAACTGCTCTGTGAAATATTCAGAACTTATTTCAAGGATCGTAGAAAAGTTTAATTTTTTTAATTCTTTAATATATTGAATATCAGTTATTTGTATGTGATCAATTGAATATAAGCTTGAAATATTTATAATTTCATTAACTGGAGTATTATGGAATTCTCCAACAAATTCAGGGCCTGAAACCCATGAAATGAGTTCTTTGAATTTTTCAGGATCAAGATAATGGTCCGATTTGGGTTCCAGATTAAATCCAAGATAATCTGCCCCCATTCCAGCACAATATCTTGCATCGCTCAAATTATTAATCTGATTTACCAATACCTTTGTTTTTAATCCCATTTGCTTCCTTTTGAACAAAGTAAAGTAAAAATTCTTTGTGTTAAAATATTATTAAATAAATCACCCTTATTCTATATTTGCAGGATGATTTTTTCGGAGGATACTGAAATGGTTATTTTTTCAGACTACTTTCTTTTGAAATCGTATCATAATATGTGGAAAAGAATTACCATGAGGAGGTTACCAAAGTGCTTTTTTGGAGATTCTTAGTAAAGCAGGTAACGGATTAACGTATTGAAAGAGTAATTAAATGAAAATTCCAATTATTCAAGGTCTGGTTGAGAAACATAGCATAGAGATTCTCAAGAAGGCCGAAATGGCATTAGTGGCGGAAGAACCACTGCCAATTGAGGTTGTGGGAGATGATGAAGGCGAACAGCTTACTCATATTATAGCAGCAAGCTGGATATTAAAAATAATGGATCAGGAAGAAATTGATTTTAAGACAGCACTTAAAGAATATACACGCAAAGTGCGTGAATCAATTTCCTGAATTTTGGGTTAATTTTATTAATGATCAGGTCAAGCCGAATTCTTATTGCAATATTACTGCTGGGTTATTTATTCAGTCAATGCAGTAATGATGAGATTGGTCCTGACAAGGATCGGGTAGGGTTTTCCTATTTTCCGGTAGAGGTGGGTAGTTGGAGAGCTTATGATATCAATCGATCAACTTTTCTCATTATTGGAGATACTCTTGAAGAATCATTTCAATTAAGGGAAGAAATTGTTGACTTTTTTATAAATGCAGAAAATGATACAACATATATCCTGCATCGTTCGATAAGGGGTTCTGAAAGTTCCGATTTTGTTCTGGATTCAGTTTGGTCTGTAAGGCGTACAGCAAATCAAGCCATCGTAATTGAAAATAATGCACCTATAGTGAAATTAGGTTTCCCAATTAGAGATGGACTTTCTTGGGATGCCAATATTTTAAATACCCTGGATGAGGAATTATATGAAATGGATGAAATAGGTTTCGAATTAATCGTAAAAGATAACTCCTTCAATAATACACTAAGAGTGGTAGAGTCGGATGTACAGGATACGATTATTAGATTTGACCAACGATTTGATCATTATGCCATTAATATAGGATTAGTTAAAAAAACTGCCTTGATTTTGAATTATTGCAGTAATGTAGACTGCTTGGGTATGGGTATTATTGAGTCTGGCCTGGAATTTGAACAGGAATTAATTGATTATGGTCCAAAATAAAATCATTATATCCTTTTTGATTTCACTGTTTGCACTAAATGCTGCTGCGCAGACTCATCGGTATATGGTGCATTTTAACGACAAGAACAATAGTCCTTACTCTATTGAACAACCTCTTGAGTTTCTCTCCCAACGGGCATTAGATCGTAGAATTCAACAAGGAATAGTCGTGGATGAATCAGATTTACCAGTCAATCCACAATATCTTCAAGCCATTAGGGATTTGGGGGTAACTGTATACTTTACTTCTAAATGGTTTAATGCCGCGTTAATTCAGACCGATATTTCAAAATTGGATCTTATCAAAGCCTTACCAGAAGTAGCTAATGTAGAGTTTGTTGCCAAGGATACTAAACTAACCCTTGGAAATACCAATGTAGATACTTCAATGGGAGACCCAGTAATTGGAACTAATACCAGCAATAGAAATACTGATTTACAGAATCAGTTAATTGGTATAGATGATATGCATCAGGCAGGTTACACAGGGGAGGGTATGCTTGTAGCCATTATGGATGGGGGTTTCGAAAGTGTAAACCTTTCAACATTTTTCAGTCATTTGGTAGAGAATAATAAAATTTTAAAGACCTACGATCTGGTCCATAATGAGTTGGATGTATATACTGATGACAGTAGTCACGGGACACGAGTATTGTCTTGTATGGCTGCTTTATTTGAAGATAGTTATAGCGGTTCCGTACCTGATGCAGATTTTATGCTGTTTATTACTGAAGATGTAAAATCTGAATACCGAATTGAGGAATATAATCTGGTCATTGCTGCAGAAATGGCGGATAGCGCCGGAGTGGACGTGATCAATGCTTCGGTGGGTTACAATTTTTTTGATAGCGCTTACATGGATTATGAATATGAGCAAATGGATGGAGCTACTGCTGTTTCTACACGTGGAATGTCCATGGCAGGCAACAAGGGCATAGCTGTAGTGGTAAGTGCTGGAAACGAAGGGAATAGTGCTGAATGGCCATATATGGTGGCACCAGCTGACGCTGCAAATATTCTTGCTACAGGAGCTTCTAATTTTACCGGTGAAAGAATAGGGTTTAGTTCGCAGGGGCCTAGCAGTGATGATCGCATTAAACCGGATATTATGGCTGTAGGATTAGGAACTGTAGTTTGTAATGGTGGGCCGAATATTTCAGTGAGTAATGGTACCTCTTTTGCTGCTCCTCAAATTGCCGGACTGGTTACGGGTTTATGGCAAGCGAATCCGGAGTGGACCGTAAAGGAGCTTTTTGATAAAGTTAGGATAACTGCCAGTAAAGGAACGGATCCGGATAATTTTAATGGCTACGGAATTGCAGACTTTGTCAGAGCAAACGATTTTATAGTGTTAGGGATTGAAGATGAACTTTCTCTTGACCTTAAAATTTTTCCAAACCCAATTAAAGATAATCAACTAATAATTAGTTCCGAATCTGGTCTGCTAAGAGGAACGGAAATACAACTCTATAACTCACTAGGACAGTCTATAAAAATGGTTAAAAATAAAGCGAATGCTACACGGGTAACGCTTATTTTGGATACATTTCAATCTGGAATCTATGTGCTTAAGGTGAGTTCGGAAAACAGGAGCTGGTCCTACAGGGTATTGAAATTTTAAATGGCCTCCCGGCTTATATCTGGAGCTTCTGTATTATTTCCTCTAGCTTTCTTCATAGGCTTTTTGTCTGCAAGTAAAGATTAATATATTTAATATTCAAAAGGCTATACATGTAGTCGGCTAACCCGCTTGGGTATTCCATTACAATATCTGCTTTTTCAGGTAAGTCGCATTTATATTTTGCACTATGCCAGAGATGGAATTCAGCTTCATTGATACTGCAATGGTTATCGTTAATTATTTTTCCAAACTGTTCAAGCTTGAGACGCTTGCGACTCTTTTATGCCCAAATTTTCGGGGTGAAGTGGATTGAAACTTGATCATCTTAGCCATAGCATGAAATTAGGTAGATTTCCATTTTCCTATGGTATCAATAGCTTAAATTATCTTCTAGGATAAATAGAATTATTAGCTCAGAGCAGAGAGACATTGATGGATAGTTTTTATATTGAGGAAACGATTGATTTTTAGGTATGGAATGGTTTTCCTACGTATTTGGCACGGTATATTTACTTACAATTGTTTTTGCCATCATTATTATTTCACAGGAGCATAAAACTCCCCTCCGGGCTATTTCATGGATTCTCGCGGTAATTCTGCTTCCTGTTTTGGGGATGCTTCTGTATTTGAATTTTGGACGTAGATTCAGAAGAGCCAAAATATTTTCTCGCAAGGGATTGAAGGATTTTATGTGGCTTGAAGAACTGAGTAAGTTTCAAATAGACTCGCTCAATGATGAAAATTTACAATTAGTGGGCCGAGTACAGTCCAAACTCAATATAATAAAGCTCCTGCTCAACAATAATAAATCTATTCTTACCAATAAAAACGAACTTACTATTCTTCATAACGGGGCACAAACTTTTGCCTTTCTACTTTCTGACCTTCAGGCTGCCAAAAATCATATCCATCTGGAGTATTATATATTTGAAGATGATGAAATTGGAAATACCATACGAAGTATTCTGATTGAAAAAGCAAATCAAGGAGTAGAAGTTCGTTTCATTTATGACGATGTAGGAAGCTGGTCTCTGAGCAGAAATTTCATTAATCCAATGCATGAAGCTGGTGTGGAAACCGGTTGCTTTATGCCGGTGCGTTTCCCTTTATTTGCACATAAGGTTAACTATCGTAATCATAGAAAAATAGTGGTAATTGATGGAAAAACGGGATATGTGGGAGGTGTCAATGTATCGGATAAGTACATAGATGGCGATCCTGAGCTTGGTCCATGGAGAGATACCCATTTAAAAATAGAAGGGTATGCCGTTCAAAGTTTGCAAGCGGTATTCCTTGCTGATTGGTATTTCGTGAGTAAAAAATTAGAGGATGATGTAAAGTATTTCCCCCCAAACCCTGCCAAAGGAAATCAGTTGGTTCAGATTACCTCCTCCGGACCAGACTCTGATTGGGGTTCCATTATGCAGGCTTATTTTACAGCTATTACTACTGCAGAAAAGTATATATACATATCTACTCCCTATTTTCTTCCGAATGAAAGTATTCTTACTGGCCTGGTTACTGCTGCATTACGAGGAATAGATGTTCGACTTTTGATCCCGGAGAGGTCTGATCTTAGTATTGTCCATTGGGGCTCACTATCCTATATTGAAAGAATTTTGCAGGCAGGGGTGAAGGTATACCAGTATAAAAAAGGATTTAATCATGGTAAAATAATGATTGTAGATGATATCTTTTCTAGTGTAGGCACGGCAAATATGGATATCCGAAGCTTTGATAAGAACTTCGAGGTTAATGCATTGATCTATGATGAAAAGGCAAGCCTAGAATTGCGTTCACAGTTTATGGAAGATCTTAGTCGATCTAAACCTATTGATTTTAAGGAGTTTTTAAAAAGACCTTTCAGCCATAAGATTCTGGAAGCATCAGCACGATTACTAAGCCCCATTTTATAGAAACACACTAATTTTCTGAAAACTTAAGATGGTATAGTCTGCTGTTTTTTTGTACAAACCCGAGCTTTTCATATAAGTGAATGGCAGCTTTTTTTTCTTCTTCGGTGAAAAGAAAAATTTCGGTTAGACCCAACTCTTTTCCTAGATCCATTAAATATTGGATGAGTAGTTTTCCTATACCTTTTCCACGATGGTCCCGATCTACTACTACATCTTCTATCCAACCCTTATTTCCTGAAACTACCTTATATGTGCTCAAAGAGGCCATACCGATAATTGTTTTACCCTCTCGAATACAAGCAAGGTGAATATTGTTTTTAGGGTCACTAAGCAGGTCCTGGATGTTTTGGGTTTTTCGGCTACTGAGCTGTTGGAATAATTCTCGGATTCTGTCTTCATCTCCAGATTGTAAATTATTGTGGCTTAGTTTTTTAATCATAGATTTTAGAATTTGAGCATAGGAAATGGCTTTTTGGGATTCTGAAAAGCATAACGGATTACTTTCCCATATATATTTTTTTGAAACCCCTGATAAGGGAAACTTTTGTGTACAGATCGTATGAAGGTAGATGGGATGTTAAAATGTATTAACCCAAATGACAAGTCAACGAGATCGGCTTTACGCATTTTTTCTGCCAGATCCCGATCTTTAAGCGAGCGGATCGTATGATGGTCAAGGATCAAAGTTTCTATTTGTTCTTCATCTACTGTCAATTTATTCATTCGAATATATTTTCTGGCTTCAAGAAATGAGACTTCAAGGTAGTCCATCGTATTATGTGACCAAACGCCAATGTCATGAAACGGTATGGCCACAGCTACAATTTCCATGTCTTGTTCACTAAGCTTTAAATAATGCATATAATTTAGCACTCGATAACAATGTCCACGATATCCCATGGCATTATTTCCCAGCAGATCTTTGAATTTATCAAATATGATCTCGAAAGACTCATTTTGATGGATAACCTCCATATGTTTCGGTAAGTATTCTTAAATTTAGTCACCCGAATGTAATACTATTTGTGATTTCATTTCGTATAGTAAGCTGTATTATAACTAGAAGAGTATTCCAAACCTTGGAAAACATTGAACTTAACACCATTTAAATAAAATACGCCTTGAAACCAATTATAAAAATATTCATACTCATACTGTTACTTGTCCCTATTACTTATGAAATTCAGGCTCAGGATGATAGTTTTTCGACAATTATAGATGAGCTAACACCGTTAATGGTTAAGGTAGAAAGTTCAAAATTTAGTTATAGCCCTGAGATCGAAATCAAAAATAATAGCGTACTTCGATACAGCTATTTAAAATCCAACATCAAAGGCACTTCAGATGATAATTTAGGATTTGAATTGAATTTCGCAGACATAGATGCATACACTGTCCGAGAGAATACAAAGGGAGATGTCATAACGGTAGATATGAAAATAAAGAATAATCAAAAGTTGATTAAGACTTTTGTTAATGATGATATAAAACCCTACACCAGTACATTATCCATAGTAGCCTTGAATATTGATAATGCAAGGGAAATCAGACGATTGATTGAAAAATCTATTCCCTTGGCAGAAAATATGCTCAATACCCGTCTTTCTTTAGAAACTTATCAAGAAATGATCTCCTGGTTAGAAGGTAATATTGGTAAAGTCGAAGAGCAGTCAGCGGATGTTGAACAATTATTGAGACATGATTCGGATTTTCCCGGAAAGATTATGCTTAGGGTGTTAACAACTGGTAAAAACTCCAAAGAAGAAGAGTTTACACTGAATCTTGCGGATATAAATGAGAACTCCTTTAGTTTTCAGATATCCGGATCGCAATTTGGACTGAAATTTGAAACGGTCCGAAAACAAGACTTGATTGGCGTAATATCGAACGGAGAGACTAAACCATTTACCAATAGAATAATAGTGGAGACTTCTAATGTTGAAGATGCCAGAGATTTGCGTAGTGTATTAATTATGGCTGTTCCTGAAGCGCGTAAGTTGCTGGATGCTTCTCTGACAAATTATTCGTCAGCAGAGGAATCCTTATTGGCTTTTAAACAAGAATTGAAAGATGTAAGTGCGGGACAGCAAAGTTTTGAACAAAGCATTGAGCCCGATTGTCAATGCAGCTTTACCATTACTTCTGCATCAGGCTCCAAAAGTAGTACCACAATCTACAGTTTGAATCTTATGGACATCAATGATAAATTTATTGATTTTAAAACCTCAGGTTCCAAAATGATGATCGATGTGGATGTGGTACAGAAACAAAAACTGGTAGCACAAAAAAAGGATGGAGAACAGGCAGCCTATATAAGTACCTTTAGTATTTATGGGAAAGACACAGAAAATGCTCGCAGATTAAAGCATATCCTAAAGCAGGTGGTAGAGCAATGTCATGACCGCTATCAGTACAATAGCCCTGAAGGAAATATGGATGACCGAATGACCTGGCTGAAAGAAGAAATGGGTTCGGTCCGAATTAAAGAGAAGGAGTACAGTCAAGAAATATCACAGGTAGATGCTTCGGAACCTGAAAAATTTTCTTTCACTCAACGAGTCATTGATTCTAAGGGGAGCACAGAGCATATTTATGAGCTAAGTCTTTCAGATCTGGATGAAAACAATATTAATTATGAAATCACGGGATTGGATCTTTCTGTTAAGGTGCAAACCAAATTCAAGGATAAAATCATTAAGTATTATAAGGATGGAGATATTCAGAATTATCAATATAGCTTTGAAATAAAAGCCAAGAATGTTGAACAGGCCAGAAATCTAATCAATGGTTTAAAGGAGATGGTAGCACTGGCTAAGAAAGGCTAAAAGCTCCATTTCAATCGCGTAAATAACGCCTGTGAATTAATAGATGAATAGAATAATTGTCCAATTACATCCAGGTCTATATTCTTTCCAAGGGATACTGTAACAGATGGATTGAAAAACACATCATGATTACCTGGATAATAGATGACTGCCATTCCGCCGTTTAGTAAGGGGTGGAAGGTGTATGCCAATTGAAAAAATGTGCTAAATGTATATGGGGACAACTCTTTTGCGGTAAGTCTCCTGGATTCAATTACAAAGAAAGTATTGTCGGGGTTGCGCTCTCCAAGGCTATTATAAAGGACTGAGCCGTGCAAATAGAGGGAATTTTTGAAGGAGTAATCTGCGGATATAGAGGCTAATAAGGCTTCTTCAGAAATGTCTTTATTATAGGGGATAAAATAACTAATCTCTCCCTTTAGTCCAGCTTTTTTAATATTCCCGGCCCAACCTGAACCAATAACAATATCTGCTCGAGATTTACCGGCGATAAATTGAATATCGTAGTTGTTTTTATTGAACTGCCATAATCCAGCTATAACCATTTCATCAAAATCGTCACTGAAATTTGCTGCCACTTCAATCGATGAAGCAAACCCGGTATATCGTTTGACTCGTAAAGCATCCGAACCTGGTCTTTCTTCATAATCAAAATCGAAAAAGGAATATGCATTAAAAAGATCATTAGGATTCCAGACCAGATTAGTACCCCAGTTGATTCTTTGCCTACCGGCTCGGATTTCCCAGTCGCCTTTCATCCACTCTACATATGCACGGTCCAACATAGTGTGGATTACGATTTTTTCCTCATCTACGATTACCCAGGACAAATCAAAGAAATCATTATTAACATCAATCAACTCAGAGTAACTGGGAAACATGGGGTTTTCATTTCCCTGAAGAGCTTGGACTAAATCACCAGTAAATACTCGGGTTCGGACCTCAACGTAGGCATTGAAATGATCATTGGGCGACCATTTAAAATTCATACGATTGTGGATAAGATTATCAAATAAAGTTGAATCATCGCTAAAACTTAACGTTACCATTTCCTTTAAATAGCCATTAAAAGTAAGTTTGCGTTCCTCTTCTAATTTTTGTGCCTGAAGCGCACTTGGTAAAAAAACAAGCACTATGAAAAATAATGCACATCTCATTTTACTACGTCGGAAAGAATTTTTCCATCGACCAGTGTAATTACTCTCCGTGCTTTATCGATTACCCGTTGATCATGGGTGGAAAAGATAAAAGTAGCATCTTCTTCTCTGTTCATTTCTGCCATTAAGTCCAAAAGATTGGAAGTAGAGGTTGAATCAAGGTTTGCAGTTGGTTCATCTGCCAAAATAAACGTGGGACTGGATGCAAGGGCTCGAGCTACTGCAACTCGTTGTTGTTGTCCACCTGACATTTCTGATGGACGATTGTTTGCCCGATCTTCAAGTCCTACCTCTCTTAATAATTCCATTGCCCTGTCCGTACGTTCCTTGGCGGGTAATTTTTGAAGTAACATGATGAATTCCACATTTTCAAGAGCCGTTAGCACAGGTATCAGGTTGTAGGATTGAAAGACAAAACCAATATTATTGAGTCGAAATTCTATTTTTTGGCTGTCTGTAAGAGATGTGACATCTACTCCATTTACCTTTACGGTTCCTGAACTGGGGTCATCCAGCCCGCCTATAATATTCAAAAGAGTAGTTTTACCACAACCGGAGGGGCCTACAATAGCCGTAAATTCTCCCTTTTGAATTTCAAGATCAATTCCATTAATGGCATGTACTGGAACGGCTGTTTCTGAATATACTTTGGTTATATTTTTGGCTTCAATAACGTTCATATCAAATTTTGTGTAATGCTTCAATAGGGTTCATATTCATCGCCTTGTAAGCAGGGTACATGGCTCCAATAAATGCAGTGATCAAAACTGCAATTCCCATTTCCCAATAAACAAAGGCTTCAACAGTAGGGTAGATGATGCTTTGATAACCCATAGATTCTAGCCCTTGTGAATAATT
>Ga0316204_10009970_pt1 | contig 12428 bp, 10 predicted proteins | sample 6monrhotite_MG_2_FD_205661 | JGI IMG/M metagenome (GOLD analysis project Ga0316204, IMG submission 205661) | Microbial mat bacterial communities from mineral coupon in-situ incubated in ocean water Damariscotta River, Maine, United States -... | ecosystem: Environmental > Aquatic > Marine >...
CATTCAGGACCATGAAGGCATTTTGAACCTTCTCAAGAGAAAGCTCGGTCTGTTTCTTCGCGTGAAGATAATAAAACATCCCGGCAACCAGGGCCAGTATGAGCAGGACCGATCCGATCCAGAATATTAAAAGCTTGTGGCGCAACGAGGAGACTAATTGCACGAACCGAACCCTGAACTATGGTCAATCAAAAAACAACAACTGCAACTGCACCCTACGATATACACCCTACATAACTATTCAAACCAACAGATCAAGGTATCTGTTTATCGTTATGAGCGATAAATCAAGTCGGTTGCTCAAAATACGAATTATGCTAGCCTGATTCAAAGACAAAGACTTGCCTGCATTATTTGCAAAGACTGTTGGGAGAAAGTCAGCATGAAATACACACTAACTAAGCTGTTCGTTGCGCTAACAGTCGCATTCGGCCTCGCCGGCCCTGCTTTTGCCTCCGAACCGGAATTCATTATAGGCTTCCCGGAAGACAATATGGCAAACGACTGGCGCGCAGCGCAAATGCGCGAAATAGAAACGGAACTTGCAAAACACCCCAACGTTAAATTCCTTATGGCCGATGCCGGTGGCAGCGTGGCAAAAAATATTCAGGATATCGAAAGTATGGCCCGCCAGGGCGTCCAATTGCTGTTCCTCGCACCACGCGACCCGGACGCCGTCTCATTAGTGGTTTCACGCTTGCGCAAGCAGGGCGTGCATATCGTTTTACTGACGCGCAAACTTACGAACGACAACTACGACACCTACATCAGCCCAGACGACTTCAAGATTGCATACGAGGCCGGTGTGCTCCTGTCCGAGAAACTTAAAGGTTCGGGCCGTATACTGATGCTGGAAGGTGTGCCAACGACCTCCACTTCGAAAAGACGGAAAAACGGGTTGTTAGCGGGGCTCGGAAACTACCCCGGAATTTCGGTTATATCCAAAATTGCCAACTACTCCCGCGTGCAAGCAATCCAGGTCCTCGATGCGGCTTTGCGAGAGGGTCTGAAATTCGATGCCATTTTCGCCCACAACGACGCCATGGCCACCGGGGCAAAAATAGTACTCAAAAAGAACGGTATAGATCCTGCCAGCATACCCATAATCGGCATCGATTTTCTTCCCGAAACACGAGAGGCAATCCTCAACGGCGAGCAACTGGCAAGCTTCACCTATCCCACATGCGGTAAGGTCGGGGTCGCTGCCGCACTCGAAATATTGCACGGAAAGAAAGTGCCGCGTTTTATTCCAGTCCCCTTCCAACTCGTCACCCTTAAAAACGTAAACGACGTCAAATCGATCTACTGAAGAAATGGGTCGGCGCTGTATGCGAACCAAGAATATTAAAGAGCAGAGCTTACCGCGGCCGCGCACATTCGTTGTTTTCCAAGAGCATGAAAATCAGCGTAACTTGCGTGCGCACTGACCGAAGAGCGGATTTTTTTTGCAAGATCCGCTGTTGTAATCGGCTTAATCATAAAGCCTTGAACGCCCAACTGGATCGATTTCTGGAGATAACCTGGTTCAGAATGCCCCGATATGATGATCACGGGCGTATCTTTGCTTCTTGTACAAATTTCTCCATTCCGTAATTTTGCAAGAAACTCTAAGCCCTTCATTTCTGGCATTTCCAGGTCACAAATGATTAAGTCCAGCCCGCCTCTTGCCGCTTTCACAACAGGCAACCCTTCCGCTCCGTTTTTTACATCAACAATGCGCTGAACTCCCAGCGCATTAAGGGACATCCCAATCAGCCTACGCAAGATCGGTCGATCCTCAACGAGGAGAACACGGAGCGAGGACATATCATTTGAATCGTTCATCTTGCCAATCTCGACGACTTTCCAGTATCGGTTTCAAGCACGATCAGATAATGGCAGTTATCCTGCGATATACTATTATACAGATGCCTCCCTTACGGCTGTCCAAAAGTATAGGAAGGAAATCACCCTTCAGCGCGTGTTCAAGGGACGTAAAAAGTGACGCGCCCCCCCCCCCCTCACCGAAGTAAAATGTATCGGTAATTGTTGGGCGGATTTGCGCTCTTTCGTACAGGAAGCCTGAAATGCCCACAGCTAGAAGCGGACAAACACTAGGTCCGTCGGCAATGTCAGATTTTAGGGGGTAGAGCGGACTTCATCTTTCATGGCGAGATCTTTCCTGGTTTACATGTTCGAAATCCGCTGAAAACGTTCCAGCGATGGGGTTCGAAAAAGTTGCGATAAGTGCCATGTATCATACGGTTTCGGGTTGTCCAGGCGCCTCCTTTGAGAACCCGAGTAGAGCCAAATAACATCTGCGAATATTCTTGATAAGCATCAGGAGAAAAACCGGGATAAGGGTGAAACACGTCAGCCGTCCATTCCCAGACATTGCCGAGCATTTGCCGACACCCGAACGCACTGTCACCTTCGGGCAAAGCCGCCACATCAACGCACCCCAGCGCCCGGCCATCGAGATTAGCCAGCTTCGCATCCGGCGGGGTATTTCCCCACGGATAGCGCCGCTTCGTTTCGGCAAGGCTGCCATCAGGAGCGGCCTCGCCCAGAGCGGCGACTTCCCATTCGATTTCGCTCGGCAGGTGAACCCCGGCCCAGTTGCAGTAGGCGCTGGCTTCATGCCAGGTGACATGACTGACAGGCTCATGAAGCGGCAAGTCGATGACCTGATCAAAACGCCGCATCGCCCAATTTCCACCGCCTCGGGGCTCCCAATACCCAGGATGTTTCGAGCCGTGTTGCTGGATATATTTCCAGGCATCCTCTGACCACAGGGCCTTTTGCCGATATCCACCATCGGCGATAAATGCAGCGTAGTCATGATTGGTTACGGGAGCCTTTGCAATGGAAAAGGGTTCAACATCAACGGAGTGAGCCCACTTTTCATTATCAAATAAGAATGGCGCACCCGGCTCACTTCCTTGCTGGAAACGCCCCCCCGGAACATCGACGTACCCGGGGTGCGGTCCGGCGTTTCGGTCCACCGTTGCATCACGTGCGTTGGCAAAAACCGGGGTCGGATAGGCAAGTGTCTGGCGGGCCCAGATAAACGCTTCGGTATGCATATCCTCGTGGAAGGTTCCGAACTGATAGATAAAGCTGTCCTGTTCAGAGGCCAGGCCATCTTCATTGTTTTTTTCCAGGTGCAAGCACAGCTCGTCCTGGACATTTTGCATATAAGACAGGGTATCAGGTAACGACAGTAACGGCAGATCCCAGCGGGCGTCATGGGCGACGGCAATTGAATCATAAAGCTCATCAGCCTTGGCACCCAGGATACTATCCTGACCATAGAGCTGTCTCAGGATGAAAAATTCATAGAAATAGGCGGTATGGCCGATCTCCCACCGCAGCGGGTTTACGGTTGGTATGTGCGGCCCCATGAGTTGTTCATCGTCCAGCCCATTGACGAGCTCGAGCGTTCGCGATCTCGCGTCTTGCATCATGGTCGTTAAATATGTCGTACTAACCTTCAACGTCATACCCCACTCCTTTTAGGATCTTTTCCGTGAAAATTAGCTTGATTACGCCAGCAAGGAAACACTCAAGAAACGGTAACCGCACAAGCGCCATCCGTTGGGCCGGTTTTTTGCAAGATCAAGGTCATCGGGTTGAAGTTGAAACTGATTATGATGGAACCCCCTGCGATTTGATGATCGTCCTGCATGCCTGGCGTGGTGCGGACGCAATCAATCGCTATACATCGCTTTACCCCGATGCACCGCTGATCGTTGCGCTGGGCGGAACGGATGTAAACGGCTTCCTTAAAACGAACCCCGACGTCACCCTGGCATCGATGGAAAAGGCCGACGCGCTTGTTGGCCTGCATGACCGGATCGGCGAGGCATTGCCGGATCACCTGACGCGCAAGCTCCACGTCATCTATCAATCTGCATCGTCGCTCAAGTCTCCTCGCAAACCGGCAAAAAGATATTTCGATATCTGCCTGATAGGGCACTTGCGCGAGGAAAAAGACCCGCTGCGGGCGGCATTGGCGACCCGACTCTTGCCTGCCCATTCGCGGCTTCGTCTGATCCACCTGGGCAAGGCCCACGACGAAGCCTGGGCCACAATGGCCAAAAAAGAGCAATCCGACAATCCCAGATATCACTGGCTTGGCGACGTACCCGCTTGGCGCGTGCGACGGGAATATTCAAAGACCCGGCTGATGGTATTGACGTCTAACCAGGAAGGCGGGGCCAATGTTATTTCTGAGGCCATCGTTGCCGGTGTGCCGATTATCGCCTCTGACATTCCGGGCAACACAGGGTTGCTCGGCAGGGATTATCCCGGCCTGTTTCCATTAGGTGATGAACGGGCGCTGGCCGACAGACTTATGCAGGCTGAGGAAGATCCGGGATACCTGATGCGACTTGATAAAGCCTGCCTGGCGTTACGCCCGAAATTTCTGCCGGAACGGGAATCTCGTCTTTGGAACGGCCTGGTTACCGACATCTGTGGTTAAGGCCGTAACGTCACGGGCTCCAGATGCTCGCTTCCCTCGTTAACCCTGCCGATCACTGCGGAATTTCGGTAACCGAGCGCCTGCAATTTAGCAAGACACGCTTCTGCCCGGTCCGCCGGTATACTGGCCAATAGCCCACCTGAAGTTTGCGGATCAAACATCAGAGGATATAGCTCGCTGGTCACGGACTCTTCCATATTACGGATGGCCCGGCGCAGGCGTACATTGGCCGGCTGCAAGGTACTTAAAATACCCATGCGAACCGTTTCCAAAGCGCCTTCCATAATGGGCAGAGCACTTAAGTCTATTTCAACATCGACACCGGAAGGCTTGATCATCTCGACCATATGGCCCAACAGACCGAACCCGGTAATGTCCGTACACGCCGTCGCGCCATGCTCAAACAGGCAGTCGGCCGACAGGCGGTTGGACATAATCATCGAGGCGAGCGCCCCGTCGATCCAGCGGCCCTTGGCCTTTTGCTGCATATCTGCGGCAAATAGGGTTCCCGTCCCGAGTGGCTTGGTCAGGATCAGAACATCGCCAGATTGCATACCGCCTTTGCGCATTATCTTGTCTTTATCGGCAAGACCATTGACCGAAAAACCAAGGGCCAGTTCGGCCCCCTCACTGGTGTGTCCGCCGATCAGCGCGGCATTGGCGTCATTGAGGATTTCCATGGCGCCCGCCATCATCTGATTTAAGGTCGCCTCTACCTTGGTTTCAATACCATAGGGAACCGTGGCAATGGCCAAAGCGGATTGCGCCTGTGCCCCCATAGCGAAGATATCGCTGAGGCTATGGTTGGCGGAAATCTTGCCAAACAGGTACGGGTCATCGATGAACGATCTGAAATAGTCGACCGTATGAACGACCACCTTGCCGGGCGGGACCTCGACCACAGCCGCGTCATCGGGATCATGCAGCCCGATCAGAATATCGTCCCGGGACGTAGGCTTTAATTCTGACAGGGCACGGTTCAGCACATTGGCCCCGACCTTGGCCCCACAACCGCCACACCGCATGGCAATGGCTGAGATTTCCTGCAATGTGTCCCGGTCGGCCAGTGCCGGATCGATGCCGGGATCAGCGTCTTCCTTCATTTCCGGAAGATCGCTGAATTTGTCCATAAACCGCCGATCGATCCAGTCCTTCCACGTCCACAGGGCTTTGCCCGCGACTGAATATATGCTCTTGGTCGCAACCGCGTATTTGTCGCCCGAACTGATCAGGGCGAGGATGGTTTTCTGCGGTGCAAATGGCCTGGGGGGCTTGTTGAGCAATACCCGGCGCAGATTGTTAGTTAGCGGTCCACCCTGGCGAACGGCAAACACACCGGCCTTGGGGCGCGGGTGATTGACCACGGCGGCGATGTCTCCGGCTGCAAAAATATCCGGTTGGGAGAGAACCTGAAGCGTATCCTCGACCTTCACGAAACCATGCTCGTCCACTTCCAGGCCGGATTGCCTTAACCACGGTGCGGCGCCCGCGGCCGTCACAAAAAGCGTTTCATCCAGTTCAAGCCGGTTTCCGTTGAATAGAACCAGAACACCATTTTTCACCTCTGTGGCCCGTGCCCCCCGATGGACGATGACATTGCGTTGTTGCAAAATACGGTCAAACCGGTGCGCGACGCCGCGCGGAAATTCCGGCATGATTTGTTCCGATTTACTGATCAGATGAAACGTCAACTCTTCCGAGCCCCGACCCAGATCACGCATCTCGTTTTGCAATCTAAACTGAATAGCCAGCAGCAATTCGACCCCGGCCGCTCCGGCCCCGACGATGCCAATTCTATGAGGCCCTGGGTGCTCGATGGTCCGGGCAAGCAATTTATCCCAACGATCAACAAAGCGATTTACCGGCTTGACCGCGACGCCATGATCCAGCGCGCCTGGCACGTCTTCGATACGGGGGGATGAGCCGATGTTGACCGACAGCAGGTCGTAGGGTACGGGCGGGCGCCCTTTGCAGATGATTCTTTTGTCCCGGGTGTCTATTTCAATGGCTTCATCGTGATACAGGCGCGCTCCGGCGAATTGGGCCAGTGGCCTTAAGTCAATATGGACCTCGTCGAAATCATAGTGGCCGGCAACGAAACCCGGCAACATGCCGGTATAGGGTGTATGGACATCGCGCGCGATAATCGTCAGACGGACTCCCGGGATCGGCTTCATGCCGAAACTCTTGATCACGGAGACATGCGAGTGCCCCCCGCCAATAAGGACGAGGTCTTTCAAAATTGTCTGTTGTGCAGGTTTCATTCGTCTGATTTCCGTCAGCTTCTATTATCTTGAGCCGAGAGCCCCGACCGTTGGCGAATTCGAATATAGCGGGACGAACCATCAATCCCAACATCTAGAATGGCGGCTATTTCGATCAGGAACATAGTATGATCGGGTCCAATACCTCGCCTGCAGTCCCTGCAAGGGTTTCAACCACTTTCCCAAAACATTTGCTTTTCTACGCTTAACGGACCTTCATCGTCGAAACGTCCGTTTATAGGGGGCAGAGCGGGCCTCATTTTAGGTTGGCGAAAAGGGCGGTTTTTGACCCAACGCAGACATATTAACGAATGTTCTGCCTTGGTTCATCGTGGCTGCAATCCTCAGTCGATAACTCCTTCCGCCTTTAAAGCGTCGAGGTCGTCTTGATCCATACTGAGGATTTCCTTCAGGACGCTCGCCGTGTGCTGCCCCAGTGTCGGCGACGGTGTGTCGCAGGTCGGTGGCGTGGCTGACATCTTGATGGGCGAGGCAACCCCCGGGGTGGCCCCGGTGGTTGGATGGTTCATATCCAGGCGCATGCCTCGGTGAATGACCTGCGGGTCGGCGAAGACCTGATCGATGGTGTTGATGGGACCGCAGGGAACGTGTTCGCCCTCGAGCGCCAATAACCAGTCACCGGTTGTACGGGTGCGTAGAATATCCTCAACGATGGGGATCAAGACGTCTCGGTTGGCGACTCGGGCTGGATTGGTCTTGAACCGATCATCTGTTGCCAGTTCGGCTTGATTGGCAACGGCACAAAATTTTGCAAATTGGTTATCGTTGCCCACGGCCAGGATCATGTGACTGTCCATCGTTTGAAATGCCTGATAGGGAACAATATTGGGGTGTGCATTACCCATTCGGGTCGGTGCATTGCCCGACACCAGAAAATTAAGGGCTTGGTTGGCAAGCACGGAAACCTGGGTGTCCAACAGCGCCATATCAATGTGCTGACCCTCGCCTGTGCGGTCCCGGTGGCTCAATGCCGCCTGGATAGCAATCACGGAATACAGCCCCGTGAACACATCGGCCACGGCGACGCCGACCTTTTCCGGGCCGCCACCCGGCGTGCCATCGGATTCGCCGGTGATGCTCATCAAGCCGCCCATGGCCTGGATCATGAAATCATATCCGGCACGATTGGCGTAGGGGCCGTCTTGCCCAAATCCGGTGATCGAACAATAGACCAGTGCCGGATTGACCGCCTTCAGGCCGTCGTAATCAAGGCCATATTTCTTCAGGCCACCAACCTTGAAGTTTTCGATCACCACATCGCATGTGGTAGCCAACCGCCGGATGATGCCCTGCCCGGCCGGAGATGTAATGTCCACGGCGACCGACTTTTTTCCGCGATTGACGGACAGAAAATAGGCCGACTGATCGGTCGAATTCCCCTTGGCATCTTTCAGGTACGGCGGCCCCCATTGCCGGGTGTCGTCACCAACGCCGGGACGCTCGATCTTGATGACCTCGGCACCCAGGTCGGCCAGCACCTGCCCGGCCCAAGGACCGGCCAGAATTCGGCTCAGGTCCAACACCCGAATGTGACTTAAAGCGCCCATGTTCGTTCTATCCTTCTGATGGTTTGTTCAGCGCAGGCTTTCGGCCAAATCGTTCCAGACCTGCTGGTCAATCAACTTGCCTGCGGCCACCGTGAAGCGATCGATGAAACGGATATTGGAAAAAGACGTACCGTCGGGCCATTCACCTTCAAGGGTGCCGTAGCAGTATACAACCGCACCTTCTTCTCCCGGGGCCTCATCGAAACGCTCATATTTCTTGTTGACAAAGTTGTACCTTGGTTTCGCCCAGATGGTGAGTTCCTCAGGCGTGTGGAAAGTAACACCACCGGGGAAAATCATGGTGAAACCATCGGCCAGGTATGCGCGTGCAGTGTCCAGGTCACGGGCCTCCATAGCGGCGAGGTAGGAACGCACAATGTCTCTCGCTGGTGTTGGTGGCGAACCGGGTTGGCGATGCTGTCCCCCGCGCATGTAGTTACTCGCCGACACTTCGTTGAGAACCACCAGCACGCCGTCCGGTAGCGCCCCGGTGACTGCGCGGGCGGCGTCTGTCAGGCGTCGCGACAGGTCCGTGCGCACGGTTTCATCATATCCTTCGATCAGGGTCACATTGATAATCGGCATTGTCGGATCCCCCTATATTTATGAACTTGCATTGAGCCTAATGACATATCATTATATCAACTAATGAACAGAGTCTGTTTAAACGATTCTGAATCAAAGTGCCGCAAAAAAGGGCTCGATAACAGGGAAAGGACGCCAATGTCCGCCGCCGTTGGAACTGCAAATACAGCATCAGCCGCCACCCTTGTGGATGGGCGACTGCCGACACCTTTGTATCATCAGGTCTATCTGGTGTTGCGGAATAAAATTTTGACCGGCGTTTACCCATTTGATTCCCTTTTGCCTGGCGAGCAGGAAACATCCGGCACCTTCGGTGTTTCTCGCATCACGGCCAAACGGGCCTTGAACGAACTGGCCGATGGCGATTTTGTGGTCCGGGAACGCGGTCGCGGCACCCGGGTTGTCTACCGTGCGCCAACACCGCCGGTGCAGGCCAACGTCGAAGGATTACTTGAAAACCTGTTGGCCATGGGCCTGGAAACCAAGGTCGAGCTGCTGGCATTCGATTACGTGGATGCGGACGCAGAAGTGTCTCGCGTCTTGCAGTGTGACAGGAATTGCACGGTCCAGCGTGCCGTTCGCATGCGGCATTTGGAAGCCGAACCGTTTTCACATTTAACGACCTATGTACCCGAGGATATCGGCCGTTCCTACAGTCGTGCCGATTTAGCCACTCAGCCGTTGCTTGTTTTGCTGGAACGTTCTGGCGTGGTTGTTGGTCGTGCCGAACAAACGATCACTGCGACGCTTGCTGACGCCGGGGTTTCGGCGGCACTGGATTTGGAACTAGGGGCGCCGCTTCTGTCCATCAACCGTGTCGTTTACGACCAGAACGAACGGCCCGTCGAATTTATTACGGCACTCTATCGACCCGACCGCTACCAGTATCGAATGATGCTGTCGCGGGTCGGCGATGAAAGTACCCGGTCCTGGTCTATGGCCGGATAACGATCTAGAGAAACAGACCATATGTTTAAAAACCAGGGAGGCTTGAAATGACCAAAGACATCAAAAACAAGACACGTCGCGATTTTATCAAGACAGCCGCCGCCGGCACTGCCGTCGTCGCTGCTACCGGTATCACCGGGTTTCCGCACATTCTAAGAGCGGCGACGCCGGTCAAGGTCGGCATTGTGCACCCGGTCACCGGCTGGGCGCAGTATTCCGGTAGCCAGTGCCGCTTCGGCGCCCAGTTGGCGTTAACCGAAATCAACGCTGCAGGCGGCATCAAGTCCCTTGGCGGGGCTATGCTGGAAGCATATTTGGGCGACGCCCAATCGAAGCCTGAAGTCGGCGCGGCGGAAGTTGAAAAATTCAACGAAGCCGGTGTCTCGGCCATTGTCGGTGCTTATGCATCAAACATCTGCCTGGCCACGACGCAAGCGGCAGCCAAGCATGGCATTCCCCATGTTGTCGACGTAGGCGTGAATGACAAGATTGTCGGACGCGGCCTGACCAACACGTTCCGCTTCGGACCGGGATTCGGCATCATCACCAAAGCCGGTGTCGAAGGCTTCCTGGCCGTTAACAAGGCCGCTGGCAGCCCGACCAAGCGGGTCGTCATCGTCAACGAAAACACCACTGGATTCGGTGCGGGTATTGCCGGCTTGATGACCAAGGGTTTAAAGCCTGCGGGTATCGAAGTGGTCGAAGTTCTGTCGCACCCCACGCCGAATAAGGATTTCCGCAATATCGCGTTGAAGATCAAGGAAATCAATCCCGACGTGGTGATCCCGTCTCATTATTACAACGAAGGCGTTCTGTTCCTGCGCACCCTGCAGCGCCAGAAAATCCAGCCGAAGGCCATCTACTCCGTCCTTGGTGGCGCGTCGTCGCAGTATCGTTTCCTGAGCGAGTTCCCGGACGCGGCCCAGTATGTAATGGATTGCAACCACTGGTTCGACCCCAACAATGCGACCGCCGCAACCGCGCGAAACAAGACGGAAGCGGCCGGCAAGCACTTCAGCTACGAAGTCTTCCTGGCCTACACGGCGATGAAGTTCACCGCCGCTGCCATCGAACAGGCAGGCTCGACCGATCGTGCAAAGATCACCGAAGCCATGGCGTCGAGCAATTGGTCCGATCACTTCATGCCTTATGGCCCGACCAAGATGGTCAACGGCCAGAACGTGGGGGCCCGGCCATTGGTCACCCAGATTCAGGGCAACGAGATCAATGTCATCGCACCGTCGGAATATGCCATCGCGAAGGCGATCTTCCCGCGCCCTGCTTGATTATCGATCACAAAACGGGAACCGGCGGGGGCGTTAACACGTTCCCGCCGGAACCTTTCTAGGCTTACTTTATTTATCCAGAAACGGTTTCCATGGACTTTCTAGGCATCAACATTCCGACGTATGGATGGGAAACCATTTTGGGATCTGCCATCAGCGGGGTTTTCCTGGGCTCTATCTACGCCTTGGTGGCACTGGGCCTAACCTTGATTTACGGCGTATTGCACATCATTAATTTTGCTCATGGCGCACTTTTGATGCTTGCCATGTATGCAGTATTCTATCTCTGGCAATATCTTGGCATCGATCCTTACTTGGCGATGTTTATCGTTGTTCCCGGCGGATTCTTGTTTGGTTACGGCTTGCAACGCACGGTGATTGGCAAGGCCAGTCACGGTAAGGACGAAATCATCCTGCTGGTGACCCTTGGCATTTCCATTATCATCGAGAACGCGGCTCTGTTCTTTTTCTCGGCTACCGAACGATCGGTCCGGGTCCCCTATGATCTTGATGGCATTGACCTGGGTGTTACCTACGTCGTCTATCCCGAATTGGCCGCTTTAGGCGGATCACTTTTGGTCACGCTAGGCCTGTGGTTATTTATGACGCGCACTGACACCGGCAAGGCGATTCGCGCCGTTGCAAAGGAACGTCAGGGCGCGCGCCTGGTCGGGATCAACGTCGACCATATCTTCGCCGTCACGTTTGGTATTGGTGTTGCCTGCGTTGCTGTCGCCGCCAGTTTGCTGGTGCCAACCTATGCGGTGCATCCGCAAATCGGCTACCTGTTCGTGCTGATTGCCTTCACCGTTGTCGTGTTGGGAGGAATGGGTAGCTTCGTCGGTGCCCTGGTTGGTGGTTTTTTGATCGGCATTACAGAACAATTGGGACGCCTGTATCTGGGTGAAAGCCTTGGCATAATCACCATCTCCGTCATTTTCATTCTCGTTTTGCTGTTCCGGCCGACAGGCTTGTTCGGCCAGAAGTCGGGTTGAGGGAACGATAATGAGTGATCGTACACGCCTTATTGGCTGGGCCGGACTGCTCGCACTTTTGGCCATTGCGCCGATGTTCATCACCTCTGGCCGCTGGATAGATTTTCTCGAAATTACTCTGTTCGTTGCCGTCTTGGGGCAGGGCTGGAATATTCTGGGTGGTTACGGCGGACAGTATTCGTTCGGTCATGCCGTGTTCTTCGGTACCGGTGCCTATATTCAGGCCCTGTTCCAGTTCAAGTTTGGCTGGAGCCCCTGGATAACCATGTGGTTCGCCATTTCCCTAACCGCCCTGGTGGCATCTTTCGTCGGCTATC
>Ga0316204_10009971_pt1 | contig 12428 bp, 6 predicted proteins | sample 6monrhotite_MG_2_FD_205661 | JGI IMG/M metagenome (GOLD analysis project Ga0316204, IMG submission 205661) | Microbial mat bacterial communities from mineral coupon in-situ incubated in ocean water Damariscotta River, Maine, United States -... | ecosystem: Environmental > Aquatic > Marine >...
GCCCGGAGTGTAGATGTGGCCACCGGTGAACAGCAGGTAGAAGCAGGTCAGCGCGACAAAGAGCAGGACGGCGGCGCGTGAGAAGCGGGGGGCTCCGGTCATGGGTGCCGGCGCAGGCGGCTCAGCGAGCCCGCGGAGAGCAGCAGGGTGAGCGCGGCCCCGAGGTAGACGACCTTCGCCGGCCCTGGCGCCGCGAGCGCGCGGGGGAAGAGCATGGTCTCGCGCACGCCGAAGCGCCAGTAGCGGACCAGCGGCGAGTACGGCCACTCCCAGCGGACCAGCGCGTAGTAGTGATCCCCGCCGATGTCCGCCAGCGCCTCTGGATGGTCGTAGCTGTAGCGCTTCATCCACTGATGGTAGTCGTGGAAGTTCACGAGGTTTCCGTTCAAGGCAGCCAGCAGCGACAGGCCCGCCACGGCGGCGCCGGCGCGCGCCAGGAGCGGCCGCGGCGGGGCGTCCACCCAGGCGGCGACGCCCAGGGCCAGCAGCGGCAGGGCCGGCAGCAGGAAGCGCGGCCCCCAGCACCAGCCCCCCTCCCACATGTGCCAGCGCGCGTAGAGCAGCACCAGCGTCAGCAGCGTCAGCCAGGCGAAGTCGTGCACACGCGGCGCCCTGCGGCGCAGCGCAGGGCCGGCCGCGGCGGCGAGCAGCACCAGCGGACAGAACACCAGCAGGCCCCGCCCGGGGCTCAGCAGCAGCCCGTAGATCCCCTCCAGGAAGGGCGTCGTCCACGCGGAGACCTGCTCCCCGTATCCGGTGGTGAAGGGCGATCCGAAGCGCAGCTGGTTGTAGGCGAACATCAACGCCAGCGGCGGCCCGGCCCCCAGCGCCGCGGCCCCGATGCGCGCCGCCTGCTCGCCTGCCGGGCGCCCGCGGCCCTCCAGCAGCAGCAGCCCGGCGGCGGGCAGGCCCAGCACCAGCAGCGCCACCTTGGTGAGGCCCAGGCAGCCGATCGCCGCCCCCGCGAGCGCGAGCATCAGCAGCGGCGAGCGCCGCCGCGCCACCAGCACGGCGAGGGTGAAGGCCACCCACAGCAGCGCCGCCAGCGGCTCGGAGAAGAAGGTCTGGGCGTAGTGCCACAGCGGCGTCGCCACCCCCGCGGCCAGCCCGGCGGACAGGCCCGCGCGCAGGGTGAAGCCCAGCTCGCGGGCGATCAGCACCAGGAGCGCGACGACGCCGGCGGTGATCGGGGCGTTGCTCAGGCTGACCGCGAAGGCCTGCCAGGCGTCGGCGAAGTTCGCCGGGCTGGTGTCGTACCAGAGCCTCCGGTAGCTGCGCTCGCCGCGCGGGCCGGCGGGCTCGGGGCTGCCCTGGAGCGCGATCGCCTGCGCGGTGGCGGGCGTGTAGAAGAGGTCGCTGGGCTCCTGGCCCGCGCCCAGCGCCTTGCCGACGACGTAGGCCGGCGCCGCGGCCAGGGACATGCCCAGGCCATACCAGGCGTAGAACCTTCGCTCACCGGTCGCCGCGTCCTCAATCCAGGAGCCGCCGAAGTCATCGGTGTTCGGCGGCGGAGTGATGGCGAAGGTGCCGCGCTCCACCATGGACTCGGTCACCCGGTACATCACCACCCCGTCCGGGGTGTAGATGTGGCCGCCGGAGAACAGCAGATAGAACCCGGTGAGCGCCAGAAAGAGCAAGCCGGCGGCGCGGGGGTAGCGGGGATCCGGGCTCGGGTCGGGGGGGGACACGGCTGAGTCTACCGCAGGCGATTCACAGCGTCCTGACAAGCCCTCAACAGGTTCATTGCAAACAGGCCCGAATAAACACGATCTGACGGATTCTGGACGGCTGCTTGACCTGACACAGACATCCGGTTGACGGCATTCACACAGTAGAACGCGACCAACAACTGCCCGTGACATAGCCACCACAGCGGGTTGACGCCATGCTTACAGAGTTCGCCTTGAACAGTAGACCGCAGTGGGCGATGGTACTTATGCACGGTCCCGGCAGATCGTGATCACCCGCAAGAGTCGGTCCCCGAACCGATACAGACACCCGATTGTCCGCGCCTCCTGAGAGGTCGCGAATGGAGCGCCCTGTGTCCGAGATCACGCCCCTCCTCCTCGATATCTACCGCGACGGCGTCCTGCTCCGCACGCGCCGCTTCACCTCCTCGCAGGTGATCACCATCGGCTCAGGCGCCACCGCGACGCTGGTGCTTCCCGAGGAGCCGCTGGCGGACGTGCAGGTGATCGTGCACCGCGACGAGCTCGGCCTCTACCAGCTGGTGGAGCTGCTCAGCACCGACTCGCGGGTCAACGGCCAGGCGGGCCACCGGGCGTGGCTGCCCGACGGCTCCCGGATCCAGATCGGCGACACCCACATCCGCTTCTGGCACTCCGAGGCCCACCGCCCCGATCCCGGCCCCGCGCTGGAGGACGCCGCGGCGTCCTCCGCGTCCGAGGCCGAGGCGGCGCCCGTCGAGGCGCCCGTCGAGGCGCCCGTCGAGGCGCCCCAGCCTGCCGCCCACACATCGGCGGTGCCCACGTCGGCGTCCAGCGACGTCGCCGACGCCGCGCCGGGTGACGCCGTCTACAGCTCCCGCGGCGAGGTCGTCTTCCCCGAGTTCCTCTCCCGGGCCGAGTCCTCCAGCGACATGGGCCTCGACCGGCGCAGCCCCGATGTGCTGGAGGTCGCCGCCGCCTGGGGCGATCTGGTCCTCGACGTCAAGCACTTCGCCCCCGGCACCGAGGCGGTGACCGTCGGCGCGGCCACGGGCCACCGCCTGCGGCTGCTGGGTCGCCCCGTCGGCTGGGTCCCGCCTGTGGTCAGCAAGCTGGCCTGGCTCACGGGCCCCGGCATCACCGAGGTGACCGAGGAGCCCCGGGCCGAGTTCTACGTGCCCGGCGACGCGCTGACCGAGTCCACCTGGCCGCTGTTCCGCTGGGACGACGACGCCTTCGAGCTGGTCTTCCGCGAGGACTGGGATGGCGTCATCGAGGGGGACGACGAGGCCCGCTCGCTGGCCGAGCTGGTCAACGACGGCGCCGGACGGCGCGAGGCCCCCGGCGTGCGCGCTGTGCGCCTGGAGCCCGGCCAGCGCGTCGTGATCGAGGTGGGTGGGGTCACCCTCGCCGCCCGCATGACCGCCCCCGGCAAGCGCGTGGTCGCCGGCATGGCCGAGCAGCTGGATCGTCCCTTCGCCGGCACTCTGGCCTCCACCGCCTTCATGGGCGCCATGCTGGCCATGGTCATCGGCAGCACCCAGCCCCAGACCCGCGCCGACATCTCCGGGATCCCCGACCGCTTCGTGCAGGTCATCCTGGAGGAGCCCAGGGCCGAGCGCTCGCCGGCCCCCGTCATCACGCCCGCGGCCAACCCCGAGGCCGGCGAGGGCGCCGCGGCGAAGCGCAAGGAGGGCAAGCGCGGCCAGGAAGACGCCGCGCCGAACAGCCGCGGCGATCAGGCCGCCCTGGACCAGCAAGCGCAGGACCGGGACGTCGCCAACAGCTCCGGGCTCCTGGGGGCGCTGAGCGAGCTGGGCGCGCTCAGCGACGTCATGGACTCCAGCGGGCTGGGCAGCAACCTGCGCAGCGGCCTGGACTCCCTGGTGGGCAGCCTCGGCCCCGCCATCGGCACCGGCGGCCTCGGCAGCCGCTGTGACGGCGACGGTCCCTGCATCGGCGGCGGCGGCACGGTGGACGGCATCGGCGGCGTCGGCACCAGCGGCCGCGGCGGCGGCCTGGACGGCTACGGCTCGGAGTACGGCGTGAACGGCGAGAAGGCCGTGGGCGGTGTGGTCTCCAGCGCCCCCCCGATCCTCCTGGGCAACCTGGACCGCTCGGAGGTGGACAAGGTGATCAAGCGCCACCTGAGCGCCATCCGGCACTGCTACCAGAAGGAGCTGCCCCGCAACCCGGACCTGGGCGGCAAGGTGGTCATCAAGTTCGTCATCGGCACCGACGGCAACGTCTCCAGCGCCTCCACCAAGGCGTCGAGCCTCGCCAACCCCACGGTCGAGGCCTGCATCAACCAGCGCTTCATGACCTTCGACTTCCCCAAGCCCCGGGGCAACGGCATCGTGTTGGTGAGCTACCCCTTCTTCTTCGCCCCCGGATAGCTCGACCGGGAGCCCGCTTCAGCACACTGGCAGGTGGTCCATAATGGATCACCTGCTTCATTTTGGATCATGCCATTCTGATCCGAGACGGACTGGCATTCTGTAATGGCCTGTAATCGACGTAATTATTCCTGGCACGCCCTTTGCATTTCCATCCAGACGTACCCATCAGGGAGCAGACATGGACATTCGATTCTGGGGCGTTCGAGGCAGCGTGCCCGTCAGCGGCGAGCGCTTCGCCCGCACCGGCGGCAACACCTCCTGCGTTGAGCTCTGCCACGATGGAGAGCGCCTCATCCTCGACGGCGGCACCGGCCTCGCCCAGCTGGGTGAGGCGCTCGCCGCCGCCCCGCCCGTCCGGGCGACGCTGCTGTTCAGCCACATCCACTGGGACCACATCCAGGGCGTGCCCTTCTTCGGCCCCGCCTACGATCCACGCACGGAGCTCCAGATCATCGGCGCCTGCCGGGACGGGCGGGGCATCCAGGCGGATCTCGACGCCCAGATGCGTCCCCCACACTTCCCCGTCGGCCTGGACGCGATGCGCGCGCAGATCCAGTGGGGCTCCCTCACCCCCGGGCGCCAGCTGAAGGTCGGCCCCTTCACCATCGAGGCCGACGAGCTGGACCACCCCAACGGGATCCTGGCCTTCCGCATCGAGGCGGGGGGTTGTACGGTTGTCTATGCCACAGACACCGAGCACGGCGAGCGGATCGATCCGAGGCTGCTCGCGCTCGCCCAGGGGGCCGACCTCTTGATCCACGACGCGCAGTACACCTCCGAGGAGTATCGAGGCGTCGCGGGCCCGCCCCGCCGCGGCTGGGGTCACTCCACCTGGGGCCAGGCCGTCGAGGCCGCCCAGCGCGCTGACGTCGACCGGCTCGCTCTGTTCCACCACGATCCCCGCCGCTCCGACCGCGACGTGGCGGCCATCGAGACCGCCGCCGTCGCCCGCCACCACGGCTGCTTCGCGGCGCGCGAGGGGACGCGGATCGCCCTGTGACCCGGACTCTGCCAGTGTCTCTCGCCGAACAGTACGCCTCCTACATGGTCGATCGCGCCTCGGGCGGTGACGACCTGCTCGATCGGAAGACGATGCTGCGGGAGCTGACGGAGAAGAACGTCGATCTCGAGGAGTTCATGACCCAGGTGGTCGAGCAGATCACCGCGGCCCTGGACGCCGATCGCGGCACGCTCTTCCTCATCGACCACGCCCGCAACCAGCTGGTGAGCCGGGTGGCCCGCCTGCCGGAGATCAGCGAGATCAGCCTCTCCATCGGCCAGGGGGTCGCCGGCTGGGTGGCCAAGCACGGCCAGCCGGTGAACGTGCCGCCCGGCGAGCTCCACCCGCGCTTCGAGGCCAACGTGGACGCCCGCACGGGCTACGAGACCCGCAGCATGCTGGCCGTGCCCGTGTTCCGCGAGGCCCCGGGCGAGGCCTCGGTCATCGGGGTGCTGCAGCTGCTGAACAAGCGCAGCGGACGCTTCACCAGCTGGGACGCGCGCCAGCTGGCCAGGCTCGCCCGGGACGTGGGCGAGGCGCTGATGATGGCCGGCGGCGTGAACTTCATGCTGCAAGAGGACAACCAGCACTCGATCTTCTTCCGCTACAACCACATCGTCGGCAGCTCGCCGGCCATGCACGCCCTGTACGATCGCACCTTCCGGGCCGCCAGCACGGACGCCACGGTGCTGATCCGCGGCGAGTCCGGCACCGGCAAGGAGCTGTTCGCCCGCGCGGTGCACGACAACTCCGCCCGCAGCAGCAAGCCCTTCGTCAAGGTGGACTGCGCGGCCCTGCCCGAGCAGCTCATCCAGAACGAGCTGTTCGGTCACGAGCGCGGCGCCTTCACCGGCGCGGATCGGGCGGCCCAGGGCAAGGTGCAGGTCGCCGAGGGCGGCAGCCTGTTCCTCGACGAGGTGGGCGAGGTGCCCCTCGACGTCCAGGGCAAGCTGCTGCGGCTGCTCCAGGATCGCAGCTACCTCACGGTCGGGGGCACTCACCCCCAGGTCGCCGACGTGCGCTTCATCTGCGCGACGAACCGGGATCTGGAGTCGGACGTCGCCGAGGGGCTGTTCCGTCAGGATCTCTACTACCGGCTGCGGGTCGTGGAGCTCCAGACCCCGCCGCTGCGCGAGCGCGGGCACCCGGATCTCGATCGCCTGATCGATCACTTCCTCTACAGCTGCGCGCAGCGACACAGCCGCGTGGGAGTGACCCTCTCCCACACAGCCCGCGACCGCCTGCACGCCCACAGCTGGCCCGGCAACGTGCGCGAGCTGGAGAACGCCATCGAGGCAGCCGTCGCGCTGCGCAAGCCCGGCGAGGTGATCGAGGTCAGCGATCTGTCCCTCCACAGCCCCGCCGCGGCCCCGCCGTCCCCGGAGCCCGTCCCCTTCTCCCCCGAGCTGCGCTCGCTGAAGGAGGTCGAGCGCGACTACATCGCCTACGTGCTGGAGGCCTGCGGCGGCAACCGCAGCGAGGCCGCCCGGGTGCTGGGGATCGGACGCAACACCCTGCTCCGCAAGCTCAAGGGCTGAGCCGGTTTTCTGGACGTGGGGGCGGCAGCGTGTTTTTTTAGGGCCCATGACTGAGCCGATGGACGAACGCACCCGACGCATCGTCGAGACTGCCATGGAGCTGGCCGAGCAGGGCGGCTACGAAGCCGTCCGACTCCGCGACCTCGCCGCGCACGCCGAGGTCGCCCTGGGCACCCTCTACAAGCGCTTCCGAAGCAAGGAGGACATCCTCGTCGCCGTGCTCGAGCTGGAGATGGAGCGGCTACAGGAGACGCTGCAGGCCACGCCCGCCCCCGGCGAGACCCCTCTGGACCGCATCTGGTTCTTCTTCACCACCGCGACGCAGACCCTGGTCTCCAAGCCCAACCTCGCCCGCGCCACCCTGCGCGCGACGGCCTCCGGCGAGCCCGCCAGCGCCGAGAAGGTGCTGAACTTCAACGAGCGCATGGTGACGCTCATCTGCGACGCGCTGGTCCGGGACACCGACCCGGACCCGCTGCCCATGGAGCAGGCCCGGGTGGTCGCCTTCTTCCTTCAGCAGATCTGGTTCGCCTCCCTGGTGGGCTGGATGGGCGGCATGCTCGACGTGGGCATGGTCGTCGAGCAGGTACGCATGGCCGCGACCCTGCTGCTCAAGGGCGTCACCGCCGACTGACCTCCTGTCTACAGCGGGTTGGAGAGCACCGACAGCAGGCGCACGGACTGGGTGAAGAGCATCAAGCCCACCAGCGCGCCCGCGGAGAGCAGGACGAGCTTGCCCAGCGCCGTGCGCTGGCTCCACGCCGAGGGCGCGCCGCTGGCCGTGAGCGTCGCCCGCGCCGCGCGAATACGCGCCAGCGGCCCGGGGCCGAGGCGGTCCTGGAGCTGCGGGTTTCGACGCCAGGCGAACACGATCAACGCCAGCAGCCCCAGCCCCCCGGCGCCCTTGGCCGGCGCCACCAGCCAGCTGCGCACGTAGCGGGTCGAGACCGTGACCGGCGCCTCCGCCGGGATCCAGTACCGCCGCACCGTGAGCTGCTTGCCCGAGCGGGGGATCTCGATGCGCACCGGCATGTCGCCGGCCATGCCGCCCGCGCTGGCCCCGCCCGGGGCGCCGCCGCCGCCGTGGCTCACAGGCGCCTGGTACCACCCCCCCTGCCCCACCCACCGCTGGGGCTCGACGACGCCGCGCAGCTCCGAGTAGGAGTTGCGGGCCGGCGCGTAGACGCTCCACTCCAGGCTGGACACCGGGAGCGCCAGGGACGGCAGCGTGAGCGAGCGGGCGCCGAGCAGCCCCAGCGCGTCCACGTCGCCCTCCAGCACCACCTGCAGGGTGAAGGCCTCGTCGCCAGCGGATCGCTCCAGCGGCAGCAGCAGCGAGCCGTCGGCGGAGAGCGAGGGCTTGATGGGCTTGTCGCCCAGCAGCGCCGATCGCACCTCCCAGTCCCCCGCGGCGGGCAGGGTGAGCGCCAGGCTGTGGCGCAGGCGGTTGCGCAGGGTGATGCGCAGGTCCGTGAGCACCCGGCCCTCCTCGGCGATCACCGTGACCGCGCGCACCGCGTCCACCGTGGCCCCCTCAGGCTCCACCTCGGGCAGGGACGAGGCGCTCAGGGTCAGCTCCGCGCCCTCCTCGTGGTAGCGGTAGGCCCGGAGCACGGGGCTCACGGCGCTGTTCACCAGCTCCCAGGGCAGCTGCCGCACGTCCACGCCCAGCGCCTCCTCGAGCCCCAGCTCCTCCAGCAGGAGGTTGCCGGTCACCTCGACGCCCACCCAGCCGTGAGCGCGCTCCACCGCCAGCGGCCGCGGCGGCGTCATGGAGAACGGCTCGCCCGCGCCGGGCAGCTCGCGGGTCAGGCGCAGGGAGATCTCGTAGTCCCCGCGGATGGGGTAGGCCGTCTCGCCGATGAGCTGGTCCCCGGCGACCGTGTAGCGGAAGCCGCCCTCCCCTTCGGCGGACACCACGCGCATCCCCTCGGGGATCTGGACGCGGAACTCCCGCAGGCCGGCGTGGAGGATGTCGTAGCGGACCGCCGTAAACAGGTCCACAGCCCCCTCCGCCACGCTCACCAGGCTCAGGGACTCGGCGTAGACCCGGGCGTCCAGCGCCTCGTCCTCGCCGCTCATGTCCCGGTAGCCCACGAGGTGCACCCGGCTGGTGGGGCGCACCCGGGCGCTCAGGCGGGTCTCGCCGGCCGCGGGGGTCACCTCGGCCCGCACGGCGCCGCGCAGCCGGGGCTCCAGGCCCTCGGCGGGGAACACGCAGTCGAAGCGGGTCTCCGGGGTGCGGGCCACCAGGAAGTCGTACTCCAGCGAGCCCTCGCGGCCGTGTGCGGGCACGAGGATCTCCAGGTCCAGCGTCACCTCGCCCGCCTCCCGGGTGTGCCACACGTGGTAGCCGCTCATCCGGGACAGGGGCACGGGGCGGCCGGCGACGCTGGCGCTGACGACGACGACCTCCTCGCCCACCAGCGGCACGGTCTTCCAGATGTCGTCGCCGGTCAGCGTGACCTGCATGGTCAGGTCGAGGTCCAGCGCGCCCTCGACCGCCTCGCCCCGGTACCGGCTGGAGCCCAGCACCACCAGCGGCGTGTCCGCCGCCGCCACGTTCAGCGCCTCGAGCCGCCCACGGGCCTCCTCCCAGCGCGCGAGCGGGATGCGCGCCGAGGCGCTGTCCTCCACGTGCGTCGAGGTCACCCGGCTCACCTCGTTCAGGCCGTCGAGGTAGCCCAGCGACTGGAGCCGCTGGGCCGGCGCGGCCGCCGCGGGGCGGTCGTTGGAGAGCATGATGGTGTCGAAGTTCTTCTGAGCGATGTCCTCCCGCTCCGCGTGCCAGGCGTCCTCCTCGTCGCCGCCGCCGGCCTGGGCGGGCCAGCCGACAGCCAGGGCGAGCGTCGCCGCGGCGCCGACCGCCGCCGACCGCCGCCAGCGCCACCGGGCGGCGCTCATCACCACCAGGGCAGCGGTGGACAGCAGCAGCGGCCGGGCCAGGGCGATCTGCAGCAGGATCACAGCGCCGAAGGCCGCTGCGAGGTTGGTCCAGCTCAGCCAGTCCATCAGCCGGCCGCTGACCAGCCGCCGCCCGGCCGCCCGCAGCGCGGGGCCGCGGCCCCGGGCCAGCTCCAGGAAGAGCGCGAGGTCCACGCCCCAGAGGATGCGGCGGTGGAAGCCCAGGATGTGGTGGGCGGCCCAGAGCAGCGCCAGGAAGCCGACAGCGGCCCCCGCGCGCTGGCCCCTCCCCCGGGATCTCAGGCCGAGCAGCGCCAGCAGGAAGGCCGCGAGGAAGGCCCCGCGCCGGGCGTGCGGCAGCACCGCCGCGTCCACATAGGCGACCCGGATCTCGGGGGTGTCGCGGCCGGGCAGCAGGCGCTCGAAGCGGTAGCGCTCCCCCACCAGCGGGAACGCGCCCAGCACATCGGACTCGGCCACATCGGCGCCGACCTCCTGCTGGTAGATGGCCTTGCGTCGGGTGAGGATGCTGCTGTAGACGCCGCCCCCGCTGGCCCAGGCGTCGCGGGTCCAGCGGGCCCGATCCAGGAACTGCTGGAAGCGCCGGAGGGGGTCGTAGCGCAGGTTGGAGGTTGGCGAGAGGTTGGCGTCGAAGCGCAGGGGCTCCACCGCGTCGGGCAGGTAGAGGTGCCAGGTCACGCCGAGGCTGTCCACGTCCATCGCCGGCAGCGACACGGTGCGCCGCCCCAGGAAGCCCAGGGGCTCACCCGCGCCGCGCCAGGCCAGCTCGAGCACGAAGCTGGACTCCTCGACGTCTCCGGCTCCCGCGGGGGGGATCAGCAGCTCCTGGCCCACGAAGAGGTCCTCGGCGAAGAGCAGCGTGTCGGCGTTGGCGTCCATCAGCCGCTGCCACTGGGTGGTGTCGCCGTAGTAGCGATCGGCGATGCCGCCCAGGGTCTCGTTGGGGAGCACCGTGTGCCAACGATCCTCCCCGGGGGCCACCCGCTCCGACTGGCGCAGGGGGATCTGCAGGCTGCCGCTCTGGAGGGCGGGCTTCACCGGCTGGCCGTCGATGCGGGCGTGGGTGAGCAGCGCCCCCTCGGGCAGGGTCACCCCGAGGTACTGGCGGGGGTTGTTGCGCACCCGCATCCGCACCTTGGTGATCTCCGCGCCGTCCTCCAGCAGGACGGTGGAGGCCTGCACGTCGTCCACGAGCGTGCTCGTCAGCTCGACGGCCTCGTTGCGGGTCAGCCCGAGGGTGATCGCAGGCGCGGCGTCGAAGTCGAAGCCCATCAGCAGCGGCTGGCCGGTCAGCCCGACAAGCGCCGCGGGCAGGTCACGGGGGGCCAGCTGTCGGGCCCCCTCGGCGGACCGCACGTCCACCTCCAGCCCCGCCGGCCCCTGCACGCCCACCGCCCCGTCGTAGCCGACGCCGCCTTCGGGACGCGGCATCTTCAGGGCGACCGGCTGATCCAGGGCGGCGGGGAACTGGAAGTGCACCCGCACCGAGGCGCGGTCGTCCACCCGGTAGCGCAGCAGCGCGGTGACCCGCCCCGGGGCGGTGTGCCACTGCAGCACGTCCTCGCCCTCGACGTCGACGATCTCCACGCCCTCGGGCAGGTCCAGGGCGACCCTGTCGATGGTCCCCTCGACCACCCGGACGTCCACGGCGGACACGCCTCTGACCAGGGCCTCATCCAGGGTGAAGAGGGTGTTGACGACGAGCTCCGTGCGGGCGGGACCGAGGTCCTGCTCCGCCAGGGGGCGCTCCCAGGAGAGGTCCATCGCGGACAGCGCGTCGAGCTGCCCCTCGATGAGCGTGCCGCCGCGAGTGGCCGTCACGGCGGTCAGCGCGCCGCCGCCCAGGCGCGCGCTGACGCCGGCCTCGGGCACCCTCACTGCCACGCGGGTGGGGCCGCCCGGCGGCAGGGCCAGGCGCAGCTCCCGGGCGAAGCGATCATCCTCGCGGCCCTGGAAGAAGTCCACGGTCAGCTTGTGGCGCCCGGCCTCCTCCACGCCCACGGTGTAGACGCCGCCCTCCCGCAGCAGCGAGGTGCTCTGGCCGTTCAGCCGCACCGCGCCGATGGCGCTGCCGCCGTCCAGCACCGGCACCCGCGCCGGGGCGGCGCCCTCGGGGATCTCGAAGGTGACGCTGAGCGCGCCGCTGAAGACCCCCCGCTCGAAGCGGCCGGTCACCGACCGATCGATGGGCAGCACGGCCTCCGGCGGGATCACCGGCGCCTCGCCGGCCTCGATCGCCGCGAGCGTGCGCTCCCAGCGCGCCAGCGGCACGGTCACCTCGCCGTCGACGCCCTGCGCGGACGCCGTCCCCACCAGCCCGATCCCCAGCAACAACAACCAACCCACACCGACCTCCTGCTCCCCCCAGAACCGATACCCGCTCTGCCCGTAGCGCGGGTGGTCAACTCTGTAGGATTTACGGTGCAGAAACGGTGCAGATACACTCCGCTTACACGCTTCCCCGGACCCGCCCTGATGGACCGACGCCTCCCTCTCCTGATCCTCCTGCTGCCCGCTGCGCTGACGGGCTGCGACAAGGACGACGACACCGCCGCCGTCGGCGCCGTCGACACCGGACTCCAGGCCTGCGAGGCCGTGCTCGACAGCCACGTCACCTGGGCCGTCACCGTCACCCCGACGGCCAGCACCTGCGGCGAGCTCGGTGAGTCCTGGCAGACCATCTACGGCATCCGCCACAGCGGCGTGGGCTACTGGCTCACCTCCTGCGACGGGGTCGAGGCTTTCGGCGTGGTGGGCGGCTGCGAGTGGAGCTACCTCGCCGAGGAGCAGGGCGAGCGCGACGCCCTGCCCGCGGGCGGCGTCTGGGAGGTCGAGGGGGTCGGCTACGCCTGGGAGGAGCCCGTCACCTACTGCGAGCTGCCCGAGGGCGTCGACTGGG
>Ga0316204_10009972_pt1 | contig 12425 bp, 9 predicted proteins | sample 6monrhotite_MG_2_FD_205661 | JGI IMG/M metagenome (GOLD analysis project Ga0316204, IMG submission 205661) | Microbial mat bacterial communities from mineral coupon in-situ incubated in ocean water Damariscotta River, Maine, United States -... | ecosystem: Environmental > Aquatic > Marine >...
CTGACCCTCGCCCACCCTCTACGCGGTGCCGAAGGCGCGAACGGTGAATGGGACTTCGACGTGCCGTTGTTGCCCGGCGATCACGTGACAGACGATGCCGGTACGGGCTTTGTGCATACCGCGCCCAGCCACGGTGACGACGACTATGCGATCGGGGTCAGGCATGGCCTGCCGATGACCTACAACATTCTTGACGACAGCTCTTATCGGGCTGATCTGCCGTTCTTTGGGGGTGAATGCATCCTGAAGCCAAATGGCAAGCCCGGTGGGGCGAACAAGGCGGTGATCGACAAGCTGACCGAGGTGGGCGCGCTGCTTGCCCGCAAGCGCCTGACGATCTCGGACGCGCATAGCTGGCGGTCCAAAGCGCCGGTGATCCGCCTGAACCGTCCGCAGTGGTTTGCCGCCATCGACAAAACGGTCGGTGACGGGCAGGACACCTACGGCACCACGATCCGTGAACGGGCGCTGCGCTCGATCGATGAATTGGTCACCTGGACCCCGCAAACCGGGCGCAACCGCCTTTATTCGATGATCGAAGCGCGCCCTGACTGGGTGCTCTCGCGGCAACGTGCATGGGGTGTGCCACTGACCTGTTTCGTCAAAAAGGACGCGCAGCCGACCGACCCCGACTATCTGCTGCGCAATGCGGCGGTGAACGCGCGCGTGCTGGAAGCATTCGAGAACGAAGGCGCCGACGCCTGGTACAAGGACGGCGCAAAAGAGCGGTTCCTGGGCAATGACGCTGATCATGACGCCTACGATCAGGTTTTTGATATCCTTGATGTCTGGTTCGACAGCGGATCGACCCACGCCTTTGTTCTGCGCGACCGGGCCGATGGGTCCGAGGACGGCATGGCAGATGTCTATCTGGAAGGCACCGACCAGCATCGGGGATGGTTTCATTCGTCGATGTTGCAGGCCTGTGGCACAATGGGCCATGCGCCATACCGGGCCGTCGTGACACATGCGTTCACGCTGGATGCCAAGGGCGAAAAGATGTCCAAATCGCTGGGCAATATCATCGCCCCGGAAAAGGTCGTGCAGCAATATGGCGCAGACATCCTGCGCCTTTGGGTGGCGACAACTGACTACAAGCATGACCACCGGATCGGTGATGAAATCCTGAAAGGTGTGGCCGACAGCTATCGTCGCCTGCGCAATACCTTGCGGTTCATGCTGGGCGCGCTGGCCGATTTCGGCGAGGCAGACCGGATCGCCCCAGGCGAGATGCCGGAATTGGAGCGCTGGGTGCTGCATCGACTGGCGGAGCTGGATGCGCAGGTCCGTGAGGGCTATGCAAAATACGACTTTCAGGGCGTGTTTCAGGCGATCTTTACCTTTGCCACGGTCGAGCTTTCGGCGTTCTACTTCGATATCCGCAAAGACGCACTCTATTGCGACGGTGATACATCGCGCCGCCGTGCCGCGCGCAGCGTGCTGGATATCCTGTTCCACCGGCTAACCAAATGGCTGGCGCCGATGCTGACCTTCACCATGGAGGAAGTCTGGCTGGAACGGTTCAGTGATGATGAGGGCTCGGTCCATCTGGAGGATTTTGCAGAGACCCCAGCGGCTTGGCGCGACGATGCTCTGGCCGCCAAATGGGCCGAAATGCGCAAGGTGCGCCGTGTCGTGACAGGCGCGCTGGAGGTGGAGCGGACCGCCAAGGTGATCGGCGCCTCATTGGAAGCGGCACCGACGGTCTATGTCAGCGCAGATGCTGCCAAGCTGCTGGAAACCGTCAGCTTTGACGATCTGTGCATCACATCCGGGATCACCGTTTCAACCGATGCGGCGCCCGAAGATGCATTCCGTCTGGATGAAGTGGCCGATGTGGCAGTTGTCTTTGCACATGCGACCGGCGAAAAATGCCAGCGCTGCTGGAAGATCCTGCCGGATGTGGGGACCCACACGCACGCTGGTGTCTGTGGCCGGTGCGATGCGGCGCTTGGCTGATGCAATACGGTGATCCCCAATCTGTTGAACGCATGCAGGCGGATTTTGACCGCCAAGGTGCTATGTCAACCATGGGGATCACCGTGTCAGACGTCGCACCCGGACGTGTCGTTCTGGAAATGCCGTTCAATCCGGCGTTTTCTCAGCATCACGGGTTTCTTCATGCCGGGGTGACCACCTCGGGCATGGACAGCGCCTGCGGTTTCGCGGCCTTCACGCTGATGGGGGCAGACAGCGAGGTGCTGACCGTTGAATTCAAGTGCAGCTTTCTGGCGCCTGCGCGCGGACAATCGTTTCGGTTTATAGGCGAAGTCATCAAGCCGGGGCGCACGCTGACATTCACCCAAGGGCACGCCATTGCGATTGACGCGGGCAAGCAAACCAAGGTTGCCACGATCACCGCGACAATGATGGCGGTACGCGGGCTCAAGGCATGATTTGCGCGGCATCCCCGGTCGGTCCCTTGGGCGCGCGTGCGGTGGAAGGGGCCGTGACAGAGCTGGTCTGGGGGCGGGGCGGGAACCTGACCGATGGGCCATTGCACCGGCAGGTTTGCGATGAAATGACCGCCTATTTCGCGGGTAATTTGCAACAATTCCAAACCCCTGTGGCCCCGCGCGGCAGCGGTTTTCAGCAAGGTTTCTACGCCGCGCTCTGCGATATTCCTTACGGTGAAACGCGGACCTACGGCGAACTGGCCAAAGAACTTGGCGTTTCGGCACAAGCGATTGGTCAGGCCTGCGGAGCCAATCCGATTGCGATCCTCATTCCCTGCCACCGGGTGCTGGCTGCGGATGGTTTGGGCGGCTACTCCGGGGCAGGCGGGATAGAGGCAAAAGTGGCCTTGCTGCGGCTTGAAGGCGCGGCCGGATTGTTGATCTAGGCGGCTTTGCGCAATGGAATGATCTGCTGCGCGACCCCGGCAAAAAGCAGATAGACCGATGTCAGGATTAACCCCCAATGCGCCCAGCTGTTGGGATTGAAATCAACCCAGGCCACCCAACCCGCAAAGAGCGTCCACCCCAGTGCCATTGGCAACGTCACCAGCCGCCATCGTTCTGTCCGTACCGGATGCACGAATTTGACAGGGACAAACATTGTGATTGCAAGGCAGCCCACCAGCACCAGCGACACCCAGAAATTCGGCTGCAACGCAAAAATCACCAGCACGACCATGTTCCAGCACCCCGGAAATCCCGAAAAGGAATTATCCTTCGTTTTCATCCGGGTATCGGCGAAATACATAGCCGAAGCAAAGGTGATGATGATGATCGCGGTCCAGCCCGTCCAACCCGGCAACAGGCCCGACTTGAACAGCGCATAGGCAGGCACAAAAACATACGTCAGATAGTCGATGATCAGATCCAGCAGCACGCCATCAAAGGCAGGCGCGTTGGTGTTCACGTCATATTTTCGGGCCAGAGGGCCATCGATCCCATCAACAAAGAAAGCGACAACGAGCCACAGAAACATCAGGCTCCATTGTTCTTCCACAGCGGCCAGCATTGCCAGCATCGCAAAGACCGCACCGGAGGCGGTGAACAGATGAACGAAAAGAGCTTTGGTGCGAAGTGTCATGAGAACCTGTCATGGTAGAAAAAAGGCGGGGGGGCAACCGTTTGTCAGGCTTTCGGATGCGCCTTTTTGTAAACTGACATCAACTGAGCGGCATCAACGGCCGTATAGGCCTGTGTGGTGGACAGCGAGGCGTGTCCCAAAAGCTCCTGAATGGCGCGCAAATCACCTCCAGCGGCCAGCAGATGCGTGGCAAAGGAATGCCGCATTGCATGGGGTGTGACCGTAGCGGGCAAGCCCAGTTGCAGGCGGGCCTGTTCCATCACTTTCTGGATCGCCCGTGGCGCGAGTACGCCACCTCGGATCGCGCGGAAAATGGGTTGGTCGTCGGTGACTCGATAAGGGCACAGCCGCACATAGGCATCAACGGCAACGCGCGCGGCCTCAATGACCGGAACGATGCGTTCCTTGTTGCCCTTGCCGATGATGCGCAGCACCTGTGGCAGAGGCACATCGGCCCCGGTCAGGCCCAAAGCCTCTGAAATCCGCAGCCCGCACCCGTAAAGCAGCGTGACCACCGCAGTATCCCTTGCGGCCACCCAAGCTTCTTTTGCTTGCAGGTCAACCGTTTCGATCATGGCTGAGGCGGCATCGACCTCCAGTGGGCGGGGCAGTTTGCGCTGGAACTTAGGTGCGCGGGCTGACAGGACAGCCGTGGGTTCAAACCCCTCACGCTCTGCCAGCCAGCGGTAGAAGGACTTGACGGCTGAAAGCGACCGCGCCAGAGACCGCGCGCCCACGCCGCGCACCCGTTCATGGGCCATCCATGCGCGCATATCGCGCACGGTGACGCTGGCAATCGGGGCTAGCCCCTGACTGCCGCCATTGTGCTGGGTCATGAACGCCAGAAACCCCAGCACATCGGCCTGATAGGCCTTCAGCGTGTTTTCAGCCGCACCTGCCAGTGCGCGCTGGCCTGCCAGCCACGCGCCCATTGCGTCAGACAATGCCGGCGCAATCATGGTTTCACGCCAGCCAGCGGCGCACGACCCGTTCAAACACGCCAACAAAAAACGTCAGCAGATCGGTGCCTTGCTGCGGGGTGAATTGCAGCGGGTCCTCACTGCCCATCACCAGCAAAGCGGGCAGGCGATCGGGGCCAAGGTCAACCTTCAGGCAGGCCTCGGATTTGATGTACTCGGCCCGCGCGCCATAAAGGCTGCCACCGACCTTGTGGAATTCACGCAGCGTGATCTGGCGCGCAGGCATGTTGCGGCCAAGGGTGACGTAGCCTTCGACAAACCCTTCGGGCATGATTGCCACGGCTGCGCCAGCGCTTTTATGCGAATCTTGCAGATTGCTTTCCAACACCAAACGCACCGCATCAACCCGCAGGATGTCGGCCACCTCGCCAGAGAGGTCCGATAGAAAGCGCTCAAACGTGCTGGCATCGAGCATCCGCAGGATGGCGCGGTGAATTTGGTTGGTGCCCGCGAGGTTGTCATAGGCGGCGGCGATCACGTTGCGGTGCGTGTCCTCAAGCCGGTCGAAGCGCGCTTCGAGCCTTTCCATCGCGACGGAACGGAGATCGACGATGTTGCCCTTGGCCTGATCTGCGTTCACGCCGACAAGGGCGCGCATCACATCGGCATCTTCCAAAAGGACATCAGGGTTTGCGATGATCTTCTCACGAAGGTCATCGGCCATAAGTTGTTTGTTCATGAGCCTGCTCTGCTTAGTGTTTTTTGCAGGCTAGCAGAGGGGGGCAGGGCTGTCGCAGGGTTTGTGACAGGACTGCCGCGATGTGTTGTTTCAGGGCCACTGGGCCGGGGCGGATTGTTTATCCCCTCAGACGATCTTGATACCCGCCTTCTTTGCATCAGCCATAAACCCGGCCAGCCCTTTGTCAGTCAGCACATGGCCTGCCATCGCCTTGATGACACCCGGAGGGGCGGTTGCCACATCAGCACCGATCTTGGCGCAGTCGCTCATGTGGTTGGCCGAGCGGATCGAGGCGGCAAGGATGTTTGTTTCAAACCCGTAGTTGTCATAGATCGTGCGGATGTCCTCGATCAATTCCAGACCATCAAGATTGATGTCGTCCAAACGCCCGATGAAGGGGCTGATGAAGGTCGCACCGGCTTTGGCGGCCAGTAGAGCCTGATTGGCAGAAAAGCAGAGCGTGACGTTCACCATGATCCCGTCATCCGTCAGCGTCTTGCAGGTTTTCAGGCCCGCCCATGTCAGGGGTACTTTCACTGCGATATTGTCGGCAATTTTTGCCAGCTTGCGGCCCTCGGCCAGCATATCGTCTGCTTCAAGCGCGACCACTTCGGCGGAGACCGGACCTGTCACCAGATCGCAGATTTCCTTGGTAACTTCCAGAATATCGCGTCCGGATTTGGCAATGAGCGAGGGGTTTGTCGTAACCCCGTCGACCATGCCCAGGTCGTTGAGTTCCTTGATCTGGTCGATCTCGGCTGTGTCTACGAAAAACTTCATCTCTTCACTCCGCGGATGGGTTGGTGTTTGTTGTTCCAGCGTTTACCTGATCGGGGAACGGGCGGAAACCCTTTAAGGTGGTTATGACGGACAGCTTTTTTCATGAAGGCGACTTGGTGGGGGTTTTAACGACCCAGCCGCTGGACCGGATGCTTGACTACAAGGCACCCGAAGGTGGCTGCCATCCAGGCGCCTTTGTCGAGGTGCCGCTGGGCCCGCGCAAGGTGCTTGGTGTGGTCTGGGGGCCGGGGAAGGGTGATTATGACCGCTCCAAGATCAGGTCTGTCATTCGGGTGCTGGATGTCGCGCCGATGCGCGATGAAATGCGCGCCTTTCTGGCCCGTGCCGCCGAATATACCCTGACCCCGATGCCTGCGATGTTGCGCCTTGCCACCCGCGCGCCGGGGTTGGGTGACGCGCAGTCCATGCGCAAGATCTACCGCATGGGCGAAGCCGAGCCTGACCGGATGACCCCCGCGCGCGCGAAAGTGCTGGCAGTGCTGCGCGATTACGGCGGCCTGTCATTCACCTTGGGCGAGTTGGCAGAAATGGCTGGGGTGGGAACCTCTGTCGTGAAGGGCCTTGTGACGCTGGGAGCGGTGACAGAAGAAGAAGCCCCGCGTGATACGCCCTATCCGCAGTTGGACCCTGATTACGGCGGCAAGACGCTGAGCGCCGATCAGGCGGCGGGTGCGGAGGCATTGCGCGCCGCACTGCGCAGTGACGGCTATGGCACGACCTTGCTGAAAGGGGTCACCGGCTCGGGCAAGACCGAAGTCTATCTGGAGGCCGTGGCCGAATGTCTGCGCATGGGCCGTCAGGCTTTGGTCCTGCTGCCCGAAATCGCGCTCTCGGGTGAATTTATCAACCGGGTTGAGGCCCGCTTTGGCATGAAGCCCGCCGAATGGCATTCCGGTGTGACCATGACCGAACGTCGCCGTTGCTGGCGCATGGTCGGTCGGGGTGACGCGCAACTGATTGTGGGCGCGCGCTCTGCTTTGTTTTTACCCTATCAGAACCTTGGGCTGATCGTCGTCGATGAAGAACATGACACATCCTACAAGCAGGAGGATGGTGTGTTTTACAACGCCCGTGACATGGCTGTGCTGCGCGCGGCGATCAACGGGGCGCAGGTGGTGCTGGCCTCGGCTACGCCAAGTCTGGAAAGCTGGGCAAATGGTGAGACGGGCAAGTATCAGCGGCTGGAACTGACCGCGCGGTTCGGCGCGGCGGTGATGCCAAAGATGGCGGCGATTGACATGCGGGTAGAGGATGTGCCGGGCGGGACGTGGGTTTCACCCACCCTGCGCGGGGCCATTCAGCAGCGGTTGGAGAAGGGCGAACAATCCCTGATCTTTCTCAATCGCCGGGGCTATGCGCCGATTACCCTTTGTCGCGCCTGCGGCCATCAGATTGGCTGCGACCATTGTGATGCACGGATGGTTGAACACCGGTTTCTCAAGCGGTTGATGTGCCATCAATGCGGCGAGACGAAACCAATGCCGACACGATGCCCCTCTTGCGATGCGGCAGACCGGCTGAGCGCGGTGGGCCCGGGCGTGGAGCGTATGGGCGAGGAGGTGGCGGCGCTGTTTCCCGCGGCGCGGATCGCGGTGCTGTCATCGGACCTCTATGGCTCTGCCCGCGCGATGAAGGCGCATATCGCGGAAATCGCTGAGGGTGGCACCGACATCATCATCGGGACACAACTGGTCGCCAAGGGGCATAATTTTCCGCTGTTGACGCTGGTGGGAGTGATTGATGCGGACCTTGGCTTGCAAGGGTCGGATCTGCGCGCCGCTGAGCGCACGTTTCAGCTAATGCGGCAAGTGGCAGGCCGGGCGGGACGGGCCGAGACGCCGGGCGAGGCGTTGTTGCAGACCTATCAGCCCGAGCATGCGGTGATCCGGGCGATCCTTGCGGGCGACGAGGAGAGCTTTTGGAGCGCTGAGGCCGAGGAACGCAAAGCCGCCGGTGTCCCGCCTTATGGCCGTATGGCTGGGATCATTCTGAGCAGTCCGAATGTGCAGGAGGTCTTTGATCTGGGGGCGAAAATGGCGCGGATGGATGCGCCTTTGCGCCAGATCGGTGCGCAGGTATTTGGCCCCGCACCGGCACCGATTGCGCGGGTGCGCGGGCGGCATCGGGTCCGATTGCTGGTAAAGGCCGATAAAGCAGCACCTTTGCAGCAGGCTCTTGCCACCTGGGCAGGGCAGTTTCGCCTGCCCACGAACCTGCGTATGGCGATCGATATTGATCCGCAAAGTTTTTACTGACCGGCCTTTGCGTGCGTGGCAGATCGCAGGAACCTCCGGCGGGAGTTTTTCGACCAAGATGAAGAGGGAGGTTCAGTCTTTGTTGGGATTGGCGTTTTCGCCCATTTCCTCGCGCCAGTGACGACGGCAGAGCGAGACATAGCGTTCGTTGCCACCCACGACGATCTGGTCTCCGGTGGCCATGACATTGCCCTGATCGTCTGTGCGAACCACCATTGTCGCCTTTTTTCCGCAATGACAGATCGTGCGAACCTCGCGCATTTCATCAGCCAACGCCAAAAGCGAAGCAGAGGCCGGAAACAGCTGCCCCCGAAAATCGACACGCAGGCCGTAGGTCATGACAGGTATGCCCAGATCATCCACCACACAGGCCAGTTGCCAGACGTGGTCAGGGGTCATGAAATGCGCCTCATCGATGAAAACACAGGCGCAGGGACCTTCGTTCAGGCGCGCGGTGATCATCGCCAACAGGTTATCTTCGACGCCAAAGGTTTCGGCGTCCGCGCCGATCCCGATCCGACTGCCGATGCGCCCTACGCCTGCGCGATCATCAAAGCGGGCGATCATCAGATAGGTTTGCATCCCGCGCTCGATATAATTGTGCGACGCCTGCAAGAGCACGGTGGATTTGCCAGCGTTCATTGTCGAGTAGTTGAAGTAAAGCTTTGCCATGGCACGTGATTAGCGCTGGCCCTACTCTCTTGGCAAGGCCAGCGCATGACACGATCACGCATCTGGCACGCATCTGGCACGCATCTGGGGAAATATGAGGGAAGGGACCCCCAAGAAGATAAGCGGATCGCGATCCTAAACCCATCGTGCCGCTTGGCACGACTACTCGTTACGTCGTCTCAGAAACACGAGACTGGATTATTTTTGCCATACAGTGCATTTGCACAAAATGGGAAATGAATGGCGATATTCCCCTGCCGTTACGGCAGCAGCACGAAGATGGAGCACACGCATGGCGGGACAAGGCAGTTACCTCAAAAAGCACACCGAGGCTTTGGTGAAAGATGTCGGCATCGAAGCAGCTTGTGAGCTGACTGGAAAATCGAAAGCCACGCTGGGGCGGTATTACTCCGACAGTGCCGAACATGCGGATCGTTTCATGCCTGTCGATGCGGTTGCAGCCTTGGAGGCCGCGGCCTCTTACCCGCATGTGACTTCTGCCTTGGCGGAACTGAAGGGCGTGACCATGTCGCTTGACACAGCAAGGACGAACAGTGAAGGCGAGATCAACACCGATGTCATCAAACTGAGCCAACGGTTTGCCATGCTCATGGCTGAATACAATCAGTCAATCGCCGACGGTGTGATTACCATCAACGAAGCCAAACGGATGCTACGGGAAACCACGACGCTTCAGCAGGTTTTGCTGGATATGAAGTTGCACCTGGAGGAAACTTCCTGAAGGAGATCGACGCCTTTTTCACCGCGCTTTCGAGGTGAGGGCGAAAACGGTCAGCCTTGCAACGACCGCACCCCGACATCGCCCTCGACCCGGGCATGCATTGCCAACACGGCGGCATGTGATGCGGCCGCGGTCGTGAAGTACGGGATTCTGTCATGGAGGGCGACGGCGCGGATGTCGCGGCTGTCTTCAACTGCTTGGGTCCCCTCGGTAGTGTTGAACACCAGCGCGATGTGCCCGTCTTTGAGGCGGTCAACGATGGTCAGCCCACCTTCGTAGACTTTGTTCACCACTTCGCAATCAATTTCATTTTCACTCAGCCAGTGGGCCGTACCGCGCGTGGCCACAATATTGAACCCAAGCGAGAGGAGGGTTTTTGACGCATCAATCATATCTGCCGTCTTGTCGGCATCCTTGATCGAAATGAACACCGTGCCCGCGGTGGGCAGATCTGTGCCAGCCCCCAGCTGGGCCTTGAGGAATGCGCGCGGAAAAGATCGATCCCAGCCCATGACCTCACCGGTAGAGCGCATCTCTGGCCCCAGGATTGTGTCCACGCCCGGGAAGCGAGCGAAGGGAAGGACGGCCTCTTTCACGCTGAACCACGGTGTTTGCGGGTCCGCCAGCGTGAAGGCGTCGCCCAGCGGTAGCACGTCCATCGGGTTTTCGGTTTCGGGATAGGGCGCACGCAGGGGGAAGTTGGACAAGGGTTCACCCGCCATCAGCCGTGCAGCGATGGAGGCGATTGCAGAGTCGGTGGCTTTGGCCACGAAGGGTACCGTGCGGCTGGCGCGCGGGTTGACCTCGATCAGATAGACGGTTTCGTCCTTGACCGCGAATTGGATGTTCATCAGGCCCACGACGTTGAGCGCCATGGCGAGCTGTTCGGTTTGCTTGCGGATGTCCGCAATCATCGCGGCAGAGAGCGAGTAAGGCGGCAACGAACAGGCACTGTCGCCTGAATGCACGCCCGCCTCTTCGATGTGCTGCATGATGCCAGCGACATGGGTGGCCTTGCCGTCAGAGAGGCAATCCACGTCTACTTCGACTGCGCCAGAGAGGTAGCTATCGAGAAGGACCGGGCTGTCGCCTGAGACGACCACTGCGTCGGAGATATAGCGTTCCAGTTGCGATTGGTCGCGCACGATCTCCATTGCCCGTCCGCCGAGAACATAGGATGGGCGGATGACAAGGGGGAAGCCGATTTCAGCTGCGATTTCAAAAGCTTCCTGGTCGGTTGAAGCGATGCCGTTGCGGGGCTGCTTCAGCCCCAGTTTTTGCACCAATTGCTGAAACCGCTCGCGGTCTTCGGCCAGATCAATCGCGTCTGGCGTTGTGCCGAGGATCGGGATGCCCGCGTCATTCAGCGCGTCGGCCAGTTTCAACGGTGTCTGCCCGCCAAATTGGACGATGACACCGTGCAAGGTGCCGTTTTCTTGCTCAACCCGGAGGATTTCCATGACGTTTTCGAACGTCAGCGGCTCGAAATAGAGACGGTCGGAAGTGTCGTAATCTGTTGAAACCGTTTCGGGATTGCAGTTGATCATGATCGTCTCATACCCTTGATCGGTCAGGGCGAAACAGGCGTGACAGCAGCAATAATCGAATTCGATCCCCTGGCCGATACGGTTCGGGCCTCCGCCGAGAATAACGACCTTTTTGCGGTTCGATGGCCGCGCCTCGCACTCGACCTCGCCCATCACGGGGGATTCGTAGGTGGAGTACATATAGGGCGTCTGCGCCTCAAACTCTGCGCCGCAGGTGTCGATTCGCTTGAAAACGGCCGTGACGCCAAGGTTGTGGCGTGCGCGGCGCACCTGATGTTCGGTCCGGCCTGTGAGTTTGGCGAGGCGGGCATCGGTGAAGCCCAGCATCTTGATCGCGCGCAGGCCGGCTTCATCTTGCGGCAGGCCATTTTCGCGGATCTCGGCCTCAGCTGTGACAATTTCGCGGATGCGGGCGAGGAACCATGGATCGAATTTGGTGACGGTGTAAATGTCATCGTCTGACATGCCGTGCCGCATCGCCTGCGCGATAACGCGGATACGGTCCGGTGTCTGCAAGGCCAGTGCCTTGGTGATCGCGGCATGATCGGAAGCGCTGAGTGACCCCGTGCCGGCCTCGGGGCCGGAACCCTTGCCTGCCACGTCGAGGCCCCGGGTCAGGCCCGGGATGGCAATCTCATCAAACCCGGTCAGGCCGGTTTCCAATGATGCCAATGCCTTTTGCATGCTTTCGTGAAAAGTCCGGCCAATGGCCATCGCCTCACCCACGGATTTCATGGCGGTGGTCAGATGCGGTTCAGAGCCTGCGAATTTTTCAAAGGCGAAGCGCGGGATTTTGGTGACGACGTAGTCGATGGTTGGCTCGAAAGAGGCGGGTGTGACGCCAGTGATGTCATTGTCGAGTTCGTCAAGCGTGTAGCCCACGGCCAGTTTCGCGGCAATTTTCGCGATCGGAAACCCCGTGGCCTTGGAAGCCAGTGCCGAAGAGCGGGACACGCGCGGGTTCATTTCGATCACCACCATGCGCCCGTCGGCGGGATTGACCGCCCATTGCACGTTGGACCCTCCGGTTTCGACACCGATTTCGCGCAGCACGCTGATAGAGAGCGTGCGCATGATCTGGTATTCCTTGTCGGTCAAGGTCAATGCGGGGGCGACGGTGATCGAATCACCGGTGTGTACGCCCATCGGGTCCACGTTTTCGATGGCGCAAACGATGATGGCGTTGTCGGCCTTGTCGCGCACGACCTCCAT
>Ga0316204_10009974_pt1 | contig 12425 bp, 9 predicted proteins | sample 6monrhotite_MG_2_FD_205661 | JGI IMG/M metagenome (GOLD analysis project Ga0316204, IMG submission 205661) | Microbial mat bacterial communities from mineral coupon in-situ incubated in ocean water Damariscotta River, Maine, United States -... | ecosystem: Environmental > Aquatic > Marine >...
TACCATGTTGGTATACATATTGGTAAAGACATGCTGTTCTTCCAATGCATCAGATAGAGTCCCTCCACCTCTAACTTTATCACGGACTTGTTCTACCATAATGCGCAATCTGTCATCATCAATGAGGTCTATCATCACACTTAATGAACGTTCAAGCGGCATTCCTGAACTCAGAAGTGTAGCTAGCTGATCTGTAAATTCCCCAACTTGTTTTTGTGAAATTTTTTTCCTTGAAGCCAATAAGTTTTCTAAAGAAAACCCAACGCCAATTTCTTTCGCGGTCAAAGGAATATTGCCTGCAGCTTGAATTTTACCTATAACTTCTGCTTGCGAAACAGCATCCATTTGGCCATCTAGCTGTTCACCTGCTGGAGTTAGTGCTTTATATGAGAATTGTGCCATGCGAGTAACCTCTAGTTGTCCTGGCTAACACGCAGTATTTCTTCATAACTAGTTTTGCCTTCTAGACATTTCATCAAGCCATCTTCATAAATTGTAATCATACCTTCCTTACAAGCTTGCGCTTGGATTTCACCAGCTGTGGCATGACTCATAATCAATCTTCTAATAGGGTCAGACATTTGTAAAAACTCTAGTATCGACATCCTACCACTATAACCCGTTAAATTAGTCTCGCTTCCAACTGGTTTATAAAATGAGTACTTATTTAACTTAATCAATTTCTCTAGACCCATACTTTTAACGACTTCTGCAGTTAACTGCTCTTTTTTCATAGTTGACTGATCAAGCTTTCTAACCAATCTTTGAGCCAATATACCGTTAATAGTAGAAGTGAGAAGATAATCCTCAACACCCATATCTAACATTCTAGTAATACCACCAGAGGCATCATTAGTATGAATGGTTGATAGTACCAAATGGCCTGTTAATGCTGATTGAATAGCAATTTTCGCAGTCTCTAAATCTCGCATTTCTCCTATCATAATGACATCTGGATCTTGACGAACTATAGCCCGTAATGCAGAAGTGAAATCCAAGCCAATTGATGACTGAACTTGTATCTGATTGATGCCCGTTAATTGATATTCAACAGGATCCTCCACTGTAATTATTTTTCTTTCTTCAGTATTTAACTGCTGTAATGCCGTATATAGTGTTGTTGTTTTACCAGAGCCCGTTGGGCCAGTCACAAGCATAATACCATGTGGTAATTCTAAGACCTTTTTAAATGGCTCCAATGTACTATCTGCAAAACCCAATTCATGAAAATCGTAAACTATGCTTTCTCTATCCAATATTCGCATGACCACACTTTCACCATATGAGGTTGGAACAGTTGATACACGCAAATCTAATTCTTTGCCTTGAACGCGCAAATTGATGCGGCCATCTTGTGGCAAACGTCTTTCAGCAATGTTTAATTTTGCCATGATTTTTATACGTGATATAACAGCAGCAGTTGAACGAGCTGGTGGTGATTCAACTTCCTGTAAAACTCCATCAATACGGTATCTAACTTTTAATCTGTTTTCAAAAGGCTCTACATGAATATCTGAAGCCCTTGCCTCAACAGCACGCTGCATGACAATATTAACTAATCTAATGACAGGCGCCTCACTCGCCAAATCTCTTAAGTGATCGACATCTTCTTCATCTCCACTAGTCTCATCTGATAAATTATCAACTATTTGACCCATAGCGGATTTCCCGCCACCAAACAATTTTTCAATCGCATTTTCAACTTCAGACGGTAAACCTATCTGAATATCAAGCTTCTTTTTAGATGCCATCTTAATGGATTTTACAGTAAATTCATCATGTGGATAAACCATAATTACTTTAATGGTTTTTGCATCTTCAGCTACAGGTACAAACAAGTTTTCTCGCATAAATCTTATGGGGAAATCTGTTTCAAGCGACGCCGTTACTGGATATTCAACTTCTTTAACAATTTGCAGCTCTAATAGCTCGCTCAATGAAGAGGCAACATCTCTTTCTGATGCCAATCCCAATCGAACCAACAATGGGACCAAAGAAGTACTTAGTGTTTCTGCGAATAAACGTTGTCCTCGAACCAGATCTTCTTCTTTCAAACGGTCTTTATCAATCATATACTGACACAATGATTCCTCGAATGTTAACTCGGGAACATGTTCGGTATTATCAATTACATCAGTAGTTTGTGCTTCAGTCATATTATATTTTTTATGGTTGCTTCTCAGACACTTCTTTATCATCAAAGTTTCTATTTGTGGGTACATTTAACCCCGTTATTTCTCCAATAAACTTATTATTCATAATTATCCAAAAGGCTACAGGTATAACAGCTGGAATAATTAAATAAGACATTTGATACATTAATGCTATAAAATTTGGCCCAAGACCTGTATCCAATATAGCAGTTTTGGCATCTGGCCCTGCTGTGAAAGCCAAGTGTTTAATCATCTCCCAAAACGCACCAAAAGTCTGTACACAAACAATGAGCACATATCCTAAAAATATTTGCCATACTCTTTGTGATATTTTAAGTTCTGGAATCGACATCACAAGTCCTGTTATAACGGCCAACCCATAACCATATAACATAGGATTAACAGTCACATCCAAAACAGCCAATTTGTCACCTTGACCAGCAAAAACAGTTGCCGGGAATATCAACGTCTCAATGTCTAACAAATAATGATGCTGAGTCACCCCATTAAACAATTCTGGCTGCCACATTGACAATATGAATTGTAATAAATATTTAACCGGAATAACTAAAAGACTAGAAGCATAAAACCAAATAAAAAAGCACATTGGTAAAAACAATACAGAACTAATAAGCAGATCTTTAATAATCGTTTTTGAATCATTCTGATTTGGATCGATAGTATTCATTTAACAAATTTCCTCGCATTATAGAACATTCGCATCCAAGGAGAGTTTTTCTTCCAGTGTTTTGGATGCCAAGACATTTGACTGGCATTAAATACCCTTTCAGGATGAGGCATCATTATCAAAACATTACCAGTATCATTAGTGATAGCTGCTGCCGCATATTGAGAGCCATTAGGATTATACGGATAACCTTGTGTACTTACTCCTGTATTATCAATATAAGTAGCGACAATGTTCGATTTATCATTATTACTAAAAACTGCACGACCTTCACCATGAGAAATGGCAACTGGTATTTGAGCCCCCTGCATACCTGCAAAGAAAATTGATTGTGATTTTTCAATTTTAAGCGACGAAAACCTTGCTTCAAATTGCTCACTGGTGTTTTTTAAAAATACTGGCCAATTATCAGTACCCGGAATTAATTCTTTTAATGATGAAATCATTTGACAACCATTACAAACACCAAGAGTGAATTTATTTTTATCGGCAAAATAGTGTGTAAATTGTTGTTTGATTTCACGATGGAATAAAATGCTGTTCGCCCAACCTTGGCCAGCACCCAATACATCTCCGTAGGAAAAACCACCGCACGCCGCCAACCCTTGAAACTCCATAAGATTAACTTTCCCTTCTAATATATCTTGCATATGCACATCAAAACTATCAAAACCGGCTTTATGGAAAGCCATAGCCATTTCTTTTTGACCATTGACGCCTTGCTCTCTTAAAATCGCAATCTTAGGCTTAAGTGTATTTATATAGGGTGCGATTATTGATTCTTCAAAATCAAAGCCCACCTTTGGAGACAAGCCAGTATCATCAAGTCCGATTAATGCAAACTCTTCATCACATGTCCGCGGATTATCTCTCAACGATGCCATCCAATGACTGGTCTGAGACCATTGTTTTTCTAAATCATGTAACTCATCGGCAAAAACTTGTTTAGAATCTTGTTGAATAATGATTGATTTGTTTTGAGTTGATTCACCCAGCATATGAACGTGATCCGACATATTACTTTGATTAACTAATAGTTTAAAATCTTCCTTTTTTGATTTTTCTACAACAACAATTGCACCCAGTTCCTCACTAAACATTATGGCTAAAGCACTTTCACTACTAAAGTCTATATTTGCCTTAACCCCAACTTGGCTAGCTATACAAATTTCTAATAATGAAACAAATAACCCACCATCTGAAATATCGTGATAGGCAGACAATATATTTTTATCAATAGAATTTTGTATTAAGTCCCAAAAATGCTTTATGGCTTCTACATTATTTACATCAGGGACATCATCACCTAATTCTGAATAAACTTGAGCCAATGAAGAAGCTCCTAATCGCTTACATCCAGAGGCCAAGTCAATATAATAAAAACTATGCTGACTACTATTATCAAAATAAGGTGTGATACTTTTATTGATGTTTTCAATATTAGCAAAAGCAGAAATTAAAAGAGAAACCGGTGAAGTAACCTGCTTATCCTCTCCATCATTCCACTGAGTATTCATTGACAACGAATCTTTACCAACAGGTATGCCAATACCTAAATTTGGACACAATTCCTCGCCAATGGCTTTTACCGCTTCAAACAAAACTTCATCTTCACGGCCTATGCCTGATGCTGCCATCCAATTTGCAGATAATTTTATTTTTGATAATGGACCAATATTATTTGGTGCAATATTTGTTAAAGCTTCACAAACTGCCATTCTTGCAGAAGCAGCTCCGTCAATTAATGCCAATGGTGCTTTTTCACCAATTGCCATAGCTTCTCCGCTTTGCGATGAATAATCTCGTATAGTAACACCACAGTCTGCAACAGGAACCTGCCATGGGCCGACCATTTGATCTCTATGTACCAAACCTGAAACTGTCCTATCAGCAATCGTTACTAAATATTTTTTACTAGCAACTGTCGGGAAGTTTAATATTCTTTTGAGCGCTTCATTAATATTTATTTTTGAAACATCAAAAGATTTTAATTTTGGAGTTCTTTTAATAATATCTTTATAAGTTTTTGGCGTATTACCCAATAATAAACTCATGGGTATATCTACAGGATTATTTTTAAAATAACTATCTGTAACTGTTAAATGTTTTTCTTTTTTTGCCTTTCCTAAAACCGCAAATGGGCAACGTTCGCGCAGGCAAATTGCTTTAAACTCTTCCAGTTTTTCAGGTTTTATAGATAACACATATCTTTCTTGTGACTCATTGCACCAAATTTCCATAGGTGTCATTGAACTTGTATCTATAGTTAAATTTCTTAATTCTAGTTCACCACCTAATCCTGCATCATCTAATAATTCAGGCATAGCATTTGATAATCCACCAGCTCCAACATCATGAATTGACCTTATTGGACTATTTTCAGATTGCGTCCAACAATTATCAATGACTTCTTGACAACGCCTTTCCATTTCTGGATTTCCTCTTTGAACTGATGCAAAATCTAAATTTTCACAACTACTGCCACTTGACATCGAAGAAGCAGCGCCTCCTCCCAATCCTATCAACATCGCTGGCCCACCAAGTACAACCAAAACATCTTCAACTAAGGTATCTTGTTTAATGGCTAGCTCATGATTTATAGTACCCAAGCCCCCTGCTAACATGATAGGTTTATGATAACCACGCCATCCAAAGTCTTGAGTATTAATTTCCATACTTCTAAAATAACCACATATATTAGGACGCCCAAATTCATTGTTAAAAGCAGCGCCTCCTATAGGGGCTTCTAGCATTATATCTAACGCTGATGAAATTCTATCTGGCTTCCCTATATTAGCAAATTCCCAACTTTGAATGTGATTTGGAATTTTTAAATGGCTAACAGAAAATCCAGTCAAACCAGCTTTAGGTCTACTACCTTGACCAGTTGCTGCTTCGTCACGAATTTCCCCACCAGAGCCGGTTGCCGCACCCGGATGCGGTGAAATGGCTGTTGGGTGATTATGGGTTTCTACTTTTATTAAAATATCTGTTATGTTAGTAGTTTCAATGTATTGATTCTTATTATTTGTTATCCAACGTTTTGAAAGGCCACCTGAAAATACTGCAGAATTGTCTTTGTAAGCAGAAATAGCAGGTAATGGCGTTCTCGCTTCGGTATTTCGAATCATAGAAAATAATGATTTCTCTTGTGTTACTCCATCAATTTTCCACTCTGCATTAAATATTTTATGACGACAATGCTCAGAATTGGCCTGTGCAAACATCATTAATTCTGTTTCAGTAGGCTCTTTATTTATCTGCCTATATTCATTAATTAAATATTCCTTTTCCAAAATTGATAAAGCTAATCCTAGTTTTTGATCTACAATATCTAGATTTTCTGGAAATTCAAGTATAGATAAATTTGTTGCAGGTTGAGGTTTGTTTTCAGTAAATAGATTATGTAAGTCATTAATACTTTGATAGACTGATTGCATCATTCTGTCGTAGAGAGGCAATTCCTGAATAAGACTCCTATCTACTTTTTTGTTAAATTGAAAACAACTAGCATGCTCAATTCTATGGACCGCCTTAAATCCACAATTATATAAAATATCTGTTGCTTTGCTAGACCATGGAGAAATAGTCCCAATCCTTGGCGCAATATATAGACAATTATCAACAATTTGATTTGATATAACTTTAGCTTTTAAAAGCTTTTGAATGGCTTTTATATCAAGCTCTTTACTAGAATCAATATTTACAAGATAGATATGTTTAACATCTTCAACTTTATGATCAAACTGTTTGAGCTGATCATTTAATTGGTTTTTTCTAAATAAACTGAGTGATGATTCGCCTTGCAAAATGAAGTTTTTAGTCAGCATTTGATATAATTATATGTGTAATTTTCAAGAATGTGAATAATAGCATTTTTACTATTTTATTGCACTATCAACATCTTTTACTTCTTCATAGAAATGAAAAAACCGACATCAGTCGGTTCTTCTCATTTTTTTGATTAACTTTTATTTTGCATTTAAAGCAGTTAACCTTTGTAGCAATGCTTCTGGGGGCAAATAACCTGGTAGAATTTTGCCATTATCTAAGACCATTGCAGGAGTTCCAGTTACACCAGCTGCTTGACCTGCCATGTATTGTTCTTTAATAGGATTATCACAAGTTTTATTTTCTAAATTAATTCCTGACTTTGCATTTGTCATAGCAGCTTGTTTATCATCAGAACACCATACCGTTACTGCTTTATCGAATGATGGAGTGTTTACCCCAGATCTAGGGTAAAACAAATATGAAATACCTATTCCTAATTTATTATATTCATCCATTTGGTTATGTAATTTTCTACAGTAACCACAATCAATATCTGTGAAAACAGTTAAATGATGTTTCATCTCAACGGGAGTGAAGTTAATTCTTTCTTCTTTTCCAAATTTATCAATAACATCTTTACGAATAGTTGATTTTTTATTTTCTGTGAGGTCCTCACGACTTGTCGTATCAATTAAATTTCCATTTAATAAAAACTTACCATCATTAGATACATAATAAACTTCTCCACCTCTACCTGTATTTATAACAATTTCTGAAAGGCCCTTAATTGGCGTTTCTTCCATTGAAGACACTTTCGCAGTAGGTGCAAGGTTCTTTATACCGGCAATTACTTTTACTGAGGGCTCTCCAGCATTAACCATTGTTACTGCTGTTAGTAACATTATTACATATTTATACATATTAAAATCCAAATTTAGTTGTAGCGTTTGACACGAAGCTGTTAATTTTAGTTCCATATTATTTTATAATCAATCATATTGAAAGGAAATAGAGTAGATTCAATAATGATGTATATATATTTAATGGTCCTAAAGGTTTAATAAAGACATAAAAAAAGCAGCACAAAGTTCATACTGCTTTTGTATTTAACTGAAAAGATTATTATTCAACAATCTCATTTGCAGCTCTCTCATCAGCCATTGCCTTTTCTGCAGCAATTCTAGCTTGAGCAGCTATTGTTTGTTTCTGTAAATGCTCTATCCATTGTACTGCACTAACCCGTACATTTTGAAATTCAGATGCTTTTCTAAGAGCTTTAATTGCTCCTGATGTATTGTTCATTTCACTTTCAGCCATACCTAATAACAACCATGCAGTACCAATTTTTTTATCTGGTAATCCACCCTTTTCAATTGCTGATTGCAAAGCTTTTTTTGCACTTGACCAGTCTTCTCTATCAAAATAAATATAAGCACGTTGAAAATCGATCTTGCCATCAGTCGCCAAATTACTGGCTTTGTCATAAGCAAATAACGCCTTATCCATTTCTGCTGCAGAGTACCAAATATTACCTAAATCATCCCATCTTTTAAAAGTGGGCTTGATCACACCATCCTTTAGACCTTTTTCTAAAACTTTTCCAGCGCTGTATGGGTTGCCAAGAAATTGATACATTTTAGATAATTGTAATCTGTCTTTTTCTTCAGACACCATACCATTTTCATCTGCTACAACTAGCACAGCTAAAGATTTTTCATCCTTTTTTAAGGTAAAATATACTTGAGAAAGCATATTCCAATATTCTTTTTTATTAGGATTTAATTCTATTAAAATATCTAAAATTTTAGATGCTTGTAAATATTCGGAAGTATTCATATGACAACTTAACAACAAATAATACCAAGTCTCATTAGGTGTATCAGATAATTCTATGGCTTTTTTTAATGGAACCATTGCCTCTTTATATTTTTCCATTTGTGCATACAAACTTGCTTCGTAATAAAATGTGGTGTCTTGAATTTCATCGGTTACCTTATAATATTCGTCAAGTGCATCTAGTGCCAATTGATACTTATCGCCACCTGCTAACATCTGTGACTTTTGTAACATCATGCTAAAATGTGCAGGATTTGTTAATGCGTCAGTATCAATAGCTTTTTGTAAATATTTACTAGCAGACTCATATCTTCCTTCTGCAGATTCCACCCATCCCAAAAATTGATTGATTGAAGCCTCTTCAAAAGCATTAAGTCTTTTTGCTGTAAGCTCAGTTAATCCTTTTTTTGCTTCTGCATACTGCTCATCTGCTATCAATTCTTGTAACTTGACAAATTTCTTATAAATCAACTCAGACATAGCTTCATTATTTGATCTTTCTCGTTTCTTATTATCAGTAATTATTGATCCAGCAAACACTGAACATGCAATCATATTAATTAATAATAGTGGTAATAATTTTGTGTATTTATTTATCATTTAATCATCCGCCAACTTAAAATCTATTCTTTGTGTTGCAACTTGCGTTTGAGCAACCCCGTCAATTACTTTGGGTTTAAACTTATATTTTAGAATAGCTCTAATCGCCTCTCTGTCAAATATTCGCTTGGGTTTAGAATCAATAACACTTGGATTTATCACTGTTCCACCTTGTGTGATAGTAAATTCTATCTCAACCCAACCTTCTATTTTTGCAATAGCAGCTTTTCTAGGATAGTTAGGAGAAATTGTTACAATAGGGATAATCCCCCCATCTTTATTCATATCAACCTGACCCATTGGTCCCATATACGGCCCATCACCACCAACACCTAGGTCCAGTGCTGGAATATTTGGTGTAGGCATATTATTTTGCATTTGCTGACTTTGTTGAACTTGCATCTTCGGTGGAGGAGGCGGTTCTTTTGGAGGCGGTGGTTTTTTTGGAATTCTTCTTTGCTTCCTGTTTGCTTCCTCATCAAGCTTGACTGGTGAAAAATCAATTGAAGTTTGTTCATCATCACTTGGCTTATCATTATTTGCAGTACTGACCAACCAATGCATGCCTATAAAAAGAAAGAAGGTAATAACAACCGCTGGTATTACAGAGGTAGTACTTCGAGTTAGATGATTCATAAATTTATCCTCAACTTATTCCGCTTTGGTAGCTGCTATTGAAATCTTTTCTACTTTAGCAGCTTTAATCTGATCCATAACCGTTACTAAATCCCCCGTTCTAGAACCTCTATCAGCAATAATTACTGCTGAGCCTTCAGGGTTTTCAGCATGCATTTTTTCAACAATGGCGCGCACTGCTCTTATATCTACTTCACGCTTGTTAATCCAAATTTTACCAGTATCTTTAATGGCTATAAGAATATTACCTTTTTTAACCTGTTGTGCAGTTGATGCAGAAGGGCGATTTACCTGAACACCTGTTTCTTTAACAAAGGATGTTGTTACAATAAAAAATATCAACATGATAAAAACCACATCCAACATAGGTGTGATATTAATTTCTGCTTCATCTTCATGAAAATGTCTACGTCTCATTTCTAGACCTCTTTTATATTCTTTTTAATAATTAAATTGACAATAAATAATATCAATTAGTTCAATTGTGTGTTTTTATCGAATCAATGACTGTGCATTGAATCAAATAAATGCTCAGTTTCAGTGGTTGCTTTTTGCTTAAAATAAGTAGTAAAGAAAACACCTGACAATGCAGCGATCATTCCTGCCATAGTTGGTATTGTAGCTTTTGCAACTCCACCTGCCATAGCTCGTGCATTAGAAGTTCCCTCTATAGCCATAATGTCAAAAACATTCAACATACCATAAACTGTTCCAAACAGACCTAACAAAGGACTAATAGCTACCAAAGCATCAAGAAAACCTAAACCCATTCGAAGACTAATATTTGCCTCTGAAACTTGCTGCTCTTTTATTCTTTTAGCGTACCAACTAGTTCTATCAGATCTTTCATCCCAAATAGTTAATATTTTCTTTCGGCGCCTGGGAAAAACAACGGTATAAAACCATAATCTTTCTACTATCATCAACCACATAAAAAACAATACTGCCATGATGGCCCACAAAACGGGGCCACCCATGTCAATAAAACTAAGAATGTTATACCAGGCTTCTTTTAGCTGGTAAAACATCTTATTTCTCCGCCATTCTTGCAATAATACCTGCGCTTTGCTCTTCAAGAACTTGCGTTTGTCTTCTTGCCATTGACTGTAAAACTGAATGTAATATAGTTAATGGTATTGCAACAACCAAACCTAATACAGTTGTGACTAGAGCTTGTGAGATGCCACCAGCCATAGATCTAGGATCACCTGTACCATACAATGTAATCATTTGGAAAGTAGCAATCATACCTACTACAGTTCCCAACAATCCTAACAATGGTGCAATAACATACATCACCTTAATAAACGACAACCCACTTTCTAATGGAGCTGTTTCTCTTAAAATTGCTTCATCCATTTTCAATTCCATGGTTTCAATATCAGCCTCTGGATTATCAGAGTAAACTTGCATGATACGACCCAGTGCATTGTTTCTTTTTGGTGTTTTACTCTTTAATTGGCTGTTTATTTTTGAGCCACTAAAGAACAGAGCTAAAAACTTCCATAAAGCCAATAACAGACCAAAAATACCAAGGCCAATAATGACATATCCTACAAGTTTACCTTGTTTTATTTTTTCCTTCAAAGTTGGTGTTTGAACAACCATATTTAAAATTTGACCTTTTGAATAATCTAATGGCGCATGTATTACCGAACCTGGTGTTGCTGAGGCAAATGATCCAGCCATACTTTTATATTTTCCAGTAGGTTGCTTAGATAATCTATATAAAATACCATTATCAGTTAATCCTTCTGATGACCAAGTTAAGAAGTTTCCATCCATATCAAACGCATTGAAAACACCTAAACGAATAACCTCAACATTTTCTTCAATTTCACCCTCTCCATTTAAAACCGATGCAGTAAACTTAACAATTTTTGCTTGTTCTGCAATTTCTCGAGTCATTTCAAACCATAATTTTTTCAAATCTTCAATAGTCGGCAATTCTTTTTTAGCGGCTAAATCAGCCAAAAACTTCGATCTATCTTGAAATTGAGCACTGGTTAATGAGTTTTGCACACGACTTCTTAAGTCGCCAGAAAATATCTTCACAGATCCTTGCATTTCTCCGAGGTTACCAGATCTTTCAGCTAGTATTGTTTCTAGTTCTACTAATGATTTTTCATTGTCATCAAATTCAAGCTTCAATGCATCTGATTGTGCTTCCAATGTTTTCAATGTGTTTCTTGCATTAGTTAGTAAAACTTGCTGCTGATTTCTTTTATTCTTAAATTCTGCTACTCTTTGTTTATTTTCTGCTGAACTTTCTGTAGCCGATCTTTTTACCGCATCAACTAACTCTGACAACGTTAAAGCAGAGGCAGATTGAAAAGCTAATATTGACACGATAAGAACTATTGATATTTTTTTCATATTTAATATTCTCATTTTACTTTTCCCCTGCAGGTTGAGCGCCTAAAACAGGTAAACCTGCTAAATTAGGAGAAGCTTGCTTTTTAGCCACGCGAATGGCTTCTTTAATTTCAGTATTATATTGTTTATCTAACTCAACAAATTTTCCTTGATTTGGATCCCACCAACCAGACACCTCTTGATTCAATGTTTGATAAATTAAGGTTGTTCTTCCTACACGTAAAAAATCTACTTTTTTGCCATTAGTAAGATTTCCACTATAAGAACCAACAGTTGAGCCATAATCCAACTCAATACCATAAGCTTCACTTACTTTTCTGTATTTTTCTGCTGTAGTAAAATCAGAGTTACCAAACATGGCT
>Ga0316204_10009975_pt1 | contig 12424 bp, 11 predicted proteins | sample 6monrhotite_MG_2_FD_205661 | JGI IMG/M metagenome (GOLD analysis project Ga0316204, IMG submission 205661) | Microbial mat bacterial communities from mineral coupon in-situ incubated in ocean water Damariscotta River, Maine, United States -... | ecosystem: Environmental > Aquatic > Marine >...
CGGTCATGGCCGGAATCCCCGTTGCGGACCTGACGGCGGGCATGTATTGCGCCATGGGGATTTTTGTCGCCCTGCTTGAGCGCGAACGCTCGGGTGAAGGCCAGTGGGTACAGACGTCGTTGTTACAGGCGCAGATTGCCATGTTGGACTTTCAGGCGGCGCGTTGGCTGGTCAAGGGTGAGGTGGCACCGCAGGCAGGGAATAATCATCCGACCAGTATTCCGACAGGTGTTTTCCGGACCAGCGACGGGTACATGAATATCGCGGCTACCGGCGATGCCATCTGGGTGCGGCTCTGTGATGCGTTGGGTGCACCGGAAATGAAGGACAATCCGGATTTTGCCACCGGCGAGTTGAGGTCTAAAAATCGTGATGCGGTTAACGCGGCCATTGAAGAAATTACGGTGACCAAAACATCGGCTGACTGGATCGACCTGTTGGCCGGTATTGGTGTGCCCTGTGGGCCGATTTATGCCATCGACGAAATGTTCGCCGATCCGCAAGTTCAGCATCTCGGCATGGAGCATCCGGTCGATCACCCTGAACTCGGTTCAATGAATCTGGTCGGACAGGCGGTCAACCTGAGCCGGTATCAACCCCGTACCGGCATGGCGACGCCGGAGCGGGGACAGCATACGGATGAGGTTCTCGAAGAATTCGGGTTTAGCGAGTCTGAGATCGATAACCTGAAGCAGCGCGACGTGCTGTGAAGCGGTGATTTGGCGATCCGTATTATTTTTGCTGCCAGTTTCCACTTTCCGTCAGGATCCAGGTCCCTGGTGGCGCTTTGGCGATGATCTGGCGGGCATAGACCCGGCCGACCTGTGCCGCTGAAATACCCTGTTCTCCGGCGCGTTTTTTATAGATCGCCTGGCGTTTGGCATTGACGGTGTTGACCGTTCCCTGTGCCGAGCCGTCGCGGGCACGGGTATATCCATCAAAGGCCTCGCCGACTTTTCCGGATGTTTTCAAATCATTGAGCGACTGGGCATGCGCGGGCGCCGCCAGCCCAAGGACGCCGCAAAGCGCCAGCGTTGCCATGCTGCGCAGGATGAACTTGCGACGTGCCAGGAGAGGTGTCTTGGGACGTGCCGGAGAGTGAAAAGGGGTATGTGTCATCGTCAGAAGACCTCCGGGTTTTTCTCGATATCGCTGTCAGCTGATTTCTCCAGCTTGAGGCGGACATCGGCGTCCAGCTTAATGTTCAGGTTGATGGTAATGGGTTCAGACGGGGCCTCGACCTTAACAGTCGGCGAGCAGCCGCTGACGCCGGCAAGTGTCGCCAGCAAAATTCCCACCATTAGGGAGCGATACGGTTTCATGCGACCTCCTGATTCTTGGCAATCATTATTGTCATTGTTGCTGCCAGCCTTCATCACGCAGTCTTCATCACGGTTTGGCACCGACGGTAGCGCGTAATGCGCGGTCCGACAAGCGGTAGCCTTCCAGCAGGGTTTCCAGTAAACGATCAACGTTTCCCTGCAAATTAATGTTCAGATTAAAAGCATGCCCGTTCATTACGGCAGGATTATGGCCGCCGAGATGAAGCCCCAATTTGGCGCTACCGGAGCTTTCCCGGCTGACGTCCAACGACAGTCTGTCGTATCGAAAATCATTGAGCACCCGGAGCAGCAGGTCAACCTGTTCTCCGCCTCCGGCCAGCGCCTGTTTGGCCTCGTCCGAGCGAAACCGGAGCACCCCGGGGGCATCGCCTGTCAGCAACCCATCTGTAATCACGATGTCATCGTCAGTAATCGACAGGGGGATTTTACCGCTTACGGTTCCGGTCCCCGACACACCATCCAATTCCATCAAGGCGAATACCTGGGCGAGGTCCAGATGATTGAGGTCGAGGGCAAACTGATGTGTGGTCGCGGCAGGGTCGGCGCGCATGTTTTCGACGGATATGCTGCCGCCGATAAAATCCGCCTTGAGGTTATGGATCAGCAGAACGGGGGTTTTGTTCGTGTCGGTTTCCGGGATTGAAAATTGTACGATAGGATTTTCAAGAACGACGGCGGAAGCAATGCGGGCCACCCGGACGGTCTGAGGTGATGCTGTGCGCGGGGGCCACAAGCTGGACAGGCGCAAGTCTGTATTGATGCCGTCAATGGACAGAGTGTCTGTGGTAATCGACAGATCAGAAAGTGTGGCGCCCCCGGACGTTGTGACACCGGACGGTGACCACGTGACATCTGATTGCCCCGATACCCGGCCCGCAACCTTTTGCGGCAGGGCGAGCGAGGCGGCAAAGTCGCCTGGTTCAACAACACCCGGTTCGAAGGTCAGTTCAGGTACAGCAAGCCTTGCCTGGCCGCGTCTTTCATCCAGTTGGTGGGTTCCTTCGACGTTCAGAAGGGGCTGCGCCATGGCTGATTTGTCGAGGAATGCCGACAGGTTGAAGCGGACCCGTCTGTCTTTCAGATCACCTTTGCCCCTGAAGCGGAGTGGCCTGAACAATGGTGCACCCGTCATATGAGTGAGGCGCAAAATGGGCAGGGTAAAGGTCGAGTTGCCGGTCAGCGGATCAAGCCGAGCCGTTGCCGCGACTGAACGTATACGAAACGGTTTGCCATCATGACGAACAACGGCATGGGGGATGTGAACGGAAATTTTGGCCTGTTTTTCGGGGGTTGGCCACTTTGCGATCATCCGGGCCTGCAGGCCTTTGACGGATGTTGTGTCAAGTGTTGCACTGCCACCGCTCAGGCGGATATCCGTTCTGATTTCCGGTTGTCCGTCCTGCCATGATACGTCTGCCGAGCCGGCGACGCTGCCGTTTATGGGTGCTGGTAAGCGGGCCAGTGGTGACAGATGGTGGGGTTGCAGGCCGTCCTCTGAAAACGTGATCTCCGGCAAGACGATTTTTGCGTCGGCTGAGTGTGCAGTGATGTCGGCACGTCCGCTCACAGATGAGGAGAAACGCTTCGCCCGGTCGTCGACCAGAACCGAAAACCCAACTTCCGACCCTGAATAAGTCCCTTTTCCGGATAGCCGCAGCGGCGGAAACCAGTTGATGGGCGCTTCATCGGTGATGTCCGCTGTCTTCAGGGTTAGGGAAGTTGCCGTGCCGCCGGGTTCCAACTGTCCATCAAGCGACAGGTTTCTCATCGCCAGTCGCCGGTCAGGGAGTTGATAGGTGGCCGCCCCCTTGGCGGTAATCTCACCGGACAGGTCGGGGTTCAGGTCGGCGTTCACGGTAATCGCCAGCGTCGCTTCATCGATGGTTCCGTGAAGTCTTGAATTCTTGAGCGACAGTGAGGGCAGGTTTAGCGGTATGGAGGGCGACGTCTCGTCGGGCTCGGCATCTGCAAACTGCTGAAGTTTACCGAGAAACCCCCGATCCGGCTGGCTGATGTCCACATCCATATCGGTCACGGCAAGCCGCTCGACCCGACCTTTGATCAGGTCGGATAGGGCGTAGGTAATGTCGATTGAACCGATGCGAGCGTCCGGCCCCAGGCGGATATGGTCAAGCGTCGCGCCATCCGTTTCCAGCCGGGACAGGGTGAAACGGATTTCAGTAAAGTCGAAATGCCGGGCGACTTCACCAAGCCCCCATTGTCCCAGCGTCAGACGGTTATGATAAATCCCGGCCGCCGCGCCAACCGTTCCGATCAGCACAATCAGCACCCCGGCCCGGGCCCAACGGAAAGCTCTTCCGCGTGATTTTATGTCGCCACGCTCAACCATTCAAACAGGGTAGCGCGGATCACGGCGAACGAAAGGGTTTTTACACTTGACGTTTAGGAAGGAAATCCAGAACGTGAGGACGTGCCACAGTGGAGCACTCACAACGCCCTCAATTTTTTTTGAGATTTTAAGGAGATTGAAATGAAGTTGCGGAAAGACAGTTTTATAGCGGTGTTCATCGTCGGCATCGTCGGCTTTTCCAACATGGCTTCGGCCGCTGAGTTCTCGTTCTCGTTTGAATGGGGGAACATCCCTAAGTGTAATTCCGGATATCCAAATGTTGTCTCAAATCCAATTTTTGCGTTTGCCGATGTGCCGAATGGAACCAAAACGCTGAATATGCATATGCAGGACCTGAACGCTTCTTATGATCACGGCGGTGGCGTTATTGCCTATACGGGCGAGAAAGTCATCCAACCCGGCGCATTTGAATATTCCAGTCCCTGTCCACCAGATGGTGTCCATACTTATGAGTGGCAAGCCAAGGCTCTGGATGCTAGTGGCGGTGTGATCGGAACGGCCAAAGCGACTAAAGATTACGACGGCTGGTGACGCCCCGCTTCGGGATCTAAATTCGCATCCGCTCGTTTTTCGCATCCCAGACGGGCTCGGCAAGCACCGTGGCTTTACGCAGGTTGCCCAGAATTTCGATGTCGAATGTGGCGCCCGCATCGGCGTATCCGGGTTCGACGTAGGCGAAGGCCAGGCTTTTTTGGGTGGCATGGCCGAAGCCGCCTGATGTCGAGATGCCAATGGCCCGACCGCTGTCGTAGACGCATTCGCCGCCGCGAACATCGGTATCGTCGGCATCGACTTCGCAATAGACCAGTTTCATTTCAAGCTCTTCCGACTGGCGTGCCTGCAACGAGGCTTTTCCGGTAAAGTCGCTTTTATCGAAATTAACAAACCGTTCCATGTCGGCTTCGATCATGGTGATTTCGTTGGTCAGTTCGACGGCAAAACCCTTATAGGCCTTTTCCATGCGCAGGCTGTTGACGGCATACACACCAAAATCGGCGATGCCATGGGTTTGGCCCGCCGCCCAGACGGCATCGTAGACCTGCGCGAGCTTGCCCATGTCCACATGCAGTTCCCAGCCCAGTTCACCGACATAATTGATCCGCAAGGCGCGGAGCGATGTGTCGGCGACATCAATGGTCTGCGCCGTCAGCCATTTGAAGCCGTTGCTGGCGAGATTGCTGTCGGTCAGGTTGCTCAGAATATCGCGTGATTTCGGCCCGGCCAGAACCAGGACACCGTAATTGTCAGTGACATTTTTAATTTCAACTGACTCGTCTGCAAGCTGGCGCTGATTGAGGAAATCCAGATCGCGAAGTTCGCAGGCCGCTCCCGATAACAGATAGAAATGATTTTCTGCCAGTCGGGTAATGGTGAACTCGTTCTCAATACGCCCCTGATCGTTCAGAATATGGGACAGGACGATGCCCCCATCACGCCGCGGCATGCGGTTAGCGGTGATGCGATTGAGAAATGTTTCCGCATCATCGCCGCTGACTTCAAATTTGGCGAAGCTGGAGAGGTCGAGAATTCCGGCACGTTCGCGCACAGCGCGGCATTCCTCGGCAACAACATCAAAGACATTGTTGCGGCGATAGGCATAATGTTCTTCGCGGCCATCCGTGGAGAACCATTTCGGACGTTCCCAACCAAAGGCGGCGGTGTAGACGCAGCCTTTATCCTTGAGTTTCTGATACAGCGGCGTCGTTCTTTTGGGACGACCCGTGTCCATTTCCTCGCCCGGCAACGGGCAGGCGTACATGCGGTTATAATCTTCAAAAGATTTTTCCCGGACGTAGTCTTCGTCTGTCCAATCGCCGAAGCGGCGCGGATCAAACTCGGCCATATTGATGTCGGCGGCCCCATGAACCATCCATTGGGCAAGGTATTTTCCAGCGCCAGCGCCCTGAGCGATGCCGATGGACGCGCCGTTACACATCCAGAAATTTTTCAACCCTGCCGTCGGCCCGAGCAGTGGGTTGGCATCGGGCGTGTGCGGAATGGCCCCGTGGACGATGCGTTTGATGCCCGCTTCGGCCCAGATCGGCATGCGTTTCAGGACCTGTTCCAGATGCACCATGGATTTGTCGAAGTTGCCCTCAAACAGTTCACTTTCAGATTCCCATTTGGGCGCACCGCCTTCCGAGCCCCAAGCCTCTTCGGCCCATTCAGGGGCGGTCTCATAGATGCCGATCAACCCGGATTTTTGTTCCTGTCGGTAATAGGAGGATGCCTGCGGGTCGCGGATGACCGGCATTTCAACGTCCGAGTCGATAAACTCCTTGATTGGTTCGGTGACAAAAAACTGATGCAGCATGTTGGTGATCGGAACATCCGCGCCGACCCACTGAGCCACCTTGCGGGCATAACACCCGGCGGCGTTAACGACATGTTCGCAGACGACATTGCCGTTTTCCGTAACAACTTGCCATTCGCCACTGGGCAGAGGCCTGACATCGGTAACGCGGGTGTGGCGAACGATCTCGGCCCCCATCTGTTTGGCACCGGCGGCCAGCGCATTGCAGCCGCCCGCCGGATCGATGTGGCCATCGTTCTTGGTATAAGCCCCGGCTTTCACGCCGGTTACGTCAAGGTAAGGCACCAGGTTTTTGATTTCGTTGGGCCCGATAACCTCGACATCAAAGCCGATCAGATCGCGGGTGCCGTTGACATGGCGAAACCAGTCAACCTCTTCATCGGTGTAGGCGAGGCGGATGCCGCCGCAGCCATGCCAGCTTACGTATTGCCCGGTGATGCTTTCGAGTTTGGGATAGAGGTCGACGCCGTAGTTGTGGATTTTTGCCAGGTTGTAGCTGCCGGCGACACTGGGGCACTGACCGGCGGCATGCCAGGTTGAACCCGACGTCAGCTCACCTTTTTCAATGAGCATGCTATCTGTCCAGCCTTCCTCAGCCAAATGGTACAGCAGACCGGCACCCATCATGCCGCCGCCAATGATAACGACTCGTGCGTTCGATCTCATGTCATTCCCCTCTTGTTCAGGCCCTTCGTGTTCAGGTCATGTCGGACATGTACCCGTGGTCCAGCTTTATATCGAAACCCTCCCGGATGGTGGCGTCAAGGTCCGCGCTGATATGAGAAGGATAATGCGTGCCCAAAATTTCCGTTGTTTTTCCCCGAGCCCGATCATTATAGTTGGGTGAGCCCATTTCCACCCATTCCTTGGGACTCGCACGACAACCAATGGCGGGATAAACGTATTCGGTCTCCATCAGTTCCATGGTCTGGTCATGGCCGAGAAAATGTCCCGGTCCTTCTTCACAGACCTGGCGCAGGGCTTCGACAGAAAGCGTATCGTCGGTGACCTCAATGCCGCGAACGGCGCGCAATACGCCACCGATTGTGTCATTGTCGATGATGAAACTTTCCTTGCAGCAGCCGAGCAGGCTGGCGTGCATGCCAGCGGATTCGTAGATCATATTTGCGCCGGAATTGCCGACAAGAGCCTTCGTATAACCTTTCTCGGCACCCGACTGAGCATCCACCATTTTGGAATCCGACATGCCCGCACAGACGCCGCCGGTCAGATCATAATAGGCGCACATCTGCGCGCAGGCGGAACTGAGCAGGGCCTGCTCACCACTGCCGCCGCTCATCGCTCCGGTCCTGAGATCAGATACGAACGGCCATGGACCAGCGATCGCCGGATGGCCTGGACTTAACAGATTAACGTAGACAATACCGGCAAGAATTTCGGCCATTTCCTGCATGACCGCCCCGGCAAGAGCGGCAGGGCTAGTCGCCCCGGCCTGACCGGCGGCCAGCAACAGGACAGGCATGCCACCACGAACGGCGGTTTCCAGGCATCGGCAGGCATCTTCAGCAAACTTGAAAGGCGGAACGACAAAGCAGTTTGACATACTTACGAACGGTCGTTTTCGCCACGCGGCTTCGCTGCCGGAAATCAAGTGCAGCATGTTCAGGGATTCTTCAACGTGCTCCGGACTGACCCACGATGAACCAACGTGTTTGGTTGTGCCTGAAATGCAGGCGTAGAGTGTGTTGATATCAAGGTCGCGCGATGTCTCCATATCGCGGGCGACAACCGGGCGCTGGAAAAAGTGGATATTGTCCAGATTATCGACCAGCCTTGCGATGTCATAAAGATCAGTGATGCCCGGGTCTGTATATTCCCCGGTTTCGATATCGACCAGGTGAACCGCAGCTCCCCCCGTGCCGAAATACGTCTTATTTCCCCAGGGTTCCATGTCATTTTTCGGATCCTGCCCGAAAACCGTAAAGCGACGCCCGGCAATGGCCAGCATGTCCTCGACCAGCCCCCTTGGGAACAGCAGCCGACCCTGATCCGTGAGCGTGCCGCCGGCGTCAGTGACCAGCTTGACGCAGGATGGGATGGCGTCGGCAAAACCAATGGTCTCCAGACTGTCCAGAATGGCATGGTGAATTCTGTTCATGTCGCTCTCTGTCAAGGGCGCGTAGCGTCCACCTGCCATACCTGGCCGGATCGGCCGTTTGTCTTCCGACAAAGGGGCGGCGCGCAACTCGTGCCGTGCATTGCGTCCGCCTCGGCGTCCTTTTCGTAAAGCCGTCATCGCTCATCCTCCAGTTTGATTGCACCACCCGCAGTATTGGATTGAAAATTTGTCTGTGACAAACGATCGTTATTCACCCATAGTTGAGAATAACTAACCAATCTAGCATGGAATTTGATGATCAAACTGCCGCCGCTGAATGCCCTTCGCACCTTTGAAGCTGCCGCCCGGCATCTCAGTTTTCGCCGTGCGGCAGAAGAACTTAACGTGACACATTCTGCGGTGAGCCATCAAATACGGGCGTTGGAGGAGACCCTGGATGTACAGCTATTTGATCGTCGGCCACGAAACGTCGCGTTAACGGCTGCCGGTGAAATTTTCTCACCAATTCTTAAAGATGCGTTTGAGCGTATCGGGCGCGGTGTGCAATTGGTCAAAAGCATTGATGAGCCGAATGTTTTAAGCGTACAGGTCTATGTGACCATGGCGCTGCGTTGGTTGATTCCTCGTTTTCCACGGTTTCGTCGTGAACACCCCGATATTCCCATTCGTTTGAATACCTCCTATATGGATTGGGCATTTGATCGGGAGCATGTTGATGTCGGGATCGTCATTGCCGGTCATCCTGAACCGGGCATTCATTATGATCACCTGTTTGATGCTCAAATCTTCCCGGTATGCGGCAGTGCACTGCACGATGATGGGGGAACGCTCAACCGCCCTGAAGATTTGCTGCGGTATCCGTTGTTGCACATTCATCCGGCTCCTGCGGACTGGGAGCGATGGTTCAGGGCTGCCGGAGTGCGTACGCGTGTTCCACCTCCGGGTGCCACCTATGACAGTTTTATCCTGGCGCTGGAGGCGGCGATGGGGGGGCAGGGGATCGCACTCACCAATATCATGTTTGCGCGGGAAGATTTGAAAGCCGGGCGGTTGATTAAGCCTTTCGATATTTCAGTTCCGCAGCATGGGACGTGGTGTCTGGCCTGCGTTGACGGTATGCAGACCGACGCGCGTGTGATCAGGTTTCGGGAATGGTTGGTTAATGAGTTGGCGGATGACCCAGACGCAGCGTCTTGATCAGAGTTGTCTTCGACCCAAACTTTACTGACTCATGGCCTCATAAAAAGCGGCTTCGAAGTCACTCAGATCCTGGCGCATATCAGAAAAGGCCAGAATGTGGTTGATCTGTTCTCCAGTATCTGAAAATGGCAGGCGCAGGGACACCTCAGTCAATTCGGTTCCCAGCGTGTTCGTGCGGATCGTGTTGACAAATAGGCGTGGTTTTTCTGATTTAAGTGTTTCCAGGTATTGGTCGTATACGGATTTCGCCTCTGACTCAGGCTTCATGTCGCTAACTGATTTTCCCGTCATCTCCTGCGACATGGTTTTGGCATGAGCCGTGCCCCAGAACCTGTAAATAAAATCCAATGGTTCTCTTTTAATATCAATGACGCCGCAAAATGCAATAATTTCGACAGGGAATTTCAGCCAGTCGAATTCATGCCACGCTGGCGCCCTACGATCTCCACGAAGCGAATCCCAATAGGACAGGCATTGGATGATGTCAGGCGACTTTGCCGCATACGGGTCCTTAGCTACATACGACGCTCCCAGCTCTTCACCTGCACATACTGCCGACATCACTTATCCCCAGCATTTTTGCCACGCTCACCCACTTGGTGAGCGGAGACCATCAGAACAAAATTGTGTAAAGGAAAAGTGAAGGCACCGACGAATGGCGTTATCGACAAAGTCCCTTCAGAGCGGCGGGGTCCGAAATCTGAATATGGCGGCCTTTGCTGACGACACCGAGGGAACGAAGCTTTTTCAGGGCTCGTGAAAAGCTTTCCCGTTCCATACCAAGGTAAGCCGCGATCACTCCTTTGTCACAAGGCAAGGTGAGTTCCGTCAAGCAGTCATCGTTGCTGGCAATGCTTAACAGGTATGACGCAAGACGCTCTGTCGTCTGCATCAACTGTAGGCGCTCGACATGTTCGGATATCAGTTGCAGATTATCGGCAAGTCTTGACGTTAGCTTGGCCGCTAAGTTGGGGTCGCGTTCCAGAAGCTCTTTAAACACACTCAAAGGAACATCCAGAAGACGGCAACTGCCGACCGGCTGTGCCGTTGTATAATGATTGATACCGGCAAGAGCCGCACTTGCACCGGCGATCTGGCCGACTTCTCGCAGCCCAAGAATGGCGTGTTTTCCGTGTTTTGCGCCACGATATAATTCGATGACGCCGCCCAATACCAGAAAGACCTGGGTCACGGGTTGACCGGCGAGAAACAACGGGGTGTCGGGGGCAGATCTGTGGACATGACATTGCTCAATCATGCGATCCCGGTCAACCGCCAGAATGCCCTGAAACAGGACTGATTGTTTTATGAAATCGATGTCATTTCTGCTCAGCACGAGTTTCTGGTCGCTTTTTCTTATCTACAAATTCTGAGACCTATGGCTCAGGAGAGAGTCAGCGGGAATGCTGGACCAAAGATCAAGTAACACAGCGCCAGAAGCCATTCGTTGATTTATATCAAGGACCTGACGAAGAGACTTCGGGCTGGTGCATACGGAAAGAACAGTGCATTAAACAAATATGACCGGAGAGCTTACACCCGCCGCCCCTCAAATTTATGTCGACGCCGATGCCTGCCCGGTCAAGGATGAGGTCGTGCGTGTGGCAACCCGCCATGGTCTTACGGTGTATATGGTGTCCAATAGCTGGATGCGCCTTGCCGATAGCCCCTTGATCAAGCGGATCATTGTCGAAGAAGGGCCTGACGCCGCAGACGACTGGATTGCCGACAACATTGCTGTCAATGATATTGCCATCACGTCAGATATTCCGCTGGCATCACGGTGTATAAAAAACGGCGCCAGGGTGACCGGGCCGACCGGCAAACCGTTTGATGAAGGCGGCATCGGCATGGCGCTTGCGATGCGTGATCTGATGGGACACTTGCGCGATACCGGTGAGATCAAGGGTGGAGGTCCGTCGTTCAGCAAACAGGATCGATCTCGCTTTCTGTCGATGCTTGAGAATATGGTGCAGGCTGTAAAACGAGGTTAGCGGGATTGATCCCCAACCGTTGAAATTATTCTGCACATCGAAGGTCTGGATTAAGCATCACGAACTGGCCCTCGGGTTTTCTTGACGGTGCTCCGTTTCTTTTTCCCTTCCAGGCGCCGTCGTTTGGCCCCCAGTGAGGGTTTTGTCGGACGGCGACGTTTGGTGGGGGTGGCGGCTTCACGGATAAGGTCGATCAGGCGATCAAGCGCGTCCTTACGGTTGCGTTCCTGAGAGCGGAAACGGGTCGCAGTAATGACAATGACCCCGTCTCGTGTCATCCTCTGCCCGGCCAGATCAGGCAACCGACGGCGCACGTACTCCGTCAATGATGGGCTGTTCAGGGCATCAAAACGAAGCTGTACGCCGGTCTCGACCTTGTTGACGTTCTGTCCGCCGGGGCCGGGTGAGCGGACGAATTTCTCCTCAATTTCACTTTCCGACAGGGATAGGGAGGCGGTTACGGTGATCATGCGTCACCTACCACTGCTTGTGAACCACAAGTGGGAAAAGACGGAAGCCCGGATCGTATAGGCAGGAGGCACATGGAAAACTGTTTGCATGGTCAACTTGTTATTTGCTTGCGAGGATCGTTTCGACGATTTCCTGAACTCCCAGGGCATCGCGAAATGTTGGCAGACTGTGTGGTTCGTCCCGCATGAGTTTGCCCAAATTCAACAGCCCGCGCCGGTATCCTTCCTGCCGCAGGTCTTCGAATTCGGTCAACTGCTCCGTCCAACCCTCGCCGGTGCTGGTGCGAATACGGTTCCAGTCATAAAGCCGGTAGACGCCGTTTGTGCCCCAGATGGTGAACTCGACCTTATCAGCCCCGCTCGAGTCAATTCCGCCGATCCCGCCAATAAATGAAACCGGGATGCCGCCGCAATCAAGTGCGGCAATGGACTGTACTTCGGCTGAAATGTCATCATCTGGATATCGGGTATGGGCGCTCATAACTGTCACGGGTCCGAACAGGCGTTGGGTGAGGTAGGCGTAATGAGAAAATGTTTCGCGGACAAAGCCGCCTTCTGTCCGTTCGGACAGCCATGCCGCCGGGACCTGCCAGTCACGAGGCCATTTGCTGAAATGAAGGTGAATGTCGACGCCCCGGACATCGCCGATTTT
>Ga0316204_10009976_pt1 | contig 12424 bp, 9 predicted proteins | sample 6monrhotite_MG_2_FD_205661 | JGI IMG/M metagenome (GOLD analysis project Ga0316204, IMG submission 205661) | Microbial mat bacterial communities from mineral coupon in-situ incubated in ocean water Damariscotta River, Maine, United States -... | ecosystem: Environmental > Aquatic > Marine >...
GCTCCTCCCGGACCCTCGGAGTTAGCAAAGGGAAACAAACTGCTTCTGATAGCTGAGACCTTACCTAAATCAAAAAGGGAGACTGCATATTTAGATGCAATCAGTATTTTTTATAGAAACTGGGAGACAAGCGACCATGATAGCCGGCAAGCTCTTTACGAGGAAAAAATGGAACAAATCTATAAGGATCAAAAAGATGATTCTGAGGCAGCTATATTTTACGCCCTGGCATTAAGGGCATCTGCTGTTCCTACGGATCGAACATATAAAAAACAACGAGAAGCGGGTAAACTATTGGAATCTCTATTTCTAGATCAACCTAATCACCCGGGGATTGCTCACTATATAATCCATACCTATGATTACCCTGAAATTGCTGAGTTAGGACTTTCTACGGCAAGAAGGTACGCTGAAATAGCTCCTGCATCTGCACATGCTCAACATATGCCATCTCATATTTTTACAAGACTTGGTCTATGGGAAGAATCAATAAATACAAATATTAATTCTGCTTCTTCCGCTGTTTGTTACGCGCAAGGATCAGGTTCAGAAGGGAATTGGGCACAAGAGATTCACGCTATGGATTATCTGGTTTACGCTTATTTGCAATCAGGGGATAATGTAAAAGCTAATGAACAAAATGATTACCTGAAATCCATGAAAAAGATATTTCCTTTGAACCATTTTGCTGTTGCTTACACAGCAAATGCAATTCCAGCAAGAATAGCATTGGAGAATGGTCAATGGGCTAAAGCAGCAAAACTAGAAAGGCCACAACTTGAGTTTGATTGGCAACCTTTCCCTTGGGAGCAGTCAATCTTGCATTTTGCACGAGCTATAGGGTCCGTACGTTCTGGGGATATTGAATCTGCAGAAACCGAACTTGAAATTATACAAGCCTTTCATCAAGAACTCTTAGGAGTAAAAAGTGCGATGGCTTCTTACAAAGCGGATCAGGTTAACGTTGAAATTAAAACTATACAAGCATGGATAGAATTTGCAAAAAACAATACCGAAAAGGCGGTGGAATTGATGACTTTAGCGGTTGAAATGGAATCTATTACCACTAAACATCCGGTTACTCCAGGTGAAGTGCTTCCTGCTAATCAGTTACTTGGGGATATGTTTATGGAGCTAAACGATCCAGAAAATGCAATTCATGCCTATGAATCTGATCTTACTAATCATCCCAACAGATTCAATAGTATCTATGGAGCCGCTATTGCTGCGAATAAACTAGGGGATAATGATAAAGCATCCTATTATTTTAATGCATTAATACAACTTGTTGGAACTGTAGATAGTGACCGTCAGGAATTGAAGAAAGCGAAAGATTACCTCAATATTTAATAATTTATTAGGAAGACCTTTTCGTAGTTTCGCTATTGTTTCGCATCATAAGTGGTCTCAAATTCACTTCTCAAACATACTCCACCACATAGTTCAATACCGCACTCTTGCCCAGCATCGCACTTACTCCACAATATTTATCTTTGGATAGGGTTACAGCTTTCTCTACTTTTTTAGGATCCAGATTGTCTCCGCCAATTTTAATTCTGATTTCAATGCCTTTATAAACTTTTGGATGCTCTTCGGTAAGATCTGCGTCTACATCAATGACTAATGAGGTAACCTGCTGACGCATCTTTTTCAAAATATCAATAATATCTATACCCGCACATCCTGCAAGTGATGAAAGGAGGTAGGGTTTGGGAGAACAAGCTATCGTATTATTGCCATCCATAGTATGTTTGAAACCTCTTAATTCTGCTTCAAAAATCAATTCGCCCTTCCATTCAGTATGTGAATTGTGATCCATTTCTATTCTGTTTTTATTTTGGGTTAATGTAGTTAAATTGAGCCTAATAATATTTGACACTCGTCATCATTTTTTTGACCCTTAAAATTTCTTAATAATGTCAGATCAATACATCAGCATCGATAATTTAAAATTCCTTTTATATGAAGTTCATAAGGCTCAGGAACTACAAAAATATGAATACTACAAAGATTATGATAAGGAATCCATAGATATGATGATGGATGCTGCCTCAAAAATTGCCGATCAGATTTTATTCCCTGTGTTCACAGAAATGGACCGAAAAGGCTGTCATCTTGTAGATGGAGAAGTGATCATCCACGAGCAAATCCCAAAGATGATGCGTGTATTGGGAGAAGGAGGATGGATTGCCGGATCTATTCCATATGAGGAAGGAGGGATGCAATTGCCATCTATGGTTAGTTCAATTGCCGGACTGATATTTATGGCAGCGAACAATTCTGCCATTGGTTATGCTATGTTGACTCATGGTGCTGCAAGGCTTATCGTTTCCTTTGGGTCGAGCCAATTAAAAGCTCAATTTGTTCCATCAATGCTGGAAGGAAAATGGCAGGGAACTATGGCACTCACAGAGCCGCAAGCTGGAAGCTCATTGTCTGATATCATAACTTCTGCTACTCCTTCAGAGGATGGTAGTTATCGTATTGAAGGACAGAAAATATTTATTTCCGGGGGTGATTACAAAGAAGCGGAGAATGTGGTTCATCTAATGTTGGCCAGAATAAAAGGAGCGCCGGCAGGGACTAAAGGAATTTCATTGTTTGTAGTACCTAAATATCGTAAGGTCAATGAAGAATGGGTGTCAAATGATGTCACTACAGCTGGATTGTTTCATAAAATGGGGCAAAAGGGATACGTAACTACTCATCTGATCATGGGGGAAAAGGGAGATTGTCACGGCTATCTTCTAGGAGAAGAGAATAAAGGCCTGACGTATATGTTTCAAATGATGAACAGCGCGAGAATAGAAGTAGGGTTGGACGGGGCAGGTACTGCTTCCGCAGCCTATTATGCTTCTCTTAATTATGCCAAAGAAAGACCACAGGGGAGGGTCGCTGGAAAAAGAAACCTGAGTGATCCACAGACCCTGATCATAAATCATGCAGATGTACGGCGAATGCTTTTTAAGCAAAAGGCCATTGTGGAAGGTTCTATGAGCCTACTGCTGGAATGTTCCAGATACGAAGACCTTAAGCTGGTCCTGGAAGGAGAAGAGTCCGATAATTATGAATTATTACTAGAGATTTTGACACCTATTGCAAAGATTTATCCAACGGAAGGAGGCCAGGTGGCCATTAGTAATGGACTTCAGATATTAGGAGGATATGGCTATTGTGAAGATTTTCCTTTGGAACAATTGCACAGAGATATAAGAATAACCACCATTTATGAAGGAACAACAGGAATTCAATCCATTGATCTCCTTGGAAGAAAGGTACTCATGCAAAACGGAAAAGCACTGATGCTACTTGCAAAGGAAATTTCGGACACTATTCAAAAATCTATCAGTTATGAGCCACTAGCTGCTTCTGCAAAGGCACTGGGTATAGCTGTTGAAGATTTGTCTCAGATTACCAGTCAACTGGCCGTAATTGCGGCGGAAGGAAATATTAAAGAATATCTTGCGGATGCGAATATTTATTCCGAGGTATTTTGCAATGTGATTATTGGTTGGCAATGGTTGAAGCAGGGGCTGATTGCTATAGAAAAAATGGAGGAAGGTTCGATAGCAGGATTAACCCCTACATTCTATGAAAGCAAACTAAAAACGATGGAATATTTCTTCGCTTATGAGCTTATTCAAAACCCTTCTATGATTCAACTATTAAAGAATGCGCCAGGAACCACATTGATGCAAGATGGTGCAGAATCACTTATTTAATGAATTTTAAAATATTACCGGATCTAAATCGTCTTAGTATCTGTTAAAGCTAATTATGTCAAAATCAAAGATCAGTATTGCAAAGGTTTTTAAGACGATCGTCTGGCCAAGAAAATATATTCTACTCGTAGGATTAATTTTAATTATTATCAGTCGTTTGGCGGGAATAGTATTGCCGTATGGATCGAAGATTTTTATGGATGATATCATACCTAATGGAGATACAGAAAAGCTTAAACTTTTTCTCATGGCTGTTATTGGGGCATTAATCATTCAGTCCGTAACTTCATTTGCCCTTACAATGATTCTGAGTGTAGAAGCTCAACATTTAATTGCCAAGCTTCGGGCAAAGGTCCAACAGCAGATTATTAAACTACCCATTAGCTTTTTTGATAATGAAAAATCAGGAGCCCTGGTGAGTCGGATTATGACTGATGTGGAAGGAGTAAGAAACCTGGTGGGTACTGGCTTGGTACAATTGATCGGAGGAATTCTGACTGCCGTACTTTCGTTTTTCTTTTTAATCAACATTAGCCCCATGTTGACTCTATACGTATTGGTGCCGGTTGCTATTTTTGGATTTATTTCCATGAAGGCCTTTGCCTATATTCGTCCAATATTTAGAAAAAGGGGAGAAATTAATGCCGACGTAACCGGTCGTTTGACAGAAACTCTAAATGGAATACGGATTATTAAAGGATTTAATGCAGAGAACCAGGAAATTAAAACTTTTGAAATGGGGGTGGACCGGCTCTTTAGAAATGTAAAAAAATCACTCACCAGTACTAGTCTTGTAACAAGTTTAGGAACCCTGTTACTGGGTTTCGCCTCTGTAGGAATTATGGGTTTCGGAGGATTTATGATCATAGATGAGACGCTTTCCATTGGAGATCTGTTCTCTTTCTTATTATTTCTTGGATTTATGATTGCACCTATCGTTCAAATGAGCAATATCGGAACACAAATAACCGAGGCCTTTGCCGGACTGGATCGAATGGAAGAGGTTATGAATATGCCCCCAGAGCAAAATGAGGAAGAAAGAACGATTAAGTTAAATGAAATTCATGGAGATCTTAAGTTCCAGGATGTAAGCTTTGCTTATGAAAGTGATAAGGAAGTAGTTCATCAGGTAAGTTTTGATGCACCCGCCGGCTCAGTAATTGCACTTGTTGGAAGTTCAGGTTCTGGAAAATCAACGTTGGCAGGACTTGCAGCCTCTTTTTTAAACCCTCAATCCGGGCTGATAACTATAGATGGAAATGATCTATCAAAAGTAAGCTTGGACAGTTATCGTTCAAAACTAGGGGTGGTTCTTCAGGATGATTTTTTGTTTGAAGGAACGATTCGTGAAAACATTCTCTTTCCAAGACCGGATAGCTCTGATCAGGATTTGATGAATGCCATTGAATCAGCTCACGTACGAGAGTTTACAGACCGGTTTGAAGATGGATTGGATACCATGATCGGAGAACGAGGAATTAAGCTGTCAGGGGGGCAGAGACAGCGTGTGGCTATAGCCCGAGCTTTACTGGCCGACCCAAAGATATTGATCCTGGATGAAGCCACTTCCAATCTGGATACAGAGTCTGAAGCGTTTATTCAAGAGTCTATGAATCGCTTAATCCAAGGAAGGACCACTATTGTGATTGCCCACCGTTTAAGTACAATCCGAAAGGCTGATCAAATACTGGTCATTGAGCGTGGAAGAATATCCGAACAGGGAACCCATGATGATCTAATTCAAAAAGAAGGACGTTATTACGAACTTTATAATTTTCAGGCTAGAATTTAGTTACTTTTCAGGCCATGGAGGACTGATCATAATGTGAGCTCTATGTGTTCCTGGGTCCATGATCCATGGGCCTCCTTTCACCATTGGACTCAACGGTAAACCAGTGGTTTCCGGTGTTGCCCATGGAATGTAAACTACATAGCGATAATTTACATGATCTACGGTTTTGGTGTCTGCGTTATACACACCGTCAGTTCCGTATAGTATGTGAAGTGTCGTCCCCATTTTAGGCATAGTTAACTTACCCGCCTTAGCTTCAGCTTCACGAATTTCAAATATTTCTTCTCTGTCTTTGCCCTCTTCTCTCAGTTCACGGCCTCTTTTCATAAAAGGCTCAAGGTCTTTTGGGTAACAGGCGGAATTAAATCCAGATTTAGCAGGATCGTCTGCAAGGCAGATCATATCGTTGCTACCCTCTCGAATAATCACAATTTTTCCATCTACAGTAAAGCCCATAACGGTTGCTCCATCTCGTTGGTCGGTTGGAGCTGCCTGGACAGCACCATTTATTTGAGCTTCTTTATTTGGGATATCCTGAGCATTTAGGAATCCGATCCAAAAAAATACTAGGAGAAAATGAGTATATTTTATCATATTGGAATTTAATTTGATTTAGGAAATAATACAACACATCAATGGATAAAATAGATTCACTCAACCAGGTAGCTGAATTTCATAAAACCTTTCAACACCCTATATTAGAAAACCCTCAAATTCCTGCGGAAAAAAGATGTCGCTTAAGAGTGGAATTGCTTCGGGAAGAATTATCGGAATTGCAGGAAGCGATTGAAGACAAAGACCTGGTAGAGATTGCCGACGCTCTTTGTGATCTTCAATATGTGCTTTCAGGAGCTGTATTGGAATTTGGTCTTGGAAATAAGTTTGTAGAGCTTTTTGATGAAGTTCAGCGCTCTAATATGAGTAAAGCCTGTGTTTCAGCAAAAGAAGCTGAAGAAACCATCGAACATTTTAAAAATAAAGGGCAGGAGTGTCATTATGAGGAAGTGGATGGGAAATTCCTTGTTTATCGAAATGAGGATCATAAGACCATGAAATCTATAAATTATTCTCCCGCTGATTTAAAAAAGGTTCTTAATTTCTGACAATTATCCTTCGGGTAATTTGTGCCTCCGAAGTTTTTACAGAAATCATATATATCCCTTCCTTAAGCTTAGCGCTAGGAGTAAGGGTAAGGGTCTGGGTTGAGGAGGACAGATTATATGTTTCTGTATGAATTACATCACCAAGAGCGGTATAAATCTTGATTTCTACTTGGGTAGCAGTATTTTGACCTATAGTTATTTTTAAAAAATTTCCGGATGATGGGTTTGGATATACTGAAACACTAAGATTTTCAGGATCATCCAAAACGCTATCTGCATATACCGTGGAACTACTGAATGTCAGCATCATTAAGAATACGCATAAAATTTTCACGGTATTATACATTAGTGCGGTATATTTTATAACTTTTACGAAAATTGATTCTAAAAGTTTAGTGCTATTAAGTATTGACTTTGTCATAGAAATTACCTTTTGCTGTATTAGACATTTATATATTGAAATGGTTTAACATAAGTAGGTTATTGCAAATTTCATGCTAGGGTTTAACAAAATATCTATACGTATAATAGTTTTACTGACAGGCGTACTATCATTTGTTTTTTACCCCAATGAAGTATTCAGTCAGGATAAACTCTATACCCTGTTTTTCATGGGAGATACTGAAGCCGGTCAATCCAACATCTCCTTTGAAGCCATTTCATCTTTTAAAGAAACGAATAACACACAGGGTGTTATATTATTGGGTGACCATGTAGATGGACTAACACAACGGCAAAATAAGGAAAATGAAGATCTTAAGAATTTACTTCGCCATCGGTTCAATACTATGGCTGACATTGGGGATCTGTATATTGTTCCAGGCGAAAAAGACTGGGATGGAGGAAGTAAAAATGGATGGACAAGAGTTAAAAACCTTCAGGGTTTAGTAGACTCATTGAATCGTTCAACTATTCGTTTTCTTCCGGATCAGGGTTGTCCAGGTCCGATTGAGATCTCACTGAATGATGAAATAACGTTGGTATTCATGGATCTTCAATGGGTACTTCATCCTTGGGATAAACCAGGTAAAGAAGAAGGCTGTTTTATTACAACTGTATCAGAAATGGCATTTCTTTTGGAGGATATATTAAAAAGGAATCGTAACAAACGAGTGATCGTCGCCAATCATCATCCTATTTTTTCCTATGGGAAACATGAAAAGGCTCTCCTCCCTTCTTATCAGTATCTTAATAGCCCGACAAGATATAAGCCGATGACTCAGGTCCTTCATAATATTTACAAAAAGTATCCAAATACCATTGTTTTATCCTCACATGATCAATCCTTACAATATATTGATCGACGCAAAACACATCATATTATAAGTGGAAGTGCAGTAGAGTCTACCCCTGTACGTCCGGGACAGGCTGAATTTGTGTCCGAAGAAATTGGCTTTGGAATGCTGGATTTTTATAAGGATGGGAGAGTGGTTCTTAAATTTATTAAGTCCTCAGATCGTTCGGTATTGTTTGAAAAAGAAATATTTACAAAACCTTATATGCCAATTGTTGAGCCGGATCACAGTGGAATTAGTTTTGTGGGCCAAACAGTAATTACTAATGTAAGTGATCGGTATGACAAGAAAAGCACTTGGTTGGGTGGTCAGGTTTATCGTAATGTCTGGAAGATGGAAAGAGAGTTTCCTGTATTTGATATAGGTACAGAAAAGGGTGGCTTAGAAATACTTAGAAGGGGTGGAGGCTTACAAACAAAATCACTTCGTCTTCAGAATTCGGAAGGTCGTGAATATGTGCTGAGATCAGTGGAAAAATATCCAATAAAAGCACTTCCGGATATTTTAAAAACTACAATAGCCGCAGATATAATTCAGGATGGTATTTCAGCATCACATCCCTATGCTGCCTATGTTGTCCCTCCGTTGGCAGATGCAGCTCAGGTTTATCATGCGAACCCTAAGGTTGTATTTATCCCGGATGATCCCCGTTTTGGTGAATATCGAGCTGATTTTGCTAATACCATTTGTTTGTTTGAGGAAAGATTATCCGGTGACTGGCGGGAATATGATCATTTTGGCAATTCAAAAAAGCTAATTAGTTCTCTAAAAATGCTGGATAAGCTCTATGAGGATAACGATAATCAAGTGGATCAGCAGTGGTTCGTTAAGTCCAGGCTATTCGATATGTTTTTAGGAGACTGGGATCGTCATGAAGATCAATGGCGTTGGGCACAATACAAGAATAAAGATGGCGATCGGTTATATCGTCCAATTCCAAGAGATCGGGATCAGGTATTTTTTATTAATGAGGGACTGATCATGAATATTGCGGGAAGGAAATGGGCACAATCAAGGTTTCAGGGATTTGATTATGAGCTGAGTTATATCCCGGGATTTAATTTTAACGGAAGATATGTAGATCGTGAATTTCTGAATGAATTACCATTATCTGCCTGGCAAAGTACAGCTGATTCTCTCCAAACAAGACTTACTGATGAGGTGATTGAAGATGCATTTAATGTGTGGCCAGAACAGATATTTAATGAACGTGGAGAGGAAATAATTGCAAAACTAAAATCTGGGCGAGGTAATTTAAAGAAATATGCTACTGAACATTATTTGTTCTTAAGCGAGGAGGTAAATGTTGTAGGCTCCAATAAGAGGGAGCTGTTTGAAGTTGAGCGGTTGAATAACCAGGAAACAGATGTGACAGTACGCAAAATATCTAAGAAGGGAAAAACCGATAAGGTCCTTTATTACCGAAAGTTTTTTACTGACGAGACCAAGGAAGTAAGACTTTATGGACTGGCTGGTGAAGATCAGTTCAGTGTAAAGGGAGATGTTTCAAAAGGAATTAAGGTAAGAATTATTGGAGGGGAGGATGCCGATGAAATAGTCGATGAGTCCAGTGTTTCAGGATGGGGAAAAAAGACGAAGGTCTACGATACGGAGAATGAGAATATGCTCACTAAGTCTAAAGAGACCAAAGATTTACGTTCAAAGGATCCGGAAATTAATACTTACAATAGAAAGGAGTTCAGGTACAACAAATTAATGCCTTTGGTCTTGTTGAATTACAATGTGGATGACGGCGTATTTTTAGGAGGCGGGTTTATCAATACCCAGCATGGATTCAGAAAAGAACCCTATAAGGTTCAGCATTCACTTTCTGGAAGCCTTGCTTTTGCCACAGGGTCCTTTCAGTTTGAATATAGCGGAGACTTTATTGATGTTCTGGGTAAATGGGATATCAATTTTGATGTAAAGGCATTTGGTCCGAATTTCATAACAAACTTTTTTGGAATTGGAAATGAAACAGAGTTCAATCAGAATGCCGACGAAGATTTTAATGTAGAGCGTGCGATTGACTATTATCGGACTAGGTTCCAGCAGTACACTACACAGACGCTGTTTAAGAGAGACTTGGGTTCACGTACCACCATTAGTATAGGATCGCATACACAATTTTTTGACGTTGAAGCTGGGTATGACGGAGAAGATCGCTTCGTATTGGATTATGCTGACAGCCTTGGAGATGATGAATTTTTTGAATGGAAGGTCTATCAGGGCCTGGTGCTAAAATTTGAATATGACTCCAGAAACTCTGTGGTATTTCCACAAAATGGACTGCATATTGATCTTGATTTACGAGGGTATAAAGGATTGTTTGGTGCCGCAGAGGATTTTACTCGATTTATGGGATCGGTGGGTTATTATAAAACAGTTAAATTGCCAGCTAAAGTAACCATTGCTGCAGTGCTAGGAGCCGGACATAACTTTGGAGATTATGAATTTTATCAGGCACAGATCTTAAGCGGGAACAATCATTTGAGAGGATTCAGGAAAACAAGGTTTTTTGGTGACACTAAGCTTTACAATAATATCGAACTACGTACTAAGCTCTTTACCTTTAAAAACAGAGTGGTCCCTACCACGATTGGACTAACCTTGTTTAATGATATTGGACGAGTTTGGGTCGATGGTGAAGATTCCAATAAATGGCACCATGGCTTTGGTGGTGGGCTCTGGTTTTCACCCATCAATGTATTTACCCTTGCTTTTGATGTAGCCTATTCAGAAGAAGAAGTGCTTCCTTATTTTAAATTTGGCTTTAGATTTTAATTATGAGTGCAAAAGAAATTATCAGAAACAATCCATTTATTCTTGTATTTATTTCCCTGATTTTGTTTCTGATCATAAGCAGTTTCTTAAATATGATGCTGTTGAGTATAGTATTTACCTTAACCTTACTGACGGGTATTTATGCCACCTTTGAAGGCAAACCCAGGTTGAATTTTGGTTTGGTAGCAGGTGTACTGGCAATTTTTATGACTTGGGGTATATCTTTCGAATCGGTTGATCTGGTACTTAATGTTGTCCGTTTTATTTTCTTTTTTACATTCGTAAGCTATGTATGCCATCGGATCATGCGTAAAGTAATATTTTCCCCCGTAATTGATTTTAATATAATTGCAGGTGCAGTCTCTGTGTATATTTTGATGGCTCTTTTATTTTCATTTATTTTTTCCCTTTTACATATCATAGATCCAAACTCATTCCGCTTTCCGGAAACGCATGAAAGCTCCATTGATTTCGTCTATTTTAGCTATGTGACCATTACCACCCTTGGCTATGGTGAAATAACTCCAGCTAGTCCCATTGCACGTTCATTGGCCATGGTTTTAGCCCTGATAGGACAATTATACCTGACAATTCTGGTTGCAATTTTAGTGAGTAAATTCAAAGGATGGAAAGAATTACAAAGAGAAACAGAGGATGAAGATTCTAGCTCAAAAAAAGAAGAGTAGCCACTCCAAGCAAGACCAGGCTAATAGATATACCTTTCCTGATATACCCAATCCATTCCCAATTGAGTCGATCCATACCATTCTTAAGCAGACGTATATATAAGAAAAACCATAGACGTGTTCCAGCTCCAATACTGATCAGTAAAATCAAAACCTCCGTAATGGAAAGTTGATTATGGGTAATATTGGTCAACTGAGCCGCAATAAAAATCCAGAAAAGTAAAAATGCCGGATTGGTTCCGCATAATATCACTCCTTTAAAAAATTGCCCTATTGGACTTGATCTTTCAGACCGAAATACACGGGAAATTTTAGTATCCTTTCGAATAAGACCATAAAATCCGAGAAAGATTACAAATACTCCACCTGCAATCATTAATAAGGTTTCTGCCCCGGTGTTCATAATTAAATGGTGATAACCGAGAAAAGCTATTGCAGCAAAAACAAGATCTATTATTATCACACCTGCAATGAAGTAGTCAAGATGGAAATTCTGCTTTTCAATTATTTTTTCAGCCACCAATAGATTAATCGGTCCAATTGGGATCGATGCAATTAAGCCACTAATTAGGCCAACAGTGATAATCAGTAGAAGCTCCAATGGGTCTAAATGGGATCAGCCACATTTACAAAATTGCCAAGACTAGTATGGCGAGCAGGAGATGGGCAGGCTATACAGCATGTGGACCCAAGAAGAAATAAGGCGATTTCACTACCGGATTCTACGTTATGGCCAATTATGGTTTGATCATTAAGCTCAATAGTCCCTACAGCTGGGCCACCTACAATAGAGATGTACCATGTATTCCCATTTTGATCTATAATGTCAATATTTACTCGCTCATTTCTTAGGGCAGGGTGGGATGGATCCGTTCTGTAAACCCAGGGCCTTAACAAGACTAAATCTCCTTTTATCCTTTCAATTCGCTGGATAGTGCCACTAACGGGTGCATGAATCCTGTGGTAATTATTATTGTGTAAAAAAATATTATGAAAATGGTAATGATCAGGGATTTGATGTCCAACGTCTCCGAAAATAGTT
>Ga0316204_10009977_pt1 | contig 12424 bp, 9 predicted proteins | sample 6monrhotite_MG_2_FD_205661 | JGI IMG/M metagenome (GOLD analysis project Ga0316204, IMG submission 205661) | Microbial mat bacterial communities from mineral coupon in-situ incubated in ocean water Damariscotta River, Maine, United States -... | ecosystem: Environmental > Aquatic > Marine >...
AAGGTGGTGGGGTATGCCTCTAAATATTTCCCCTTATGAACAAGAAGTTCGCGGCTCAGTAACCGCGTTAGGGGTGGGAGTGCGAGGAGGACACAACAGCCCGGTCACTGCGGGCGGAGACGCGATAGCGACTTTGCCATCTGATTAATTGGATAAGCGGCGAATTGCCCCCTGTGCGGAAGTTAATTGGGTGAACACGTATTCGTGGTCAAGATGAAGACATGGACTAGATCAGTCGGGTACGGAGGTCTGAATGATGTCTACGATCAAGGTGACGATACAATCCACGTGCAACCCTTCCGCGATTTCACGGACGAGAGTTGGGAGTTAGTCCGTGCTGAATTCTTTCAAGGAAGCGATCCATTGTATGTCGCAAGTTGCTTGTGGATATTCGCTACGATGTTGGAGGGGCCCGAAGGTGATATTGACTTCTGTGACTTGTATAAATTGCTAGGCCTCAACCGACATGAACAAGCTGAGGACGACGCGGAAAGTTGATGCCAGTCCTTCCACCTAGCTCGAATAGCGTGTCAGAATGGAGGATGCAGTTTGTGTGAGTCCAAGAGTTTTTGCGCGGTGCCTTTAGCCGAGCTCGCAAAAGCCAAAACGTTTCGAGCGTTCTGAACGCCAAGTCAGGTCCATTTCGCAGGCTAGTTTTGAGGGGGATTGTGGGGCTCAGCGGATGAAGTCGGTTCATCTGGATTGGAAGGGCCGATCCGCAGCGGAAGGCGCCTAGTCCGCAGAGGTATCCCACCATGGCCCGCGGTCAGGTCTAGCCAGCGATCATGCGGTCCCATGGAGATTCTGCGAATCCAGTCACTTTTAGCGGGGACTTCCAAACACAAACCGTAGCAATCTCCCGTTTCGACGTCCCAGAATCCGACATACCCCGCGCCATCACCAGTGATCAGGCGTGTCCCATCGCGCGCAAACGCCATGGCCCGGACGGCATAATTGTGGCCGTCCAATCGAAAATTAGAATTGCCCGTTGAGAGATTCCTCAAACGCACGGTCCCGTTATGGTGCCCGGACGCCAACCAACGGCTATCGTGCGAAAAGGCCATGCTGTAGACTTTGCCCGCGTCGTTGAAAAGGTCTCGAAGCGTCATCGCTGTCCGATTGTAAACCCGCACGGCCAAATTTGACGCCGCGAGTGTACTACCGTCCGGGGAAAGCAGAACCGAGTTCGCGAACACCTTTGGTACGATTCGATCCAAACGTGTGATGTCATCCGTATCGACAAAATAAAGGTCATCCAGCTCGTCTCCAAAGCCGATCACGTTTTTTCGATCGATCGCAACATGACCCCAGGTGGATGTATAGGAATGTTTCCCGAAACGCCGATCTCCCAGACTGCGAAGCGTTTTCTGCGAAATATCCCAACACTGGAGGAATTTTTCGTCGCACTGTGCGGCCAGTAGAGTACCACAGGGTGAAAAGACCAACGTGCGGGCGAATTGAGGCAATGCATCCGACGTATCCAGCAACTTGCCGGTTGCGTATTCTGTCAAGCGAATGCGGTTGTCCGCCCCTTGCCAGGCGAACAAGCGGCCATCATTCGAACTAGCGATGCTTCGGACCCGCATTTCATCGGGAGCGAAGTGGTGGTCGGTCTCCGGTGGTCCGAAGCGATAGAGCACGATCGCACCGTCGGTCCCCGAGACCAGGGCTGCGTTCGCGTCCAGGCTGCGGATGGACTTGACGGTTCCATTGACGACGCGGCGGCGTATGCACGGGTCAACATCAAACGTGGGCATTTCCGAGCTGCTTATCGATCGAACCTTCCATGATTCGATCCAGCCGTTATACGATCCGACAAGGAGTGATGTCCCGTCGCGCGAAAATGCCATTCGTTCCCGCCCGAGACAACCCAGCGTTTTGAAAGTTCTTCGCTTGACGACATCCAACAGTTCCACTCGGACTTTGCTTCCTTGGTATCTTCTTGGCCTCAAGCGTGCCACCCATTGCTGACTTGCATTGTAAGCGAAATACTCGGCCTTAACTTTAGAAGGACCTCTCAAGTCATTGACAAGCGTTTGCTGGGTGACGTCCCATAAGCCGACATGCTCCCGCTCTTCGGCTAAATCCATGGTTGCTAAAGTGAAGCCGTCATCAGCCATGCGAACTGAAGAACGTGCATAATTGGCGCCGGGAAGTTTGTGGAGTTTCCCAGAGAAACCTTTCTGGAACTCCCACAAGGCGACTTCACCGTTTGCAGCAGACATGAGATATTTGCCATCCCCCGAGAAATCCATCGAGCGAATCGGGTATAGAAAACTATTCAGCCGCGCCAATTCAGTGCCCGATTCGGCGTCAATAATGACCACATGCGAATCGTGCGGGTAATCTTCTTCGCCATAGGCAATCCAGCGGCCGTTGGGCGAGACGGCGACGGCGTGAATCGGTCGGTGATGCCGTTCAAATCGCTGCAACAGCGTTGCTGAGTCGATATCCCAAATTGCTACGACACCATCCATGCCAGCTGAAACAACTCGTTTGCCGTCCGGAAATAGGGCCAGGTCTTGCACACCGGCGGTGTGCATACCGATCACTCGAAATTGGCTGTTGAGCTTGTTATTGAGGTAATGCCATTCGACGTGCCGCAGATCCCGTTCACCCTTTGCGGGAATTTGGTCGGTGAGAATCTGTGACGCCTCCATCAACCGGCCTTCCTCATAGCGTTGGAAGGCGAGTTTCATTTCCGAAATATAGCTGGTTTTTCTCGCCTGTTCCGCCGCCCGCAGTGCCCGCTCTCCTGCCCGGTCCGATGCCTCCTTCTCCTCCCTAAGTTGCACCAAGACCGCTTCCACCTCTTGGAAATGCCAATGCGACTGCAGAAACTCCCATGCCCCGAACGCGCACAGCGTCATGAGCAGCAAGGCAACACTCGTCAGCTTCCCCCGGTGGCGTTTCGCGAATTTCCCCAGTCTATACGTCACCGACGGCGGACAGGCCTGGACTGCTTGTCCCGTCAAAAACCGGTCGATGTCATCTGCAAATTCCTTCGGTGATTCGTAGCGACGGTTGCGATCTTTCTCCAACGCTTTCATCACAATCCAATCCAATTCCCCTTGCAAATTGCGGCCCAATTTGTGGTGCTCGATGTTTCGCTGGTCGGCGATTGTTGAGCGGTCCTGCATTTGCAATGTGCTTAACCGGGAGCTGGGCTTAAGCGGTTCGTCTTCGCAAATGATCCGTCGCATCTCGTCGAAGCCGGCGTTTTTTAGGGTCTCGCGATCGAAGGGGGTCGTGCCTGTCAACAGTTCATACAGCAAGACCCCCAACGTATACACGTCCGACCGGGTATCCACGTCGACTTCGTTCAGCTGTGCCTGCTCCGGGCTCATGTACATCGGTGTGCCAATCATCTGACCGAACGCAGTATAGACGCTATGTTCGGTCAATGGTTGGCTCAATGCCTTGGCGACACCGAAGTCGATGACTTTCACGATCGGTTTGTCATCGCGCATGGTGACCAGAATGTTCGAAGGTTTGAGATCGCGGTGGATGATGCCTTTCTGATGTGCATGTTGGACGGCGTGACAAGCGTCGATGAACAGGCGCAGTCGCTCGCCCGTCTCGAGTTTGTGCCGGTCACAAAATTGAGTAATCGCGATGCCCTTAACGAGTTCCATCACAAAGTAGGGCCGCCCATCGTCCGTGGTGCCGGCGTCGAGCACTTTCGCGACATGCGGATGATCCATCATGGCCAGAGCCTGACGTTCGGCTGCAAAACGGCCTACGACATCCTTCGAGTCCATTCCGGGTTTGATCAGCTTGAGGGCCACCTTGCGGCGGATCGGTTGGGTCTGTTCAGCAACGTAGACTTGTCCGAATCCGCCCTCACCGATTTGTTCGCGGATTTTGTAGGGACCAATTTGCGATCCCGGTTGCAACCCGGAGAATCGCTTCAGGATCGACGGGACCAGCGGCACGTCCAGGGGGTTGTTTTCAGCCGCATCGTGGTGCAGCAACTCCTCAAGTTCGGCCTGCAGTTTGTGGTCACCCGCGCAGGCGATTTCCAAGAACTGGGCTTGCTTCTGCGGATCTGAAATCTCTACAGCGAGATCAAAGAGGTGTTTTTTCTGCGGGTCATTGGACATCGGCGGATTGCTTCGTACTTATCATGTTCAGAATCTTGACGTGGCAAAAAACTCACGTTCGAGCAAGTCAGAGATCGTGATGGGGGCCATAAACTGGCCGCGACGACGATCTTGTCGTCTCATGGATTAATGCGAAATTCGAGGCGGTTATCAGTCACATATTTGGGTGATTTATCAAAAATCCGCCAAAATAATCACCGGCAAGGTGCCAGGATGAATTGGGCGATGGACCGGTTGGCTGACGAGAACTGATGAATAAACCGGCAACAAAGTTGGCAATCGCCTCGCCCGTTAGCCCTCCGGCCGTATTCTCTGCCGCAACCAAGCACGCGCATAACGCCAATCTCGGACGACAGTTGCATCAGAAACACCTAGGCAGTGAGCCGTCTCTACAATTGTGAGCCCAGTGAAATACCGCAGTTTGACAATTCGGGACAACCACTCGTCTTCTTGTTCTAGCTGTTCCAAAGCGTGATGAAGATCCATGAAATCCGCCATGGGAACGTGCGGTTCCACGCTGATGTTGGTCAATGGCATTTGATCAACCGCACCACACCGTTTTTGGCAATTTTTGGCTCGTGCATTTTCGACCAAGATCCGCCGCATCGATTCTGCAGCAGCACTAAAAAAGTGTCCGCGGTTTTCCCAGGGAGCGTCCCCGTTCGTCCCCGCGAGGCGGGCATAGGCTTCATGGACGAGAGCGGTCGCCTGCAGCGTATGATCGGGCCGCTCTTTCGCCATGCGCGCGGCGGCCAGCCGTTTGAGTTCGTCATAGATCAACGGCAGCAGCTGCTGCGCAGCGCGTGGATCACCTAGATCAATTTGGCCAAGTATTTGCGTGATGTTGATCATCTCGGCCAGCTTACAGCACGTGGAGCCCGAATGCCAGGTTTTCGTTGGCCAGACGGGAGCGATAACTTTGCAATCATATCTGAGCAGTGCGGGGATCATTGCAAAAAGCTTAGCGGTACATGAGGTATTGTACTAAAGCACACCAATGGCTTGGGATGCGCAGGCCAGGCTTGCTGCTCAGAGAGTGTGGAGAGCACAGGGAAAACACTATGCCGCAACAGCAGATCCCCTCCGCGCGCCAGTTAGATGCGATCCACATTTCAAGAAACTTTGAGAATAACATGAATGATTCTTGAATATTTTGACCGACTCGGCGCCGTTGTTTTCGCATTGTTATGTGTAGCGTGTCTATTCCTAGTTCGGTTGATCACAACGATGCGCGGAACATTGAGCGAAAATCTTGTTTGACCAATTAATGGTGCATGCGTTGCCGCAGTCGATCAATTCTTCGGACCACCGTCCTTTGCAGAATGAAAATTGACCCACAAAAAAATCGACTGGTGAGGCCATTGTTGCGACACACCTCCTTACCAACCAGGAACCTCGCCGTCGTGCGCTCGATTTGCGTGCGTGGGGCGCTGGTCGTGAATGCATGGTGCGACCCACGAACGATTCTTCACAAATCAAGAATTATGCAAACTGCACATCCGCATTAGGTCAATAATGCATGCCGTTTTCTTGGTTCGTGCCGTCCCTACGCCAGTTCTCATTTCCAGCTGATTCTCCACACCGTCAACACATTTTTACTGAAATTATTTCTATGAGCGCATTCAAACGGACCGCGCGGCGTCGCAAGGCGAAACGTATCGCCGCGGCCAAAACCGCCGCGTGTTAAACCTCCAGGATCTGGAAGAGCGACTCGCGCCGGGGTCGATCCTAGCGGTTTAACACGCGGCGGGCTGATGGAGGTGATTACGGCGGCTGTGGAGCCGGAACAACTGCGGCAACAAGTGTTTTTCGAGGAGGTGTCGGTATGACAACAGTCGATCTATCAAGCCCGGAGTCGTCGCGGGTATCAAACCATAGGTCGACCCCTGAATCAGTCTTACAGGTCACGCAGGCGGCATTCGGCCACGGTTGCGAATACCTAGAACGGCATCGGCGGGAGGTGGCCGCATTTTACGACGGGATGCTCTGTGAAGGGTGGACCGCTGAGGACATCGAGAGGCTGAAGGCTGCTGCTGCCTCGTTTCGGTCCGTTTTTTGGGGAGGTCGCATAGATGGCTAATCGGCGTATCGTGCTTGTATATCAGCAGGTAAGCCATTTTGGCCAAGCCGTGAGTGGCTTGATAAAATCGTCGAGCTTTGGCAATCGCTTGATGGGCGTGGCGGTGGATTCGATTGATTCAGGGGCGTGGGCGACGTATGGTCAGGGATGGAAGGTACAGCGCGGGGGTTTTGTTTATCGGTACGTGCCAAGGCAGATGGGCTGCACCTGCAACTTAAGCTAGTGACAGCGATGAATGAATGACATTGAAGACAACGATATCTGAGACGATCGGTCGGAATTACGAATCGGTACAGCAGCAAATTGCCGATGCTTGCGCACGCGCGGAATGCGATTCAGCATCGGTGACGTTGATTGCGGTTGTCAAGTATGCCCAGTGGGAATGGGTACAGGCTTTGGTCGCGATGGGGGTGACCCAGTTAGGGGAATCACGGCCTCAACAATTGCTCCAGCGGAGTCCGTTGTTGGGCGACGAGGTTAGTTGGCATTTCATTGGACATTTGCAACGGAATAAAATTCGCAAAACATTGCCGGTCGCAGGATTGATCCATTCAATTGATTCGCTGAAGCTATTGCGGGCCGTTGATCGCGTGGCGGAAGAATTGAATCTCACGTCACGGGTGCTGTTGCAAGTGAATGTCAGCGGCGAGGCGACGAAGGGGGGGTTTGCTCCTGAGGAGTTACGCTCGTCATGGGATGCGGTCGCGGAGTGTCGGCATGTCGAGGTGTGCGGACTGATGACGATGGCGCCTGAATCGCGAGATCCTGGTGTAGCCCGCACGACATTTGCTGGTTTACGCAACCTGCGTGACGAACTGATCGCCGCGCACGAGGGACTTGCGTTGCCGGAACTTTCGATGGGGATGTCGGGCGATTTGGAAATCGCCATCGAAGAAGGGGCGACGATGGTTCGTATCGGCAGCGGTTTGTTTGAGGGGTTGGAGAAATAATTGTGTCGCACGCCATTGGGTTAATCTTCCGGCTGCCAATGGGGCGAGCGTTTTTCGAGGAAAGCAGCGAGCCCCTCTCGGGCGTCGGTTGTTTTTCGCGCCGCTGCAGAGGCATCGACGGCCGCTTCGAGTTGCTGAACGACGTTGGCGCCGGCGGTGGCCATCAACTGGTGTTTGGTTTCGGCCAGGGCTTGCGGTGAACCGCTCAGCACCGCGGAAATTAGTTCATCCGTACGTTCGCTCAACTCTTCAGCCGTGACGACATCGTGGCAGAGGCCGCATTCCCGTGCGCGGGGGGCTGCGATGCGTTCCCCAGAAAGCAGTAGAGACGATGCGCCGCCAGCAGTTGCGCGATACGCCAAGAGCGGGGTGACGATCGATGCGACGATACCGCGCCGCGGTTCAGGGAGCGAGAAAAAGGCCGTATCGGCGGCAAGCACCAGATCGCACGCTAAGACTAATCCGACGCCGCCGGCGAGTACGGGACCTTGCAGCACGGCGATCACCGGTTTGGGGGCGGTGAACAGGGCAGTGAGTAGGTCGCAGAAAAGTTGCGCGTCTTGCTGCCAAAACATCTCGGCGTCTGGACTTTGAGCCACTTCCTGCATTTCTGCTAAATCCATCCCGGCGCAAAACACCGGGCCGGTTGAGTTCAATAAGATCACCCGAACCTCAGAATTCGCCGCCATTCTGCGGACATCGACCAGCAACTCCGCCAGCAATGTCCGTGTGAGGGCATTGCGTTTCTCGGGGCGGTTTAAGGTGAGCCAAGCGACGCCGTGCTTGGCGGTAGTACATAGATGAGAATCGGACATGTCGACACTATTCAATCGTGTTGGGAAATAACGGCAGGTAGTGAGACGTTATTCAAAAGCGGTTGCCTGTGGACATTACGCTCAACTAATTATTCTCGGGTTGGGTGACAAATGCGTTTTTGGCGATGGTGAAGAATTCCGAAGGCTTAAGGATTTTCATCGCCCCGGAGGGTTGTTCGACGAGGTAGACGAATCGGGCGTCGAGAATCTGGGGGTCCCCGGACAGGACTTGCCCGGCGCGGTTGAAGCTGACGGCGGCTTGGCGGCGTTCGTTGGTGTCGTTTTCGATCACTACCGTATCCGCCACAAATATGGCCAGCGTATGAATCTCGCCGCTATTAGTCTCCAGCACGCGCATCACGCCGTCCCAACCGCATGTTGCCAATTGAGAACCATCAGGACTAAAGGAGACCCCCCAACAGGGGGCTGCGTGTGCGGGGAAGATGCGGATTAATTCGCCTTTCGTGTTCCAAAGTTTGACGGTTGTGTCCCAACTACCGGTGACTATCTTTTGGCTGTCGGGACCCCAATCCAGCCGCAATACTGAAGCCTCGAAGCCGGTCATGACCGGTCCTGGCTGTCCGTCGGGATGCCACAGCCGCGCGGATGTGTTGTGTCCCGAAGCGATCCATTTCCCATCCGGACTCCAGCCGATTGAGTCGACATCGCCATCGTTGGCGTTCATTTCAGCGAGTGTTGCTTGTTCCGTCTCATCGGCTGTCAGTCGCGTGAGCAATATTTTGCCATCGGCTCCGCCGCTGACAATTTGCGTGCCGTCGGGTTTGAAGTCGAACGAAAGCGGCTGGCCATCATGTACCTTTAGACTTTCTCTTACAATGTCGTCTTGAAAAACGGTGCAATTTCCGCTGAATTGGTGACAGGCAGCCAACAATCGGCCGTCGTGGGACCAAGCGAGCCAGCGTCCGATACTGCCTTGGGCCGCATGAGTTCGAAGCGCGTTGCCGGTCGTATCCCATTCTCGCACGGTTTGATCGCGGCTGACTGTGGCTAGGCGTTTCCCGTCAGGATGGAAACGGACGACGGTTGCCGGCCGATTGTGCGCTTCAATGATCGTTTCGGACTGCATTGCCTTCGACCAGATGTGGACGGTGCCATCGCGGCACGAGACGGCTAACGTATCATCCTGCGGACTCCAGTCAATGCATTCCAGCTTGGTCCCTGGTAAGCGAATCAACTTGGTAGGACCGAACGGGCCGTTTGGCGAAAAATAACGAACTGAGAATCTTCCGCCGGCGGCAAAGAACGGCTTATCGGGGTGCCAGTCGAGCGCTAAGACATCGTTTTTATCCTTGCGACCTTGGTCCACCACTTCCAGTTGATTGCCCGCAGTATCCCACACGATCACCTTGCGGTCTTCGCCGGCTGTGACTAGTTTTTTGCTGTCGGGATTCCAGGTGACGGCATTGACCGAACGCGAATGTCCACTTAATACCGGACCGGGTTTGCCGTCGGGTGTCCAAAGCCGAATGGTCGGTTCTTGAGTTTGCCCCAGCAACACGGGAACGCGCCCCGTATCGCAGGTGGCCAACCAAGCGCCGTCTCGGCTCCATTCGACTTCGGTAATCGCTCCCAAGTGTCCTTTTAAAACGGGACCAGCTGTACCGTTGAGGTCCCACAGCCGAATCAAGTGTTTCTCATCACCGGCCGCCAATAATTTGCCGTCGGGGCTGAAATCCAATGTATGCACCGGTGCATTGTGACCATCGATCACGATACCCGGTGTGCCGTCCGTCTGCCAAAAGCGGATGGTTCCGTCCAGCCCCGCGGAGGCGAGTGATTGACTGTCGGCGTTCCAGGCAACGGCTCGCACGGCCGCGGTGTGCCCCTTGAGTATTGGTCCCGGCTCGCCGGTCGACTTCCAGATGCGTACGGTGGAATCTTCACCAGCCGTGGCAATCCATTTCCCGTCAGGGCTCCAGTCAATGTCCCGTACATTGCCGATATGTCCGAGCAGGGCACCAGTCAATTTCAAGGAGAAGGTGTCGTGAATCCGCACGTACCCTCCGTCGGCGAAAGCGATCGATTTTCCGTCGGGGCTGAATGCGACCATCTCGATGTAACCCCGCAGCGGCAACGGCATCATCTGCCAGCGCCCCAGTCTAGGAATCTCGGCGGGGGCGGGAATCAAACCGGGCAGTGCCTTGGTCGGATCACCGGGTTGCCAGTCGGCCGCATCTGCAGTGGGAGCGACGAGACTTCCCAGAGGAGATAGCAACGTGAGTAGGGTGATGGCGAAGAACCACGAGCAGCGTAGCGGTTTCATGTGATTTTCCTTTGCAAAGTCAAAACGTTGCCTTCTTAGTAACTCATTTCGTTGCGCGTAGCCGTTTATTGATTGATTGTGGCTGATTTTAAATCTGCTCCGGGGGCTTGAGTGAAGAATTCCGACGGCTTAAGGATTTTCATCGCGCCTGAGGGTTGTTCGACGAGGTAGACCATGCGGGATTCGAGAATGCTTCTATCGCCGGAAAGCAATTGCCCGGCGCGGTTAAAACTTAGCGGCGATTGGCGTCGTTCGTTGTGGGCATTATCGAGGGTTTTTGTGTCGGCGACATAAACCGCGATCGCGAGCATGTCACCGGACTCAATATCCATCACCCGTAGCATTCCGTCCCAGCCGCAGGAAACCAGTTTTTTACCGTCTCGGCTGAATGAAACACCCCAGCAAGGAGCCGCATGCGGCGGTAATTCGTGGAGCAAGCTGCCATCGGTTTTCCAGATTTTGACGCTTGTATCCCAACTGGCAGTGGCAAATGCCCGGCCATCGGGTCGCCAGTCGAGTCGCAGCACCGCTGCAGAAAACCCGGGGATGACCGGTCCTGCTGTTCCGTCGGGGTGCCATAGTCGTGCAGTTGTGGCGTGTCCCGAGGCGATCCATTTGCCGTCGGGGCTGAATTGCACAGCGTCGACATCGCCGTCGGGCACATTGAGCACTGCACCGGGTGTGCGACCGGTCGCGTCATCTTTGAGTTCGTGCAATCGTAGGCTGCTATCGCCGCCGACGGTGGCTAGTTGAGTACCGTCAGGACTGAAACTCACTCCATGGATTTGGGCGTTGTGTAGCGTGAAATTTTGGATTTCTTCCTCTTCATCGAAGAGAAAGACTTGTCCGCCACCGCGCGTGACGGCGGCCAAATGTTGTCCGTCGGCTGACCAAGCTAGGTCGCGGCTCACTGAACCTTTCAAAGGGAATCCGAGAATGTTTTCGCCGGCAGTATTCCAAACTTTCAGCGAATGATAGGCCATGGAGGCCAACTGTCTGCCATCGGGATTCCAACGGACGCAAGTAACGGGAGTTGGAAAGGCTTCGATCGTTTGGCGGACTTCGAAATCGGACGACCAGATGTCGATTTGCCCATCGCGGCCGGCAACGGCGATTTTTTCCTCTTGGGGATTCCAGTCAACTGACATCAATTTTGAACCACGGGGGCGGATCAATTTACTCGGGCCGATTTGACCGTTGAGCGTGAGGTAACGGACAACAAACCGGCCGCCGACAATGAAATAATTATGCACCGGGTGCCAATCGATGGCGAAAATCAAATTCGTTGTTTCGTCTTCCTGTTCCAAGCGTCCCGCTCGTGTGCCGTCGAGATTCCAGATCAAGGCCGTTCGGTCTTCAGCGGCGCTGACCAATTGCTGACTGTCGGGGCTCCAGGCCAGGGCATTGATTTGTTGGGAATGTCCCTGCATGACCGGTCCCGCTTTGCCATCGGGGGTCCACAATCGAACTGCTGGTGCCACCGATTGCGGCGTTTCGCCTGCAACCACGCCGGAACTTGCTGACGCGAGCCATTTGCCATCAGGGCTATATCGCACAGCAGTGATCGGGCCGACGTGTCCGTTGAGTCCCGGTCCCGGTTGTCCGTCGACAGTCCAGATGCGGACCTGTTGATTCTCATCACCGGCAGCCAGTTGCTTCCCGTCAGGATGCCAATCCAGTACTCGCACGGGGGACTTGTGCCCGCGAATGACCAGTCCCGGATTGCCGTCGGATTGCCAAAAGCGAATCGTGCCATCGAGCGAAGTCGATGCGAGTAGCGCGCCTTGGGGCTGCCATGCGACGCCGGTAACCGTGTCGGTATGTCCTTTTAGAATTGGTCCAGGAACACCATCGGCCTGCCACAGTCGGATGGTTTTGTCTGTAGCGGCAGAGGCTAACCATTGTCCGTCCGGACTCCAGTCGACTGATGTGACGTTTCCCCTGTGTCCGACAAGCACACCGGTGAGTCGCATGGAGTTGGTGTCGTGAATCCGTATTTGATGTCCATCTCCAAATGCGAACGAATTGCCACTGGGGCTGAACTTGACCGTTGTGACATAACTGCAGATTGGCAACGGCATGGCCTGCCAGCGCCCGATACCGGGAATGTCGGCCGGAGCTGGAATGAGTCCCGGCAAAACTTTGGCCGGATCGCCCGGCTGCCAGCGCTGCGGTGGTTCACCAAAGGCAAG
>Ga0316204_10009979_pt1 | contig 12423 bp, 11 predicted proteins | sample 6monrhotite_MG_2_FD_205661 | JGI IMG/M metagenome (GOLD analysis project Ga0316204, IMG submission 205661) | Microbial mat bacterial communities from mineral coupon in-situ incubated in ocean water Damariscotta River, Maine, United States -... | ecosystem: Environmental > Aquatic > Marine >...
TCCTCTTTCGTTGACTCGATCCGTCGACTTATTAAACCACCCTTTTCCCTCAAAGCGGACGCGCATTATAGGCACTTTACGATTCTAAGCAAGCCTTTTTAACCGCTATTTTTGATTTATTTTATAATGGTTAGTAATTGAACAATTCAACCCTAATACTGACCATATATTGAGCAAATAATACGCCGGATTGGACTAGCTACCCCATTTTAGAAGATGAAATATCTTTCTACCTTTCTTGACGATGTGGTATTTCGAAAAATAACCACTACTCGCATCGATATCAGATTCGATATCTGTTAGTTTCTGACCATTAACGCTAATCGAGTTACCCTGTATTAATTTCCGAGCCTGACCAATTGTCACTTCACCCCTCGGAGTTAATGCCAACCCAGCATCCACTAAAACCTGAGTCAACTTGGTGCTAGAGGCTATAATTTCTGTCATCGGCAAACCATCCAAAGCCAATTGTTCAAGATCTTGCTCGGATAACTCATCATAATTTCCAGAGAATAGCGCCTTGGTGATCCTTTCGGCAGCGACTAAGCCTTCTTCACCATGAACTAATCGAGTCACTTCTTTAGCCAAGATCCCCTGAGCCGAACGGCGACCTTGAGCTTCGTTATCATCTCTTTCAATTTTATTAATGGTTTCCTCATCTAAAAAAGTGAAATAGCGCAAAAATTTGTACACATCGTCGTCAGCTGTATTAATCCAAAACTGATAAAAGGCGTATTGACTGGTCTTTTTAGGATCAAGCCAAATTGTGCCTGACTCAGTTTTACCGAATTTAGTCCCATCGGATTTTGTTACTAACGGTAAAGTCATGCCAAATACTTGCTGGCGATTCATTCGTCTGGTTAAATCAATACCGCCAGTAATATTTCCCCATTGGTCACTGCCACCGATTTGAATGGTGCAATCAAATCGCTTGTTCAATTCTGCAAAGTCGTAGGATTGCAAAATCATGTAGGTGAATTCGGTAAATGAAATTCCATCGCCTTCACGATCGATCCGCTGTTTAACCGATTCTTTCTGGATCATTGAATTAATCGAAAAGTGCTTACCGACATCTCTTAAAAAGGATAGAACATCAACATCTTGAGTCCAATCAAGATTATTAGCAACAATTGCAGAATTATCACCGCAATCAAAATCAACAAACTGGCTAACTTGTTTTTTAAGACACTCTACCCAATTTCCAACAACTTCCGCTGTATTAAGTTGGCGTTCACTCGTTTTAAAAGACGGGTCACCAATCAGTCCCGTTGAACCACCAACTAGAGCAATTGGTTTATGACCGTACTGTTGGAATCGCTTTAGTGCCAGCAGAGGCACCAAGCTTCCAATATGCAAACTATCGGCAGTCGGATCAAAACCACAATAAACGACTCTCATTCCACTATTAAGATGTTCTTTCAAATCATCTTCAGCGGTCATTTGCTGGATCATTCCTCGCCAGCTTAAATCTTGTAATAAATTTTGATCTACCATATTTTAACCAATGTCTTCTTTAATCCTAAGAAACCTTAGATTGAATTGTTTGACTTTCCTGATGACTAAAAACAAGCTAAAATTAACCAATATGCACCGAAGTCATTACTATTTACTATCTGTTCAAGTCAAATAGATCTGATCAGATAGATAATTAAGCGCGCATTTTATACGGAACTGATAAAAAGTTGTATGATTAAACACGATTACAAGCCACAAAATAACAAAAGAGTCTTTAACAAAGGCATTTTCGATCACCTTCCAGCTTGGGCAACACACCCTTATATGATTTTGTCGATGGCGATATTAACCATGTTGCTTGCTTTTCTGCTATCAAAAGACAACGCTCATCAACCCGAACTTATTAATGTTGAACTAATTAACCAATCCGACACTATTGAATTCCGAAGTGGAGAAATAAACATTCAAAGGTTGCAAGCTGAACCCGATTTATCATCTACCGCAACAGCACAGTCACCCAACTATTCTGAACCAATCGATATTCCTTTACAGTTTGAGTCACTTTCAACACAAGACAATCAACTTAAACATTTAACGACAACAGATAAATGGCTGACAGAGTCCGTTCGTAAAGGCGATAATCTGTCGTTGATTTTTAAACGTATTGGGTTATCAACACAGATGGTTCATAAAGTTATCACTCTCGATGACAACACCAAAAAACTCAAAAACCTACGACCTGGTGAAGTTATTCATTATCAACTAGATGATAGTAAAAAATTACTCTCACTAAAATACGTCATGGATCTGCAAAACACGCTTTATATTGAACGAGCTGTGGGAGTCGAACAAAAAAATAGCGCTAACAACAATCAGCCATCCCCTGACTATATTAGTCACATCGTTAACAAGACCATTGAACTACGTACGGCTTATATAGACGGCACTATAACCGATTCCCTGTTTATGTCTGGAAAAAGAGCCGGTTTAAGCGACACACTACTCATCAACTTGGCTAATATATTCGATTGGGATATCGACTTCATACTCGACATACGTTCCGGCGATAGTTTTTCTGTACTTTATGAAGAAAAATTTTTAGGCGGCGAGAAAATTGGCAACGGTGATATTATTGCCGCTGAATTCGTTAATCAGGGGGATACCTACAAAGCTGTTCGTTACACCGATTCAAAAGGTAATACAAGTTATTACACACCTAAAGGTTTGAGTATGCGTAAAGCTTTTTTGAGAGCGCCAATTAAGTTTTCTTACGTTAGTTCAGGATTTAAACCTCGCCGTTTTCACCCTATTTTAAAACGATGGAAAGCTCATAGAGGCATCGACTACCGTGCCAATACCGGTACACCGATTCGAGCGGCTGGCGACGGAAAGATCACTGACTCAAGTTACAATAAATACAATGGCAAATACGTGTTTATTCAGCATGGGCAAGGGATTGTCACTAAATATTTGCATATGTCCAAGCGCGCAGTAAGCCGTGGAAAAAGAGTCAAACAGGGGCAGGTTATCGGTTATGTTGGAACAACAGGGCTTTCCGAAGCGCCTCACTTGCATTATGAATTTTTGGTCAATGGGGTTCACCGCAATCCGAGAACGGTCAAGCTTCCAAAAGCACAGCCAATCCCTAAGTCAGAAAAACCGAAATTTCTAGTTGCTAGTGAAGCACTTGTCAATCAACTAGAATCTCGCAAACACATTCAATCAATCCAGCAAGTCGCTAAATAATCAAATGACAAAGCCAGATGAGCTTTATATCGGCTTAATGTCTGGAACCAGTATTGATGGAGTTGATGTTGCATTAGTGCGATTTAGTGGGACGCAATGCGAGCTTCTAGATTTTTATAATCATCCAATTAAATCTCAAATCAAAAAATCACTTGGCAAAATATCCAGCCCCGTTTCTGACTCAAACCCCGTATTTGACTCAAGTAACGATGTCGAAAACCGGATCGAACTTTTATCTAAACTAGATACTGTTATGGGTGAAATTTTTGCAGATGCGGTCAATCAACTGCTGAAGATCAATCGACTTGACGCCAATAAAATAACCGCTATTGGCAGTCACGGTCAAACCGTTCGTCATCGACCAAATAACAAACAACCTTTCACGCTGCAAATTGGTAACCCCAATATCATCGCCGAAAAAACTAAAATTCGAACCATTGCAGACTTCAGACGCATGGATATTGCGGTTGGAGGGCAAGGTGCCCCACTTGCACCGGCATTTCATAACGCGGTTTTACGAAGCCAGGTTGAAGAACGCATAATTTTGAATTTGGGGGGGGTTGCTAATATTACCTTTTTGGCGAAAGATGCAAATGTTGAGGTTTTAGGCTTTGATACCGGTCCAGCCAACACATTATTAGATGCTTGGTATAAAAAGCATCACCCAAATTCACAACAGGATTTTGATCGCGATTCTCAATTTGCTCAACGAGGTGAAGTCCACCAGCTACTACTTGAAAGGTTACTTGGAGATCCCTACTTTCAACTAGATTACCCAAAAAGTACCGGGCGGGAATACTTTTGTTTGAATTGGTTAGAAATGCACCTCTCAGAAATAAATTTCACCTCAAAGCCTGAAGATATTCAGAGGACTTTGCTTGCTCTCACTGTACAAAGTGTTTGCAATGCAATTAAGAGTACACCGTTTAAAACTGACCAAATTTTTGCTTGCGGAGGAGGAATGCATAACGACTTCCTTTTAGCGCTATTATCAAAAAAACTAAAACTCAAAGTGTTAAAAACTAATGACGTAGGAGTCGATGGTGACTATTTAGAGGCTATGACATTCGCGTGGTTGGCGAAGCGAAGAATAGAAAAATTACCAGGAAACCTGCCATCTGTCACAGGCGCATCTCGAGCGAAAATATTGGGTGCTATTTATTTACCTTGATTTATGACAGAACTCATTATTCTTTCATAGGTACCGTCAGCTTTCAACGCATCATAGGCATCCCGAACTTTTTTAACCACTGCATCATCGGTTTTCTTGCTGAAAGCCAAATAGAGACCAAATGAAATATCTTCAAGTAATAATGCGGGTTCCAATTTTTCGCAATCGATATTCAAGTTAATGCAGTCAAAATTAATTATTAAGCGATCACTGTACGGAACGAGCTCGACTCGGTTATTAAAGAGTTTAGCGAAATTTAATTCAATTTTCGCTACCTCATCCAACAAAGGAAACTCTTCGCGTTTTAAATATTGATGGACAATATCTTGGCGCAATACGCCAATTCGATACCGCTTTGCTTCTTCAATGGTTTTGGGTGCGATCTCGGGTCTACTTTTTAACCTAAACAGGTAGTATCTGACTGGTAGGAGCTCACCTACCCATTTAAATTGCGATTCCCTAGTTTTTGTTCTGGCCATCGAATAAATTAAAACATTAGGTTCCTGCAACATTGAGAAAGCTCGAGCCCAGGGATACATTTTTATTTCATATGACATGCCAGATTTTTTTAATACTGCCTCGACCAATTTAGTCGCAACGCCGCCTACCCTATCTCCTTCCATTTCTTGCAATGGTGGAGAATTTTCAGTAACAACCTTTATCTTGGCAGCATTTGCTATTTCAGAATAACCAGCCAGTACAATTGGGAATAAAAGACAAAACCATTTGTTCCATTTTAAATAATCCCTGTTTTTTTGCAAAAAATGCATAATTTCTTTCCTTGTAGGCATCAGCAAAGATTGTTGCTGTTAGATGCAAAAAGATCCTAACCTGTCTTACAATTTAGACCATTTTCAATGACTATGCATGGAAATATAGAAATAACCTCATTATCCCAAATCAATAGCTTTCTAGTTGGTAGATTCTTCGATGCTGCGAAAAAGGACAATTAAATGCCAAATAACATGATCTCAACATTAAATCTGATTGGTTTTTAATTTCATCCTTATCATTACCGTATAAGCGATCGCCGATAATTGGAAACCCAACGCAAGACAAATGCTTTCTTATTTGATGTTTCCGTCCTGTTTTAATCTTAAGCACTAATGACGTCAGATCATCATCTAGCGTATATTCCGAAGACAATATAACCGTCAAGGCTGGTTTACCATCAATATCCGCTTTCAATTGAGAGAGTCGCTCTAGTGAATATTGCCCTCTCACCACCGCACTATAATGTTTTTCTACCTTTCTGTTTTCAAATAGATCTGCCAATTGACTCGTCATTTTTTTAGTATGCGCTACAAGTATCAACCCGTTTGAAGCTTTATCTAATCGGTGAACAAGGTATGTCTGTCGTGATTGAAGTCCATTAAGCGCTAAGCCAAAAACTTCTACCCAACGAGTAATTGACGAATGGTCGCCCCATTTGGTTCCCTGAGAAAACATTCCATTCGGCTTATTCCAGACACTGTACGCACCTTCATCTGAAATTAATTTAGCGGGAGTAATTTCAGAAAACAAGAAGTCTTCATTATAATAGAGGTGTACTTCATCACCACACAACAAAGTTCTTTTTGCACGTCGCACTCTAACCGTTTTCGTTTTTTGTTTAATCGAAGTTAACCAAACCGCTCCGTATTGCATTGCTAGTTTGAGTTTTTGTCTGGATATTGCAGGACAGTGATCTGATAAAAGATCAATAATGGTTTGATCGTTTTTACGAGCGGTAAAATGTTTTTCAAAAGCTTGAGATAGCACATTCACAACAAACACCTCACCACGGAGTGCACGGAATAAAACCAGAAAACTAATCTCTTCTCTTTGTACTCCACGTCTCTGCCGCGAATAAGTTTTTTTCTTTTATATATGTTAAATCGAAAAAGAAGAACCACAACCACAAGTTGTCGTAGCATTTGGGTTTTCAACCACAAATCGCGAACCTTCAAGATCTTCTTTATAATCAACTTTTGAGCCGACTAAATATTGAAAGCTTAGTGCATCAACTAACAAACTCACCCCATCTTTTTCGATCACCATATCGTCATCGTGTTGTTCTTCTTCAAAAGCAAAACCATATTGAAAGCCCGAACAACCACCTCCGGTAACAAAAGCGCGCAATTTAAGCATTGGATTTTGTTCTTCGGTGATCAACTCTTTTGCTTTTGCGCTAGCCGCTTGAGTAAAAATAATGGGGCTAGCTTTGGCTACTCCTGAACTACTATTGGAGTTTTCAGACATGATATTTCTCAAGTAAATTTTTGCTTAATTAATCGGCAGCAATCTTACCATTGTCCAACAACTCTGCGCCATCTTTTTTAGCACTTACCACTTTATGGTGACTTAACAACTTTTGATCTTCAACTGTACGCAACATTTGACCGTTAACTTCAGCCCCCATTGCCATTTCAATCAATTTGTAATAAACGTTACCCTCTACTTGTGAATCAGACATCAGCTCGACGTGTTCTAACGCATGTACATCGCCTTTGACTCGACCCAGAATCATTATATGGGGCACTTTGATTTCCCCCTCTACATAACCGTTACTACCGATGGTCAACAATGAGTTCTCAGATTCCTCTGCTGAAATGTCACCTTTCACATGACCATCAACATAAAGAACACCGGTAAAATTAATATTACCGTCAATCTTGGTCTGTTTGCAGATTAACGTATCTGCCGCACCAGCTTTTGCCCTGGGTGAATTCTTCTTGTTGTTACCGAACATAATTTTGGCTCTCCTCAGGTTGCCAGACGATTTGTTTTTCTGTCTTTTGGTTTTTTCTCAATCCTTTAGTTCGCGCTGATGCACTCATCTGTTTTGCTTCAAAACCTGAAGGTAAACGAACAAATCCTTGAATGTTTTGAAAGTACTTGAATTGAAACTGAAAGTGTTTCTCATTAAAAGTACCTAGTTCACGAAAATCGTATTCTGTGTTTTTGCCGTTCAAAAGTCCAGAAAGCTTGAGTACAATATCGCCCTTTAAAAACTGTGACTGCTTTCCTGCTTGGATCAATGTCAGTCTAAAGTGAAACTCATCCGAATTTTCTGTTTTAGAAATTTGCACAGAATCGATCCCAAGCCCCTCTTTATCACGCTCTGGAGCCATAATTTTTCGATAAAATTTTAACTCTTCTTCAAGACCCTTTTGAGTTTGTTGTAAGTCTTTAACACTATTAACAAGCTCTTTATTGGAGAGAACATCCACTTGCGATGACTGTTTTTGCATCGCCAAGTTTTCAGACGTTTTTTCCAATGAACTGCGCGTTTCGAGCAGTTGCTGCTGAGTTCTGACTAATTCATCTTTGGTGCTACTTAAGTCATTCAAGGCAAAATATCGACCAAGACTATAAGTTCCAACAATAACAAGAAGCAACAAAAAACCAATACCGACATACCAAAAACGGGATTTTTGCTGCTTTATAACTAAATTGGAGTTCTTCATTGGAAACTTGTTAATGACTGTTTACTACCTAATGGTTAGTTTAGCTTAAAATATTGTCTAGTTCATCGCTTGCTGAAGATTAATATTGGAGCTTACTTGAAATTTCATCAAATTTACTGCTAGTCAATTGTCTCACATATTTCAACAAAGGGCTCAATCGATTTTGCTTACGAGACCAAAAAAGTAAATAGGTAATGGAAACTCTTTTGTATTAACCACCATTTTGTAAAGGTAAAAAATTATGGTCAGCTGCGGCGTAAGAAACTTATTTAGCATTTTAAAATAGTTTTTCTACAGCCATAGTATAGGGATAGGCTTTGAAGAAAATGGTGCTTGGTTGGACAACTTTTATTAGCAGAGAAACAAAATTAGCTATAGGCATGTGTGACAACGGTTTAGACACGCTTGAATTCGCGCAGTTGGCCATTATTAGGTCATATTTTTCTCTATTTAAATCTGTGATATATGAAAATCCCACTTTATGCGGTATATATTCTTAGAAACGACAGTTCCGATAAAATTAATCTTTTTTCTTACGAATATAAAGTTGTTTTTTTACACTGGCTATTCGTTGTCCATGTTCACCGACAATATCGATATCATAGACAGGCAGAAAGGTATTTCCTGCATCAGTCACTTTTCGGATTTCATCAATTTGCTCATCACTTAATTGAAACCTAGCACTGATTGTTCCAAGACCTGGTGAAATAAACTGGATATGTGCTGATTTATCCCAAACAACATATTGATCGCCTAAAATATTCAGTAACATAACTAAATAAAAAGGATCGACCATTGCATACATACCGCCCCCAAAATGAGTTTTCAAACTGGTCTTGTTGTACCATCTTAACTTCATTTCTACTTGAATATCTTGATAGTCGTCACTAATATGTTTTATCGATATACCAGAACCTAGAAAGGGCAACCAAAAATTTAACGCCCTTCGTAAAATCTTTGCTTTCATTTGTCACCAAAAAATAAAATAAAACTCATTGTAGCCTACCTGCTTCATTGTCCTGTTCCGAGAATTTAATAAAGACTCCTCCGTCCATTACTAAAGTACTACCATTGAAAAGCTGTGCTCCATCGCCGAGCAGATAAGCGATGAAATGTGAAATGTCTTTTGCCTCACATAATCGCTTGTATGGTGTTTGCCTTCTCCATCGATTAATCATGGCATCAGAATTAGGCCAGCGATCAATTAAATCACCGTGCACCGGTCCCGGTGAAACGCAGTTAACTTGTACATTATATTTCGCAAATTCACATGCCATAGACCGCGTTAGTGATTCAACCGCCGCTTTTACGCTTCCCATACAACCGAAAAAATCGACATGAAATTGGCTAGCGGGTGACGACATTGTAATAATTTTACCTTGTTTACGAGAAGACATTAATTTTACGGCTCGTAAAGAACATTGATGTAACCCGATAACATTTGTTCGGTAAGCTTTTTCCCAATCTTCTACAGTGATATCTTCCAAGCTGGCTAGTTTACCGTTGGAAGCATTACTAATAAAATAATCGAGCACACCAAACTGAGATTCTATTTGGTTAAATATTTGATCAATGTGTTTCGCATTTGCGACTGATCCCCAAATATGAATTGCTTTCCCACCGTTATCAATAATTTGCTGAGCAGTTTGCTCTCCTAGATCGCGAGAGTGAAATGAATTAACAATGACCGTTGCACCCAACTCCGCTAGATAACAAGCGATATCTTTACCAACGCCACGTCCACTCCCCGTAACTAATACAATTTTTCCTGTAAAAATCTTATTGACTGGCGGAGTGTTTTGTTCGGTAACTTTTGATACATCAGCTATCGAGTGGGTTGTTATTTGCGCAACATTTCCTGTTTCATTCGACAAATCTTGAACGTTCCTAGATGATGAGTATTGATCTTGTTTTATTTGAAAAAGAGCTTCGGCAATTGTTGTCATACTGCGAGCGCTTTCTCGTGGAAAATCAAGCTCTTCAAATGGGGGGAGTTGAAATTCTTCAATCATTACCGCAAATATTTCAGCTAACTTTACGGAATCGATTCCTAAATCTTCTTCCAGATTTGCATTCAACTCTAAGATCTCAATTGGATATCGTGTTACTTCCGCAAATATTGAACGAACTTTTTCCTTTATTACATTAATATCTAGATCTAGATTAACACCCGATTGATTCGCTGTTGTAGTGGCAATTTTTGCTACCTGTTCTTCCTTTGTCACTTCAGGTGCGGGATGAAGGTTTTCTGTCAACTGACCGTTTGTAGGTGATTGATTGATTGCTTCATTATTAGTAGCAAAATTTTGAGTGCCATTGAAGCCATTACTTTTTTCCAATGAATTTTCTTTTGTTGATATGGATACTCCGTTGAGGTTATTAGTAACAACTTGCGATGTAGGCATACTTGGCATATCAGTTGACGTACTTTGCTTATTGGCGTTTAAGTAAGGTTCGATTGCACGAGTGAGTGATACAATATTAGACACATCCTCTCGTCCAATATCCAAATCTTCAGGTGCAGGTAACTGATAACGTTCACCGATCACAGCAAATATTTCTGCTAATTTGACAGAATCTATTCCAAGATCTTGTTCGAGATGCGCGTCAACTGTTAGAATTTCTTCTGGGTAACGCGTTACTTCAACAAAAATTTGGCGTATTTCACTTTGTAAATTATCAAGGTTTAATTTATTCATTTTATATTTCTCGTTGATATTAACTATTTCAAGTTTATTTTTAAATAAACTCACTATTGTTCTCTTTATCCAAGATTGATCTTTTAAAACTGAAAATCAATTACAGAACATCTTTACCCTAAAATCGATACTAAATGTAATCGTTCTCATTTGTTTATAACAATTTATCTATTTTATTTATTCATTGCCATGTCAAAAAATTTACTACAACAAGCTTTTTTAATTTCAAGTACAGTTTTTCCATCTTGCCCAATGACTTCGATATCTCCTAAATGCAAGGTTTTATCTTCGGCTACCGGATTGTTTCCCTGAAATAATAATTCCTTTATTAAGAGCGTATTTTGATAATCAGAAAAATCAAAATGAAAGTTTATTTCTGCGCAAGAAAACGGGACATAAACAGGGATCACATCAGTACTAACATGATTAACACCACCAAATCGCCACATGGCATCAAGCAAAACAATACTAGGTTCAAGGTATCTAAAGTTTTCGAACGAATCGTTTTTTGTCACTGCTAAATTGTTTGACGATCCACCTTTATTAAGATTGTGTTTAGACCTATCGGCACTGTCCGGCAGTTCATAAAGAGCAGCACGCATATGTTCATTCACCATTATACCCTTTTTAAATACATCAAAATCACCACTTAATCGAATAGGTGATTTTTCATGCACGAAAGGATCAGAAATTAGTTGCGCATTGGGTAGTTTTATATCGCTGAAATTTTGTGCTGCAAAATTGCTGCCTGTAAAAGCTTCTAATTTTTTTACCAAACAAACTGTAGCTTCTGCATGTAGAATATCTTTTTCGAGTACAGCGCCACTTTTGTGTACAAAATCAGAATTAACAATAATTTTAACTTCAATTTTATCGTCACTTTTATATGATGTCGTTACATTAAACCGGAAAGTTTTCTCACTATCGCTAGCTATCCGAATAAACTTATGAAAATAAGAATCATTGACAGAAGCAACCTTCATGTCTGGATGAAGTTTTAATGCAGTTTCCATACACAAACAAATTGTCATAGCTGCTGGTACAGTCATCATTCCGTTGACAACATGAGCTTTTATAATCGGCGCATTGTCTGCAGATATTACCCATTCCATTACTTGCTTAATAGGATTGACGTTTTTTTGATCGTGCAACGAAGATAACGCATTTACTTCAGGTATTGATGGCAACCCCGGAACTTTATAGTATCCTATTTCTCCCTCAGCCAGCAAAATATTAACAGGCGAATTTAGTTCCTTGATAAACACATCATTAAATATTTTTTTCCCTTCGTCATTGACTATAGCTCTTAGACCTCGATTCACTGATAACACTGCATACTCAGTCCCTCTTGTCATTCCAACACCAGCCCAACCCAACCAACCAAGACTTGACCAATGCGCAGTGGTAGTCGATGACATTGCTTCGCAAATACGATTCATCGCTTCGTTGGCCGCACCATAATCAGGCTGCCCGTCGTTACCAAGATAACTAAACGCAGAAGTCAAAATATGAAAATGCACTGTCGAATCTGGTATTCTTTTTATTGCCGCCTGATATATTAATGCTAGACTTCCTACTTTGGTGGCAATTATTGTTTGAAATTCACTCAAGGACTTTTTTATTAATGCCTTTGATACTTGAATTCCTGCGCCATGTAAGACAAGGTCAAGACGTCCATACTCTTTCTGGATCATAGTAAAAACTTGATCAACTGATTCAGGATCAATTGCATCCATTGTCAAATATAAAAATTTACCTGGCAATTGCTTAGTTTGCTCTAAAGTGAGACCTTTGCATGAAGCTAAAATAATTCACTGATCATTTTTTCTGGAAAATTTTCGATTTTTTTCGTTAACTTTTCAATTTCAGCGAATATTTCGTGCGCTTTTCTCCGTTTTTCGAT
>Ga0316204_10009980_pt1 | contig 12423 bp, 16 predicted proteins | sample 6monrhotite_MG_2_FD_205661 | JGI IMG/M metagenome (GOLD analysis project Ga0316204, IMG submission 205661) | Microbial mat bacterial communities from mineral coupon in-situ incubated in ocean water Damariscotta River, Maine, United States -... | ecosystem: Environmental > Aquatic > Marine >...
ATACAGATTGGACAAACACATTTCCCGCTACAATTAAGCCCTATGTTATGGGACGCAGATTTAAGGCCACAAGGCTTATCAATCAGTCATAGACATGAATACAGTTTATATAACTCCGTCGAACTTGTTGGGGGATTATTCTTAGGCAATCACCTTGTCGGCGATGATTCTAATATTAAGGCGATTCAAGCGGTATTTAATTTTGGTGAAGGGAAAAACACCAATTACAATATTATATTGTCATATCTGGATTTTAATAATTTAGGTGATTTAGCGAGAAACGGTTTACCTAGGACTAATTTGGTTACAGCTGGCGGTGATTTTTTAAATGATTTTAATAACGCAGATGTTCAAGTTAATCTAAATTTAAATCAACACTCATTTCCGATTAGCGCAAAGATAAATCTGACGAATAATCTTACCACCGGCAGCGATGATTTTGGTGCGCGAGCAGACTTAATCTTTGGAGATAGTGTTAGTAGGCAAGGGATTGAGATAGGCGTCGCTGTGCAACGTGTTCAACGAGAAGCTCTGGTTGCGGCGTTCAACGATGATGATTGGTGGTTTCCAACACATATGCGTGGTACCGGTACTTGGTTGGCATATGGAATCAATGAATCATTACGTGTTAAAGCGACAGTATTTATTGAACGACGAGATAATCAGGCTAAAAATAACAAACGCGCTTTATTTGATTTACAATACTCATTTTAATGAGTTGTATTGATTCAAATCAATTTAAAATGTTAAAAGCATTCCTTATAAAATGAAAGTAGGTTTCTATCAATTTCGGCCTTTATTTGGAAAGCCGGAACAAAATTGCAAAAAAATCATATCTGCATTGGAGAAAGCAGAGGCAGATCTTATCGTACTTCCTGAGCTTGCACTGTCAGGATATTACTTCAAGGATAAAACTGAATCGCTAAAATACGCTGAAGATCTTGAAAATAGTCAGAGGTTTGAGGCATTAGTTGATCTTGCCACGCGTAGAAATTTTCATTTAGTAATCGGTTTTGCAGAGAAGTCAGGTGCAGAGTGTTACAACAGTGCCGCTTTAATTGGCCCGAGTGGAATTGAGCACATATATCGAAAAGTACATTTATTTAATGAAGAGAAGTTTTGTTTCGACCCAGGCGATACTCCTTTTGTTGTCAATAATATCAATGGTGTAAAGATAGGTATGATGATTTGTTTTGATTGGGTCTTTCCTGAAGTTACTCGTGTTTTAGCACTTCAAGGCGCACAGATTATTTGCCAACCATCCAACTTGGTATTAACTTTTTGTCAGCAAGCAATGCTTACACGCTGTATAGAAAACAGGGTGTTTGCTATTACGGCCAACCGTTATGGTGTTGATAAGAGACCGCAAGGCAGCCTAAAGTTTACAGGTAATAGTCAAATCGTTGCGCCCGGCGGAGTTTTATTACATCGTGCGGCATCGCAGCGAGATGCCCTGTTTATCACAGAGATAGAACCTGAAGATGCAAATAATAAATTGATAACGCAACACAATAATCTTATTGCAGATAGACGACCTGAATTTTATGTTTGATTGAATCTGAACAACTAGTTATTGAGTAAACTATAACTTATTGATTGTCTTTGCTGCTGATATTCCTCAAGTATTTATTCAAATAGTCGATATATTGCTTAGTTAATTAAAGGGATTTTCTATGCAACCGTCAAAACAGGATGTTATCGATAATGTTCAAGATCTGGTTTGTTTGCCTGAGATATATCTCAATGTTCGTGAATTATTAGAAGACCCCGCCTCATCAATCAATGACTTTGCAGAAGTAGTTAGTGGTGATATCGCGCTGACAGCAAAGGTTTTGCGTATTGCTAATAGTGCATTCTTTGGGTTTGCTACAAAAATCGACAGTATTATGCGCGCAATAAGTATTATGGGTACGGGTCAATTACACGATTTGGTTCTCGCGTCATCAGCTGTGGATACATTTAAAGGTATTCCTGGCAACATCGAAAATATGGAACAGTTTTGGAAAAAAAGTATTTATTGCGGTGTCGTTGCGCAGCTTATTGGAAGCAAGTGCAATTCACTCGATAGTGAACGTTTTTTTGTTATAGGGTTGTTAAGTCATATTGGCCATCTGGTTTTTTGTATTCAGTTACCGGAGTTGGCACGTGCCGCAATCGAACGTTCTAAAGTCGAAGCTGTTCCCCTATACATAATCGAAAGAGAAATGATGGGATTCGATTATGCAGAGCTTGGAAGTAGTTTACTAAAAGCTTGGTCGTTACCAGAGGCTTTTGTTGAACCAATTGGTTGTCAGCTTAATCCAGGTAAGGCATCTACTTTTCCTCTAGAATCGTCGGCAATCCATATCGCCAATCATGTATCCATGGTTAAGAATCTGGGCTTAAATCCAGAACAGCAGATACCGCCGATTTCATCTATTGCCTGGCAGCTAACAGAGCTTAGTAAGGATGATTTAGGAGCACTACAAACGGAAGGGGATAAACATTTTGAAGAGGCTCAGATGTTATTGATGTAATAATGTTGAAGACGATTGAGCAATTACAAGAAAGCTCCCAACGACAGCAGGTTTTTAAAGACATCTTTAAACTCAATATCATCATCCTTGCTTCTGGAAAAATCACATTCTGGATGCAACGATTTATAGATCGGGTCTGAGTACAGAGGTTTACAATGGGCCTTATCAATTTCCAATTTAGAGATACTTTTTTGGGTTAGTGCATCATCCAATAACAAGCTGTTTTTTTGTTCTTTCTTTGATTCAATGATTTCTACAGGACCGATTTTTTTCTCTATTTTTTTCTCAACTTTTCGCTTGTCTAATTCCAGCGCACGTTCGTGTTCATCCATTTTTAGCGATGATTCTGTCATAAATAAATCATGCCCAGCCTCGACAATATAAGGGGTAATCATGACAACGGTTTCGGTATTGATTGAAATGTCTTCAGAGTTACTAAATGCCCTTCCCAATAAAGGAATATCACTCAACAGCGGTACACCTTCTCGTCTTTTAGACGTTGAATTTCTCATCAGGCCAGCAATAAAAATAGTTTGACCATCTTCAGCAAGAAAATTTGTAGAGACTTCAGTTGTACTTAAAGAAGGAATACTATTATTGACGGTTGCTGTGCTAACTTCTGGATGTATCTGCATCATGATGCGACCACTATGATCAACAAATGACAGCACCCGGAGAATCACACCTGATTCAAGAAAGGCAATACTTTCCGTTGTTACTTGATTGATGGTAGTTGTTACTTGGTAACCGGTACGATCACCGATGATGACTTCAGCTTCTTGATGTTCCAGCGCCAGCAATTTTGGTGTAGAAAGTGTTCTTACTCGACCCTTGGCATCAAGTGCATTCAATGCAACAGTAATATTCGGATTTATCAAGCTAAAGAAAAAACCCGCTGAAGTGGGGGCATTTAAACCTTGTATGCCAAAGCTGCTGTCACTATTACTAGTTACACCACCGTCATTGACACTTAAAATTCTACTCCAATCTATACCATATGTTTCATTATCATCTAGCGAAATTTCAAGAATTCTGGCTTCTATCAAGATTTGTTTTGGTTGACTATCTAGTTCTATTAATAAATGCTCAATGCGTTCCAGAAACTCAGGTAATTCTTCAACGACTAATAGTCTGCGTTCAGTTAACGCCGTGATCTTGCCGTAGCGAGAAAGATGTTTACCCAGTATCTCGGCAATCTGTTCTGGGTCACTGTAATGATAGTTGCTGGTATGGAATTTCGATTTGCGGCTTGTAATAACCGGTTCTTACATAGCCGGCTAACTCATCACCGACTAATATCGGGACACGATACTCGAGGATGATTTTATCGTTATCAGGGATTTCAATAGACTCTTCTGTAAGCCAAAGTGACTTTTCGTTATTAATATTGGTATCAGGCAAAGCAACTTCAGGGGCTAGAATTTTATTTACTAACTGTCCTTCGCTATCAACAATGGCGATATACGCCAAAGCCGTATTTGAAAGGTATAATTTGAGTAATTGCAGGATTCCTTCATGACCATCATTTGGAGCTAATTGGTCGTAAGGAATATTTGATAGTATACGCGTGAGTGTTTCACCGTCAGCGCGGATATCCAACATATCTTGTCGTTGATTATCCCTGAGTAATAGATAACAGGTAAGCCCGATTACGATCAATGTTGCCAGGATCATGATCAGTCCTAGACGCTGTTTTATTAATTTTTGCATAGACTTTGAGAAAATCAGTTAAGACAATGTTATAGATATCGACAATTATGTTATTTTCTTTAATATTTGAGCCAATACAGTGCATGGGAAATGCCCTGTTACAGATAAAAAATATACTTAATAAACAGTTACTAATGCAGATTTAGTAATATCACTACAAATAAATGATAATGAGTTGATTACTCATCAGGAAATTAATCGGGAGAATTTTAAATGAGTTTTGCTACAGCTGACCTTTACGATGAATATGGAGAAGACCTACAAATTGCCACACCCATGTTTAATGATTATGGTGGTATTACGCAATTTTCTGGGCCAGCATCGACACTAAAAGTATTTGAAGACAATTCATTAGTCAGAGCCGCATTAGAAGAACCTGGCCAAGGTAAAGTGCTGGTTGTAGAAGGTGGTGCTTCATTACGCTGTGCATTACTAGGAGATATGTTGGCGGAATTAGGCGTCGAAAATGGTTGGGTTGGTATTATTATCCATGGCTGTATTCGTGACTCGGCTGTGATCTGCAAGATGGGTATTGGTGTTAAAGCGCTAAACACCAATCCACGTAAGAGTGTAAAGAAAGGTATCGGCGATCGTGATGTTGTTGTAACTTTTGCAGATGTGACGATTAATCCGGGTGATTATATCTATGCCGATGAAGATGGTTTTGTTGTCGCAAAAAGCAAACTGAAGTAAATATTATATCTACATAAGGGCTGTTAAATGAGAAATATCAAGGTTGTTATCATCTGTCTGTTGTTATCTGTTTTTAGTTTTTCAAGCTATGCTCATGATAATGAGCCTCTGTTTAATCAAGTAAATTTACAAGCCCAAGCTGAACGCGAAATCCCTAATGATCAATTGACCGTCATGCTTGCCGTAGAAGAAGAAGGTAAGGAAGCCGCAAAGATTGCCAAAAAAATAAATGAAGATATGGATTGGGCATTAAATATTGTCGCTAACAAAAGTGAAGTTGACTCACAAACACAGGCCTATAATACGTATCCTATCTATGACAAACGAACTGTAATCGGCTGGCGCGCTATTCAGCAATTAGAGCTTAAGAGTACAAATATTACTGAGTTATCAGAGTTGGTCGGAAAATTACAAAGTCGATTACAAGTAAAAAATATGCGTTTTAGTCCGACTCGAGAAACACGAGTGCAGTATGAAAATGAGTTGATAGAAGAGGCTATGATTGCCTTTAAGCAACGAGTTGATATTGTAAAAAAACATATGGATGATAAAAATGTCCGCATTGTTAATATGCATGTGAATACAGGTGGAGGACATAATCGACCGGTCTATGCTGAAAGTCGGATGCTGGCAATGGATAGTAAAAGTGCACCTGCAGTTGAAGCAGGCACAAGTCAGATAACAGTGACTGTTTCAGGTTCAGTGCAATTCTTCTAAATAACGCATGATTTTTTAATTAACTGATAATTGCATGGATAAAAGAGAACAGCGCGAAAAAAGATCTAACATGATTTTCATGTTAGTAGGTTTGATTCTAGTTATCGGGTTATTGCTTATTTATCGTGAAGGTGTTGCTTGGTTCTCTTCAGCTCGGTGGGCAGATGTATCCATTATGAGTTGGCTATTAATTAGCGCTATTCTTGGTATTGCCCTAGTAGTCCAGTATTTTTTCCTGATTTTACTACGTCATAGTGCTATCAAATATTTTGTGCTTTGGTTTATCCCCATAATATGGTTGTTTAATAATGGCATTGTTGCACTACACAGGTTCTTTGATTGGACGACTGATATTGTTTCACCTGCAGGCTGGGTACCATTGGGTGATTTATTAGGTTGGTTATTAAGTGCTGTGTATTTCCCTTTGCTTATAGCCAGTGGTGTAGTGGTGGCTATTATCGATTCAAGCAGCTCAATGTTAAGCCAGGCTTGTTATTACGCCGGAATTGCCGTGGATGTTGCCAATATTTCACCGTGGAATATTTTTTCTTATAGCATGAATTATCTTAGTGTGTTGTGGGATCTTGTATCAAATTCCTTTGTCCAGGAAATTGCATCGTTACAGACTGATAATCGACAATTTTTGGAATTCAACTTGTCTAATACATTCAGCTTACCCTATTGGGTATTAAGTATTGGTTATAGTTTTACATGCGTCATAATTTGAAGAACAAAAACAACCAGACTTGTATTAATTTAAAAAATATTTCAATTCCCAGCTCTAACCAAGAGGCAATCAAACTCAAGAATTTCCATGCTTTTTTTATCTCGTGATAAGGGGAAGATTCCAGTTATATTAAATCCAGAAGTAGATAGTTGTTTTAATGTTTCATAAAACGGCGGCGTATTCTCATAGATAGATTTACACGATACTTCTGTTTGTAATAAATGAGTATGGGTTAATGTGTTTTTGGCACCAAGGATGACATGGCTGTCATAACCCTGTGTATCAAGCTTTATAAATATCTTTTTCTTATCAAGTTCATCAACCAGTTCGCGAATCACATCATCCAGTCTCTTTATTGATATAGTTTGTTTATCAACAACCTTGATTGAGTCAGAAAAATTTGATCTTCCAAACTCATTTGTATTAAGAATAGATGAAAAGACTGTTTTACTTGAGACATTGATAACTTCTGTTGAATTTGAATCTCCAAGGGCATAATTTTCAATCTGCCATTTATCATCGGCTATGGTTTTAAGGTGTTTATAACATTCAATTAATGGTTCGAAGGAAATGATCTTCTTGTTATAGCCGGCATTTCTTAAGTCATTAGCAAACTGACCCATATTAGCGCCAACATCAATTACTAAGTCAATATTATGTTTATTGATTAGTTCTAAAGTAAGAAGACTTTGATTTTGATAGGTACTATTATTTATGCGAGTAAATTCATACCCAAAATAAGCAGCTATTTTTTTATGGAAAGAAACCTTCACCTTAAACTGTACATATTTTAAAACAGGCAGTTTTTGGTAAAGTCAGCTACTTCGTTAGCTGTCCAATCACCTTTTGACTTTTCTTTCATCTGTGCACACCATTCTTTACTTCCAACTTCTGGTGCACAGCCACCCAGAAAAAATAATGAGAAGGTGAATGACATTATGATTAAAAGTTTATTCATGATATTGCTCCATTAACTTAACGTGGAAAATACTTTATTTGCAGCTTCGATAGTTTTATCTATATCATCATTCGTATGCGTAATTGAGATAAATCCCGCTTCAAAAGAAGATGGAGCTAGGTAAACGCCAGCTTTAAGCATTCCGTGAAAGAATTGATTAAACTGTTCAGTATTGCAGTTCATAACTTGTTCAAAAGAAGCGATCGAATCTTCTTCCGTAAAAAATAAGCCAAACATACCGCCGACGTGGTTTGTGATTAACGAAATTTTATTAGCTCTGGCTTGTTCTTTTAAGCCATTTAAAAGCCTTTCTGTCTTTGTCGTTAGTAGTTCAAAGAATGATCCATCAGAAATAATGTCAAGCGTGGTTAAACCGGCAGCCATTGCGATTGGATTACCCGATAATGTCCCTGCTTGGTAAACCGGGCCATCTGGGGCAATGTGATCCATTATTTCTTTTTTACCGCCAAAGGCACCAACTGGCATGCCGCCACCAATAACTTTTCCGAGCACCGTTAAATCAGGAGTGATGTTGTAGATTGATTGTGCGCCGCCTAGTGAAACACGAAAACCTGTCATTACTTCATCAAAGATTAAAACGGATTGGTGTTTAGTGCACACATCACGCAAAGTATTAAGAAAGTCAGCTGATCCAGGGATGCAGTTCATGTTGCCCGCTATGGGTTCAACAATAATGGCGGCAATTTGATCGCCTATATCTGTAAAAACAGCTTTTACCTGTTCAGAATCATTGAAAGAAAGCGTGATCGTATGCTGAGCCAGGTCGGCTGGTACACCAGGAGAAGTAGGTACCCCAAGCGTTAAGGCACCAGAGCCTGCTTTAACTAATAACGAGTCGGCATGTCCGTGATAACAACCTTCAAACTTTACGATTTTATCTCTATTAGTATAACCGCGAGCGAGTCTGATAGCGCTCATCGCTGCTTCCGTGCCTGAACTGACCATACGTACTTTTTCGATTGAGGGAATTAGTTCACATACTTTATCTGCCATACGAGTTTCAATTTCTGTTGGAGCACCGAAACTAAGTCCTTTTGCTGCAGCATCTTGCACTGCTTGTATAACATCAGGGTAGGCATGCCCCAATATCATTGGCCCCCATGAGCCGACGTAATCGATATAGCGTTTATTTTCGTTGTCGTATATATAAGGACCAAAAGCATGACTAATAAAAATTGGCGTGCCTGATACTGACTTAAAGGCACGTACTGGAGAATTTACGCCACCAGGGATATGTTTTTTTGCTGCATTGAATAATTCGTTCGCCATAATCTTTGTGCTATGTGATAAATAAATTGTTATAAGCCAATGTTGAAGCGGCAGCATCATCAGTAGAATAAATCCCATTAATGATTGCTAGAAAATCAACCTTTGCATTAATTAATTGTTTTCCATTTTCCGGTGTTATGCCGCCTATGGCAACCACAGGAATGTTAAATTTTTCTTTTGATTTAATAATCAGTTCGATATTAGCCTTGGCAGCATCAGGCTTGGTGGCCGATTGGAAAAAAGATCCAAATGCAATGTAATCAGCGCCGGATTGCTCTGCACTAACAGCGCGATTAAAGTCGTTATAACATGAAATGCCGATAATCTTATCGCCAAGAACCTTTCTTGCTGTTTCAATGTTTGTGTCATGTTGGCCCAAGTGTATACCATCGGCAGCTATTGCTTTTGCGAGCTTTAAATCATCATTAACGATAAACGGCGTTATGTATTGTTTACATAGAGACTGTAACTCTATTGCAAGCGCTTGTTTTTTACTTTGATCATCAGTTTTATTGCGGTATTGAAAGAGTGCTACGCCAACACGAAGAATACTTTCAGTTTTACTTAATAGTTCATCAGCCGAAATATTCTCACAGTCTGTGATGGCATAGAGGCCACCTGTGTTCGGCATATTCATAAGAAAAGTTCAGTTGTAAAATTAACTAGGTTACTCATAGAAACGATTAGGGTGTGCTTGTCCGCGACCAAGATTCAACCCATGCTTCAGTGATAACCATGTATATTCTTGGGCTTTTTCTACGGATGTTTGCAGATCATTCCCTAATGCTAATAGTGCTGTAATCCTTGAAGATAAGGTGCAGCCTGAACCATGAAATGTATCCGGCAATCTTTCCCAATGATATTCGATTAGTGGATCTTGTTTTGTGTATAGGGAGTTGATGACTTCGTGCGACTCAGCATGTGTGCCTGTAATTAATACAGACTCGGCACCATAATTCAATAATGTATTGGCAGCTGCAGTTAAATTATTTTCCTGTGTAAGTAATGTCGCTTCTATGCTATTTGGAGTAATGAGTGTCGTTAATGGTAATAATGATGTGAGCATACTCTTGCAAATGTCATCATCTGAAAATTTCTTTCCAGTTGCCGAACTCATTACTGGGTCAAGAACAATGGGTACTACTAATTCAGCCAGTTCACTAACAATAACTTCCAGAAGTTTAAGACTTCCAATCATGCCAATCTTGCAGGCAACGATATCCATATCTTCTAAGATCAGTCTAATCTGATTTCTAAATGGTTCTGGTTCTTGTGGCAGGATATCAACTACCTTGCTTGTATTTTGGGTCGTTAGTGATGTGATTACAGTGGCGGCATGACATCCTGCACTTGAAATGCTCTCAATATCTGCCTGTATTCCAGCTCCTCCACTTGGGTCATGCCCTGCGATTACCAGAACAACAGGTTTTTGATTATTGCTATTGGTCATAATATCGTTATTCTACACAGCCATTATTATCACAGAAATAAAAATTAAGGAGTTGTTTAGTAATGAAGCAATATATGTGTGTTATATGCGGTTTTATTTATGATGAAGCAAAGGGTTGGCCGGAAGATAATATTGCCCCCGGTACTAAGTGGGAGGATGTTCCTCCGAACTGGGTGTGTCCTGAGTGCGGAGCTAGAAAGGAAGATTTTGAGATGGTAGAAGTTTAATATTTATTAAATTTAAAATGGCTTTACGACGGCAAGAATAATTATAGCGATTAATATTAATACGGGGATTTCATTAAACCAGCGGTACCATACATGAGAGCGTTGATTTCGATCATATTTAAAGTCCTGCAATATAAACCAGCAATAAACATGATAAACAATCAAAAGAAAGATCAACCCGTATTTGCTGAGTAACCACAGCTGACCACTATAAGCAGTTAAGCCATTGCTAAGTAAGATACAAAGCCCAAAAGTAATCGTTAGTAAAGCGCCGGGAGTTGTTATCCCATAGAAAAGCTTACGCTCCATAATTTTAAATCGATCAATACTGATCTGATCATTACTCATTGCATGATATACATATAACCGCGGTAGATAGAATAATCCGGCAAACCAGGTCACCATAAAAATCAAGTGTAAGGCTTTAAACCAGAGCATTTGAATAGCTAGTCATGAAATAGTTGTCGTAGGATTATGGAGTAATTCTTTAATCTTGATTCGGAGCTGATCAATATCTATCTCGCCAGTTTCTTGTTGGATTATATTCCCAAGAGAATCAATTAAAAAGCTTGTCGGTGTAACGCTGATATTTCCAAAGGCCTTCATGGCGATGCCTTCAATATCAAGTGCGACTGGATAGGGTATCCCTTTCTTTTCTGTTAGTTCTAGCACGCGGTTTGGTGGGTCGTATGGCATTGCGATAGCGATTATTTCAAGACCATCTTTGTTAAGTTGCTTATAAAGCTCAACGAGATGAGGCATTTCTTTGATACAGGTTGAGCACGTCGTTGACCAAAATGTAACGAGTAACGGTTTGCCTCTTAAAGAGCTGAAAGCCATCTTTCGTCCATCAATAATATTTAAACTGATGTCAGGTGCTTTATCCAGACTTTGCGATGAGATAAAAAGCCCAAAGACAGATAGCGCGACAATAATTAATGCCGCAACCGACAGAGTTAATATGGTTTTCATAAACTAACTTTTCGGCGGATCAATTGCTGAATCAAGTATCGGCGTACCTTTATTTCCTTTGATGAAGTCTTTGAGTGTTGAATAGATACGTTTGATACCACGCCATATTTTAGGCAATAACCAAATCATTAATATGATAAAGAGGATGAGAAATACAACAAAAATCAATGGGTGTGTCAGTGCCGCCCATATCCCGGTAATGACTAAGAAGTCTTCACCAAGAGAAGCGAACCAATTACTTACCGGTTCAGGAGACGAATTTATTATGACTCGGCTCCCCGCTTTGGTCGCATGGGTTGCTGCCGTCAAACTACCCCCCGCGAGAAATGCTGCGAGTTCGACAGCAGGTGTCATTTCACCAACCGCGCTCATCGCTAAAACTGCACCGAGCGGGATGCGAATAAATGTGTGTAGGCTGTCCCAAGCAGTATCAACCCCGGGAGTTTTATCAGCAAAAAATTCGACACAATACATGAGTCCTGCAGCAGACATGACTAATGGGTCGGTGACCACCATCATTTCTGGTGGTAAATCAATATTCCCAGTAGTGCCTAGATAACCCAGCATTAGAACTGCCGCGTAAAGATTAATGCCGCTTGCCCAAGCCGCGCCCATACTAAGAGCTATGTATTGAACTGTATCCATAAATTAATATTCTCGCTTATCGTATTATTAACAACATACCGCATTTTTACGGGATCGCAATCACACAGTGTGCGAAATACATATAAGTAAATAAAAACAAATACTTAACATTAAGACAGGAAGTGGTATAGATCGTTCAAAGCGTATCATTGTACGACTAATTGATTGCTTGACAGTATTTTCATCTGGCATTAACCTCATATTCGAATTAACTGATTTATGCAGTTATTTCACTAAAATAATAATAAAAATCGAATTTATAGCGGCTTCGGCCGCTTTTTTAGTTTTATGTACAGGAAGTACAGTATGTCACGACAGGGCAGGTGTCCGAAGTGAATGCATGCAGAATGTACTTAATAATTACGCTATTGTTTCCCATTCTATGTTTAGTCAGTAAAACCACGATACTCAAGCAGTTTTATTCTGTAAAATTTAAACTTTATTAAAGTAATTAAGGCAAAGAAATGATCAATGTTGGTGTTGTAGGCGCAACAGGCTATACAGGAATCGAATTACTT